>Ga0326727_10019083_pt1 | contig 13875 bp, 12 predicted proteins | sample MB2enrmetagenome_FD_207643 | JGI IMG/M metagenome (GOLD analysis project Ga0326727, IMG submission 207643) | Lab enriched peat soil microbial communities from McLean, Ithaca, NY, United States - MB29MY | ecosystem: Environmental > Terrestrial > Soil > Wetlands > Peat | place: USA: New York... | reverse complement strand
CCGGGTCGGCCCGTTCCCGCCAGATAAAAGGCCTCCTTGACAATCCGCGGAATCTCCCGGGCATCCTTTACCAAATAACTGTGCTTGGTAATCGGCGTAGTGATTCCGGTAATATCCGCCTCCTGAAAGGAGTCTGTTCCAAGCAGACCGGTAACAACCTGTCCCGTCAAAACGACTAAGGGAATGGAGTCCATATAAGCATTGGTAATACCGGTTACCAGATTCGTGGCTCCCGGGCCCGACGTTGCTAAACACACCCCCACTTTTCCGGTGACTCGGGCATAACCATCGGCAGCATGCACTACCCCTTGTTCATGGCGTGCCAGGATATGTCGAATGGGACTGTCCAGCAACGCATCATACAACGGCAGCAATACCCCTCCCGGATAACCAAAGATAAGGTCAACGCCCTCCTTTTCCAAGGCTTTTAATAAAATGTTTGCCCCGTTTAATCTTTTTTCTCCTTCATTTATACTCATTTTCTTTCCCCCTCCCAACTCATCGGGCTGTTGCGCCCCGGACTTTGTTCATTTTGGAACGATTAACACGAGTAAGGACCTAAAATAGACTTTAGAACGTTATTCGCCGAGCTCCAATATATTCCTTCTTTTAAATGAAAGAAATTTCAGTTTATTCTGAAAAGCATTTTAATCATTATTCTCCACTCATCCTCGTTAATTAAAATCTCGAATCTTTGCTTTGATTACATTTTGGTACGCTCAGCGGAGCAAAATATATGTTATGATAATATCAGGATCGAAAAACAAAAGGATCAAAGTTGAAGTGAAGGTGGTTATTGCATGTTTAAAATTACTGAAAATTGTCTCGAAAATATATCCATGGCAGAGTACTTTACTTCCGATGCCAAAAAAGGTTCTGAGGAATATGAACAACTGATCAAAAAGTTTGAGTCTGAACCACAGTTCAAATTTCGGATGCGCGACCACGACCAAGTGGTCTACTATATCGGCTACTCTGATGACTGCACTAGAAAGAGTGGCTTCGATCCGTTAGATATGTTTGGAGAATATTATGGTTGTATTGACATTCAATATCTGAATGCTGACGGCGAGTATGAACGGCTCTAATCAATATTCATTAAATTCCAATTCACATTAAAAAGACAAGGTTGGAAGCTTTATACTTCCAACCTTGTTTCTCTATTATGTAATATTACTACAGACTGGGCAAAATTCCAGAGGAATTGGGGAACGAGCATTAAGTTTTCTTCATTAACAGCACTTCGTTACCCTTTGCGTTATAGATCACTTTGTCGCAAAATAATCTCATCAAGAAAATACCTCGCCCACCGTCTGTCTCCAACAGTTTTTCAAACTCCTCTTCAAACCGGTCTGCTTGAAGCTGAACATTAACTTTCTTAGTGTTAAAACCCGGGCCATCGTCTTTGACCCTTATAATCAATTTACCCCCAACACGCCTTGCTTTGACACAAACTCTCCCACCGGAGTCGAATCCATTATTCATAGCTTCGTTGATGGCAACTTCCAGCGCCAGCGCATGACTTGGTGCGTTCCATTCCAGGAATTCACTAATAATTACCTGAGCACGTCTGAGATCTCCATCATTTTTTATATCCAGCACGTTTTTTTCCCTGCTTTCCTGAATGATCACTAGGCCAATAACAGAAAAATCATCGTTCAGTTCAGGACATTGGGCCATTTTCTCATATTCTGTAAAACTTCTCTGTTAACGTATTTCCGGTAATTTTTTAATATCGACGCCTCATCACTTTAGTTCCCAATAATTAAATGTGTCCATTTTTTAGGGATACGTTCTGTACCCCTATTTATGTTTATCTAATCCGGCAGTGCTGAGTAGTTGCCCTCGAGACCTATTTCAGCCCTTTGAATCTTCCATAAATATATGATTATAAACATTATTTACTAATTTTATCATTGATGGTTTAATATTTCAACATATTTTAACAACTTTCAGTTTATGAGTTATTTATTAGAATACCCTTACAATTGTCGTAAGGAGAGTGGTGAAGAATGCTGAAAATCAATAACAGAATTAGTGTGAATGTGAAATATTTCCGAAAATTAAAAGGCTTGACTCAAGAAAAGTTAGCCGAGAAAGTCGAAGTAAGTACAGTCTATATTAATTACTTAGAACGCGGTTCAAAAGTCCCCTCTTTAGTCTTATTAGACAAGATCGCTGATGCTCTGGAAATTGACCCGACCCTACTGTTTATCCAGGATGATGATCCTACAAATTTAGAAATTAAAAAGCTGGTAGGAACGGTATCCGGTTTGGAAAAAAAAACAATTCAGTTCATTAATGAGATGATTATTGCCTTTTTGAACTTTAAAAGTTCCAGCAACGACTCCTAAACATAGCTTCTTTTGTTTCCTCCAACACCTACAACCGAAATAATCGGACCTGTGCGGTTTATGTGTCGAAGGTTGATAATAAACTGTTATCTCCGCTGAATAACTCGTGGCAACTAAAGGTACATACCACCGCACAGGTCGAGATAATCTCTGTTTGAAATATTTTATTTTAAATTTTCTTCATCATTAGCACTTCGTTCCCTTTTGCGTTATAGATCACTTTGTCACAAAATAATCTCATCAAGAAAATACCCCGTCCACCTTCTGTCTCCAACAGTTTATCAAACTCCTCTTCATACATATCTTCTTTAATTTGAACATTAACTCTCTTCGTGTTAAAGCCCGGGCCATCGTCCTTGACCCTGATGATGATGATGCCCCTCACTCGCCTTGTTTTAACACGAACTCGCCCGCCGGAGTTTAACCCATTATTCACCGCTTCGTTAATCGCAACCTCTAGCGCAGGCGCATGGCTTGACGCATTCCGTTCCAAAAATTCACTGATCGTTAGCTGAGCACGGGCCAGTTCCCCTTCAGTATTTATCTCCAACACATCGGTTTCCTTATTCTCCTCAAGAATCTCAACGCAAATAACCGAAAAATCATCATTCCTTTCAGGACTTTCGGCCAATTGCTTGAGCCAATTCTCATATCCCGTAAAACTTTCCTGCTTACGTATTCCACATAATTCTATTAGATCAGACGCCCCATCACTCATCATACAATATATTTCCCCTGCTTTTAGAGGTATTATCTCCGTATCAATCTCCGGCTCATCAATAATGCCAAGATAGCAGCCGGATATCGGAACCAAGGAGCATTCACGAGGCTTGGCTGCCAGAAATAACGTAATACCTGCGGAGATAAGTTTAAGCTCAGCCGTTTTAAAATCGAATTCAAAGTACAACAGGGCCACAAAAGAATCTTCATATAAATAGTTCATTATTCTCTGGTTTATAACCTGAAGAGCACCCACTTCAATCGTCTCGCCGGTAAGTAAGACGTTATCCAACATCATCTTAAAGGTAGCCGTTTGTAGAGCGGTTGCCACACCATGCCCACTGACATCAACAATGTATCCACACAATTTATTTTGCCCTTCAAACCACTTGTAGTTATAGAAATCTCCGCTGACCGTACTATAAGGTTCAAAAATTGCACTGACACGCACTTTATCTCCTGCAAAAGAGTGAGGTAGGGAGTCTTTTTGCACCCGAGCCGCCAACAAGAGTTCTATCCGGGTTTGTCTCTCCCGTTCCCAAAGCTTGTCTTCGATCTTCTTTCGGTCAGTTATATCAACAATACTGGCCGCTTTCAGCGGGCTATTATTGGCTTCAGCTCGAATAGGATAGCTTTGAATCCAAAGCCACCGCGTTTCCCCGTCCGGTCTTATTATTCTAAACTCCTCATTGGTTGCTTTATTCGCATCCTCTAACCCTTGAAAGAAAGAAGCCTGCATCCTCTCCTGATCAGCCGGATGGATCAATTCGACCAGCGAATGTTGATTATCGAGCAGACTCTGACAAGACATCCCACTGATTCTTTCATAGGCCGGACTGACATAGACAATTCCTTCCATATCGGTAATGAGAAAGATTTCATTAATCGTTTCAGCAAGCTGCCTGAATTTTTCTTCACTCGCTCGCAGCTTGGCATTTAACTGTTTACTTTCAGTAATATCCATCATTACAGCCAGAATAGCCTTTTCGCGTTCGTAAGTTATCCCTGTACCCTTTAAAAGTACACTAATAAGTTCGCCGGACTTTTTTTTCAGTTCTATTTCACAGGAGAGACAACCTTCGCCCCTTATTTGTTCTATAAAGATTGAATTAACGCCCCCAAACAAATCTTCTGTCTTAAAGCCCTTCATATGGCGATCCACGAATTCATCTTCGGCATAACCCAAAACTTCCATACCCGCATCATTCACGAACTCAACAATACCTTTTTTATGAATGACTACAATCTGCGGGGCATTATTCACGATTGCTGCATACCTTTCTCTACTTTCCCTAAGTTCTGCCTCCAGAACCGTCATTTCTGTAATATCTTCAAAGCACTCCATTTTTTCGCTGATTTCGCCGGATTCATCTTTTAGTACCGCGATACTCTTTATAACGTGCTTAATTTGACCATCTTTAGTTATTATTTTACACTTTTTATTGATTAACGGCGAGTCGGTAATCATCCGGCACATCCCGCAATCGGCCCTGCAGATTCCATGCAATACTTTTGCGCATTCTTTACCTATAACCTCTGCCACTGCATAGCCGGTGATTTCCTCAGCTATTGTATTCCAACGAATGATCTTTCCGTTCTTATCAATGGAAAGGACAGCATTAGGAACCGTTCTGAACAGCAACTCTGCGTATTCCGCCTGCTTCCTGAGCTGTTTTTCGAGGTTTTTCCGGTTAGTGATATCTCGGGCAACTCCAATAATTCCGGCCACATTTCCCTGTTCATCCAGAAAAGGTGTTTTCACCGTTTCAGTATCAATTGTACGACCATCAGTCAAAATATATTTGCCTTCATACTTTAGCGTATTAACGGACAGAAATGTCTCTCGGTCTTTCTGCCGATAGAATTCAGCCAGTTGAGTATCCTTCATCAGGTCGAAATCTGTTCTGCCTTTCACTTCATCCTCGTTTACACCTAAATACTTTTCAGCATATGCTTTATTACACCCTAAATAGGCGCTGTTGATATCCTTATAAAATATATAATCAGGTATCGTATCCAGCATTGTCTTTAGAAATCTTTTTTGGTTAGCGAGCTCCATTTCCAGTTGCTTCCGCTCTGTAATATTTCTCGCAACTCCTATCGTTCCACCCACTTCACCATCGTCCTCATAAAAGGGCGTTACAAAGACTTCAAGCCACTTACCACCCATTTCGTGATGAAATGGAGTCAGTAATCTATTTTTAGATTTTATCAACTCTTCGGCAATCTTTTTATGCTGGACCGCAATCTTGTGCGGGAAAATATCGAAATCCGTCTTGCCGACGATCTCAGTATTTTTTATCCTGTAAAAGCCTTCAAATGCGCTATTTACAATAATATATTCGCCATTCTTATCTTTCATCCAAGCTATAAACGGCAAACTATCCAAGATTGATTGAATATGCTTTAACTTTTGATCTCCTTTTTCTGGTTTTCTATTGGTTATGTCAATCATCAATTCCTTATTTCGCTCGTAATCAAAAACATCCTTGCCTATTCCATATATTACATTTTTCCCTTCCCATTTACCCTTAAAGATGCGTAATTCCAAAGGTATTAGCTTGCCGGATTTGGTGCGAAGTGGAATCAGAGCTTTAGAAATATCCCCTTCCCGCATCCCTCTTATTTTCTCTTGTACTTCAGCACGTCGAGTCAACGGATACAGCGCTTCAACATTCGTATTGATCATTTCTTTTGAAGTATATTCCAGCTTTTCTAAGACGACTTTGTTTATTCGGATAATGTTGCCTGTTTCGTCTAAAATGAAAAGATAATCTTCGACTTGGTCAAATAAGAAATTGAAGCTATCTTTATATTGATTATCATCCGGTACAGCGTGATTATGTTCTTCCATAATCATAAGGACTTACCTCCTAGTGTTATTACTCAACGGTAAAAATGCTGTTCAGTCGTGTGCGCTTGATTAGATCCAAAGGCAGACCCTGAACACCTGTCAGCACCAGCCTGCCTTTTTTCTCCCTGGTGCGTTTATTAATCGTCACTAACGTACCCAATCCTGAACTGTCGATATAGTTAAGCTCAGAGAGGTCCAGCCTAAGATCCGTAACCCCTTTCTCCATTATTTCTAAGAGATCATCCCTGAGCAGCGATGCGTCGTTAACATATATTTTGTCCTTTAATAAAACCGTCGCTTGGTTCCCACTGACTGTAATTGAATGTTTCATAATCCTTCTCCTTTACTCGTCAACTTTAAACCTAGTGATAAGACTGTGTAGGTTTTGTGCCATAGCACTGGCCTGCTCAGAACTTGCCGCAACAGTTTCAATAGTTGCTACGGTTTCCTCGACTGCTGCCGAAACATCTTGGGCCTCCCGACTTGTACCCTCTATATCTTCGGCTACAACCTCGATTAGTTGGATAATCTTATCCGACGAGGCAACCTCATTGTCTGTCACCTTAGCAATTCCATCTATATCACTAACGGTTTCCGCTACGGCCGACAGAATATTTTCCAGCGATTTCCCCGCTTTGTTGACCTCTTCCACCCCAACTTCAACCTCAGTCAGACTATGCTTCATCGCTACAACCGCGCTATCAGTATTTTCGGTAATTTTAGAAATAAGCTGTGAAATATTGCTGGCCTCGGCATTGGATTGTTCCGCCAGTTTTCTGACTTCCTCAGCAACGACCGCAAAGCCTCTGCCGGATTCACCGGCCCGAGCAGCCTCTATAGCCGCATTAAGGGCCAATAGATTCGTTTGATTGGCAATGCCCGTGATCGTTTCATTAATCATGCCAATTTGTTGAGAGTACTCATTCAAGAGGATGATTACTTTTTCCGCCTCTCTCGTCTTGTTATAAATAGTGTTCATGCTCTGCTTAACGGCCTCTACGGTAGCTTTACCCTCCTTAGCCGCGCTGTTGGAACTTTCCGATTTAATACTCGCCGATGCGGCTTTATCCTTGGCTATCTGAATAAGTGCTGACAGTTCAATCAGAACCTGCGAGGTCTCCGAACTTGTTTCAGATGCATTTTCCATCGACTTGGCAACATTCTGAGTTTTGGTGGAGATAACTGTTGTCGCCGACGATACTTCTGTTGCAGAGGCCGCCATTTCTTGGGACGCTGCACTCAATTCCATAGAGCTGTTCCTTACCGCCTTCACAATTTCCAATTGAGCCGAGATCATAGTATTAAACGATTCGCAGAGCTGTCCGATTTCATCCTCGGTTTTCTTCACTGCTTTGATCAGCAGATTTCCTGCACTTGCCTCAGCCATTAATCCTTGCAGCCCCTTGATCGGGGCTGTGATTCGGCGGGCAGCGAACAGCCCAATTAGAATTCCTAAAATGGCTACCAAGACTGCTGCTAATCGGGCTACAGTTTGAGCCAATTTCGAGTCATTAAACGTAAGCTCCATAGCTTGATTAACCGTGCCGATTCGATAAGTTTTCGCCTCTTCAACCTTAGCGAGCATTTTAGTGGCTTGCGGTGCTAATTCGTTCATGGCAACTTCCAAGGCGGCAGCTTTGTTGCCTGCTTTTACTAAAGGCATAAATTTCTGATCAACAATTTCGGAGTATTTTCCGTCCAGCGCTTTAGTATCAACGGATAACTTGCGTGAAGTCTCTGAAGTCGCCTCATTGATAAGTACATCTTCGAGCTGCGCATTCAAAACAGCTAAGCGCTTATATTCAGTGTAATACTTTTCCTCCCCATAGAGCAAATAGGCCCTAAGGTTGGAAGACTCTGACACGGCATTATAGGCAATATCATTATTGGTCTGCATGCGCGGTATCTTGCCTTTAAGGTTATTGACAGACAATTCTGCATTAGTACATTCATAAATAGTATACCCGAATCCCGCTGTCGCCACTAAGATAACCAATAAAAAATACGCTACCATTTTTATCGCTAAAGTTATTTTCATTCATTCTCTGATTCTACACAGGTAGAAAGCAGATTCCCCCCTTATATAAATTAATCCAATAATAATCTGACAATTTTACTTTACTATAGATGAAGATTAGTACTATGTATATATTAAATCAATATAATCGTAATCATTTTATCCGATTTCTAAGGTCCAGAATTTATACAGGAGGTTCTTCGTACGTTAGCCTTTTCGAATTTAATCAGAAAGTATAAGTTTGTAAAATATTCTATGATCATGCAGAAACAAGGCTGGAAGCCTCCGCATTCCGGCCTTGTTTCTGCATGATCTAATAACCCCTTTACTTTCGCCTAGACATAAGCTCATTAGCGACCTCACTTACCACAACCCCACGCTCTTCCATCATCACCAAAACATGATAAAACAAATCGGACACTTCAGATTTGATCTCCTTATGATCAGCATTCTTAGCAGCAATAATAACCTCAGCACTTTCCTCTCCGACCTTTTTGAGAATCTTATCAATCCCCTTTTCGAACAGATAAGTCGTATAAGCTCCCTCCGGCCGCTCCCGGTTTCGGGAATGAATCACATCGGTCAACAACTCCAAGGCTCTCCCCAACGTCGACTCCGGCCTTACTTCCGGCTCTCCTGTGACCTTAAAACCAGCGCTGGTCAAATCATAATGAAAACACGAGAAATGGTTTTCATGACAAGCCATCCCAGTTTGTTTCACAGTCAGGAGCAGTGCGTCCTGATCACAGTCAAACTTAATATCGATGATCTCCTGGAAATGTCCCGAAGTTTCCCCTTTCAGCCACAAGGATTGCCGACTTCGGCTATAATAGCAGGCTTTGCGTTCCCGAAGTGTCCGGCGCAAGGACTCTTCATTCATATACGCAAGCATCAGAACATCTTTAGTCTCCACATCCTGTACTATCGCAGGAACAAGACCATGAGAATCCCAGCGAATCCCCGCTAAATCTAAGCTGTCTATTTGATCTACATCCATTCATATCTCTACCTTCCATATCGAAGTGCCGTCTCAGGCAAGTCCTCTAACTAAAATCCCCTGCTCTGCTAAATAGCGTTTGGCTTCCGCAATGCTGTACTCCTTGTAATGAAAGATCGAAGCGGCTAAGACGGCATCGGCTTCCCCAAGGGTTAGACCTTCTGCTAAATGTTCCAGGGTCCCTACCCCACCACTCGCAATGACGGGCAGCGAAACCGCTCGGCTCACAGCCCTAGTCAGTTCCAACTCATAGCCAATCTTGGTTCCGTCTCGGTCCATGGAGGTTAAGAGGATTTCACCTGCACCAAGAGCTTCCGCTTCCGCGGCCCATTCTAAAACATCCTTACCGGTCGCCGTTCTTCCCCCATGAATATACACTTCCCATTTCCCCGGTGCCGTGCTGCGCGCATCAATGGCGACCACGATACACTGGCTTCCGAAGGCATGAGCCCCTTCTTGGATGAGTCGCGGGTTCTGAACCGCAGAGGTGTTCAGAGCGATTTTGTCCGCTCCGGCCCGAAGCATGCGCCGAATATCCTCGTTGGTCCGCAGTCCCCCTCCAATCGTGAAGGGAATAAAAACTTGTTCCGCCGTTCGTCGTACCACCTCAACCATTGTTTCTCGTTTATCTGAAGAAGCGGTAATGTCCAGAAAAATCAGTTCATCGGCACCTTCCCTATCATAAAGCGCCGCAAGTTCTACCGGATCACCCGCATCACGCAACTGCACAAAGTTGGTTCCCTTAACCACGCGCCCATCATGAACATCTAAACAGGGAATGATCCGTTTGCTTAACATGTCATTCCCCTCCGTTCCTATTCTGCGCATCGAACGGGTTAAAACGAGCGGCCTCCAAAGCTTCTGCCAAAGTAAACGCTCCACTATAGAGTGCTTTCCCGGTGATAGCCCCTTCGATGGAAACTCCCTTTAACGCCTCAATCTGCAAACGGCGCAAGTCAGCTAAGGTGGAAATTCCGCCTGAGGCAATCACCGCCAGGCCTGTTTCCTGAGCCAAATGGACCGTGCTCTCGATATTAGGTCCTTGGAGCATCCCATCCCGGGCAATATCGGTATAAACTACCCGCTTTATCCCCACGTCTTTCATAGCCTTCCCCAAATCAACGGCCAGCATTTCAGTCGTTTCTGACCAGCCTTGAACCGCTACCCAACCACCTAGGGCATCAATCCCCACGACGATTCTTTCTCCGAACCGACGCGCTGCTTCAGCCACTAAATCAGGATCTTTGAAGGCGATCGTCCCTAAAATAACCCGCTCGACCCCTAAATCCAAAAGTTCCTTGATTCGCTCCATCGTGCGAATCCCCCCACCAACTTGGATTTTCAGAGAAACACTCCCAACAATATCGCGTATCGTCTTATCATTCACCGGCTCACCAGTAAAAGCGCCGTTAAGATCAACGACATGTAAATACTTTGCCCCCTGACGCTCAAAATCTTTCGCCACTTCGACAGGGTTATCAGCGTAAACCGTGGAATCCTCCATCCGCCCCTGTAACAGACGCACCGCTTTCCCCTCTTTCAGGTCAATGGCTGGAAAGAGCAGCATAATCCTTCACCCACTTTCCGAAATTCGTCAGTAGTTGGAGTCCCCAAGGACTTGATTTTTCCGGGTGAAATTGCGCCCCCCAGACATTGCCCTTGCCTACAACCGCCGGAAAAACGACCCCATAGTCACTGGTCGCAACAATATCACTCTTTTCACCAGGTTCTGCATAATACGAATGCACGAAATAGAAATACGATTCGTCGGGAATTCCTTCCAATAAGACACAAGGCCTTTCCAGACTCAAACTGTTCCAGCCCATATGGGGAACTTTACCGCCGGGCGGGAACTTGACAACTCGGCCCGGTAACAATCCTAAACCAGCGTGCTCACCATGTTCTTCCCCGACTTCAAAAAGCACCTGCATCCCCAAACAGATTCCCAGAAATGGGCGTCCGTCACGAGCGAACTGGATGATCGGCAGAGTCCATCCCCCTTGGTCTAAAGCCTCCATCGCATCGGCGAACGCTCCAACTCCCGGAAGTATGAGTCCATCCACTCCGCTTATGTCTTCTGGGGATGTCATAATCTTTGCTTCGAAACCGACCTTTTCCAAAGCTTTTTCCACACTTCTTAAGTTTCCTCGTCCATAATCTACAATACCTATCACTTTCAGCCCTCCTGGAACGCTATTTGCGATTAATTTATAAAATCCCTTTGGTCGAAAGGATACCATTATACCGAGTATTCAGACGTAAGGCCAACCCCAGAGCTCTCCCCACTCCTTTGAAAGCAGCTTCCAGAATATGATGACGATTTTTTCCCGCTAATAATCTAACATGCAAGGTTAGTCCACTTTGCACGGCCAGAGCCCGGAAAAATTCTTCAGCCATCTCCACCGGAAACTCACCAAGCATACCGTCCGGACACTGCACATCCCAAACTAAGTAGGAACGATTGGAGAAGTCCAAAGCCACCTGCACAAGGGCTTCATCCATCGGAAGAAGAGCCTCTCCGACCCGTTCAATCCCTGTTTTATCGCCACAAGCCTCCCGCAGAGCTTGTCCTAAAACGATACCACAATCCTCGATTGTATGATGAGCATCTACCTCTAAATCTCCGCTGGCCTCAAGAATAAGATCAAGGTAAGCAAATCGGGTAAAGGCTGTCAGCATATGATTTAAGAAGCCAATCCCCGTCTCGACTTGAGCTTCTCCCGTCCCGTCAAGATTTAAGCGCGCACGAATCTCCGTTTCCTTGGTTTTGCGTTCAATATATGCTTCCCTCATAATGGTCTCCTCTCGAATCCCTAAGGACAAGATTTAATTCGCCTTCAAAGATCCACAAAGTTTAGATGTTTAAAGGCTTTTAAACACTCGTGACACCCGTGCTGATCTCCCGAATTACGCGCAGAAACCCTTCATTTTCCTCCGGCAGCCCAGCACTGATGCGCAGGCATTTCCCTAGAACAGGCAGCACGCCCATGTTGCGGACCAGGAACCCTCTCTTGAATAACTCCGCTGCCCACCGATCCGGATCACTCGGTTTAAAGAGGATAAAGTTAGCTTTCGTAGGATAGACCACGACATCCGGAACCTGCGTCAACCCTTCGTATAATTTTTGCGTTTCTGCCTTAATACACTGTATTTGCACTTGATACTCGCTTAAATAACTCAGCGCCAGGATACCCGCTCTCTGACTAAATAAATTGACATTAAACGGCGACCGCACCCGGTTAATTAGGGCGATGGTCTCCAGCTGTCCAAGCAAATACCCCAAGCGAAGGCCGGCCATTCCGAAGGATTTGGAAAACGTCCGCAGAATCACCAAGTTAGGATAGTTTTCGATCTCAGGAATAAGGGTTTCCTCAGAAAACTCTGCATACGCCTCATCAACAACGATAATTTTGCCGCTCTCTCGCACAAGTTGAAGAATCTCTTCTCTGGGGAACAACGACCCGGTAGGGTTGTTGGGATTACAAATAATAACCACATGAGCCTCCGGGGAAAGAGCTGCCTTCAACATCTGCTCCGTGTCCAGCTCTAGGCCGTTTAGCAAGGGAACTCCCACTACTGTAGTAGCTGTCAAATGGGCGGAAATCTGATACATCCCAAACGTCGGGGGGTGAATAATCACCGCTTTTCCCAAACCACCAAAGGTGAGCAGAATGAGTTGGATCAATTCATCCGAGCCATTGCCCACAAGGATTCCTTCCGCAGGAATATTCGTATACGTGGCAATGGCCTTTTTTAGATCCTGAGCCATCCCATCCGGATAACGATTAAACAATAGTTTTTCTGAAAACAAATTCTCCCGCATTCCCGCCGGCCAAGGAAAGGGGTTTTCATTGGCATCGAGTCTTATACACTCGGGCAGATATTTCGCTTCATAAGGAATGAGCTTGCGAACTTCAGGGCGAACGAAATCCTCGGGGTTACACAATACATTATTCATCTTTACCGCTCCTTGCGCAACTATAATTTTGAGTTAGGTTATCCAGCCGATTATTTAAAGCAGTAAACTTTATCTCCTTCTGTCAGCCCCTGATGATTTATTTGAACCGCGCCTCTACGGCGCGGGCATGTGCTTCCAGCCCTTCACTGCGAGCGAGTAGAGCGATTTGCTTGGCATCTCGCCTTAGGGCCGCCTCTGAATATCCAATCACGCTGACTTTTTTCATAAACATATCAACATTGAGCGGGGAATAAAAGCGAGCCGTTCCTCCAGTCGGCAAGACGTGATTAGGTCCCGCGAAGTAGTCCCCAACGGGTTCCGGGGAATACCGCCCAAGAAAAACGGCACCGACATTCCGCACTTGGCCTAGCCAAGCATATTGGTCTTCCACGACCAATTCAAAATGTTCCGGAGCAACTTTGTTGGCCAAATCCATGCCTTCTTGAAGATCTGACACACAAATCGCGGCCCCATAGGTTTCCCAAGACGCTCGAGCAATCTCGACGCGCGGTAAGTCTTCGAGCTGCCGCTCCACCTCTAAAATAGTCTGCTCAAGGAGCTTGCGAGAGGGCGAGACTAAAATTGCCGAAGCTAAACGGTCGTGCTCAGCCTGGGAAAGCAAATCCGCGGCGAGTTCTCCCGGATGTCCGCTTTCGTCCGCTAAGATCAAAATCTCACTTGGTCCGGCTAGCATATCAATATCGACGGTTCCAAAAACCTGTTTTTTGGCTAAGGTCACATAAATATTTCCCGGTCCGGTTATTTTGTCCACAGGAGAGATCGTCTCCGTCCCATAGGCTAAGGCGGCGATCCCTTGGGCCCCTCCCACTTTGTAAATTTCACACACTCCAGCTTCGGCGGCCGCTACCAAGACTTCGGGCAGAAGCGTGCCATCCGCTCTGGGTGGGCTAACCATCACGATTTCTTTAACCCCGGCAACGACTGCCGGCAAGGCATTCATCAAGACCGACGAAG
>Ga0326727_10019081_pt1 | contig 13877 bp, 9 predicted proteins | sample MB2enrmetagenome_FD_207643 | JGI IMG/M metagenome (GOLD analysis project Ga0326727, IMG submission 207643) | Lab enriched peat soil microbial communities from McLean, Ithaca, NY, United States - MB29MY | ecosystem: Environmental > Terrestrial > Soil > Wetlands > Peat | place: USA: New York... | reverse complement strand
TTCCAGATCACGCGCTGGGAACGCACTTTCAGGCTGGTGCGCTGACGATGGTGCGCTGATCTGACGCTCTGATAAAGATGTGCTGAAAACAAGTCCTCTAGACGGATGGCAAACGTGCCCAAAAAAGAAAAAGAAGAAGTCATAGATAACGAAAAGCCGGTGGACGAAAAGCCGCGCGAGACCACAGTGGAATTCCTGGCCTCGCTGGCGGGAGTGTTGGTCGTCGGCCTGTTCATCATCACGTTTGTACTACAGGCATTTGAGATTCCCTCCAGTTCCATGGAGGACACGCTGCTCATCGGCGACCACGTATTCGTGAATCGGGAGCAGTTCGCGCCGCCCACGCATTGGATGGGGCCACTGCTGCCCTATCGCGATATCCGCCGCAACGACATTGTGGTGTTCCTGTCGCCGGAGGAGCAAGGCCTGTTTGTCGTGAAGCGGATCATGGGCGTTCCCGGCGATCACATCCACTTGCGGGATGGCGCCGTCTACCGCAACGGCGAGAAACTGTTCGAGCCGTACGCCCAACATAAAGTTGCGGATTACAACCCCTACCGGGACAATTTTCCTGCCGTGCCACCTTCGGAAATGTACGGGGTAAGGAACGAAAAATGGCAGCAGGAATTGCCTTCGCATCTGGAGGGCGGAGACATCGTCGTGCCCCCGGACAGTTACTTTGCCATGGGCGACAACCGCGACGTAAGTTACGACAGCCGTTACTGGGGCTTTATTCCGCGGAAGAACGTGATCGGCCGTCCCATGTTCGTCTACTGGTCGTTTGTTACCCCGCCCGACCAATACCAGATGCGCAGCGCGGGCGACCGGCTGGGGTTCCTGGCGCACATCATCATTCACTTCTTCGATGAAACGCGCTGGTCGCGTACCCTCAGGATCGTGCGGTGAAATTTCTGCGGTTTAGATTTCTACGATCCCGGCGCGGGGCGGCTGCCGTCGCGGCTCTCCTCCTGATCCTGTTTCTGTTCCGGCCCGCCGTGTACCAGTTGCGCAGCCGGATTGCCGGCTCCATCGGAAGAGCTCTGGGCCGCAGGGTCGCACTGGACAACGTGCGTTTGCATTTCTTGCCGCGGCCGAGCTTTGATCTCGAGGGGCTCGTCATCTACGACGATCCCGCGTTTAGCGAGGAGCCGATGATCCACGCGCAGGAGGTTTCCGCCGCCATCCGGTTTCGTTCCCTGTTCCGCGGGCGGCTCGAGATTGCCACCCTGAGCGCAACCGAGCCCAGCATCAACCTGGTGCGCAATAACGAAGGCCGCTGGAATCTGGCGAGCCTCGTCGAGCGCAATGCGCAAATTCCCGCGGCTCCGACGGGAAAACCCGCTTCCGAGCGCCGCCCCGCATTCCCCTACCTCGAAGCCAGCAGTGCTCGCATTAATTTCAAGCTGGGACAGACGAAGAAGTCATACGCGCTCATGGACGCCGACGTGGCGCTTTGGCAGGATTCCGACAATTCCTGGGGCGCCCGCATAAAGGCCGAGCCCGTGCGCACGGATTTCAATCTCAGCGATACCGGCCTCGTCCAGATCAACGCCACGTGGCAGCGGGCCCGGAACTTGCACTCGACCCCGGTGCAGATCGCCGCGCAATGGCAGAAGGGGCAACTCGGACAGATCACGAAGTTGCTGAGCGGAAAAGACCGGGGATGGCGCGGCGAAGTAAGTGTCGCGGCGACCTTATCGGGCACTCCGGAAGCGCTGCGGATCGAGAGCCAGACCGCAATCGGAGATTTCCATCGCTACGACATTGTTGGCAGCGAGAACGTGCGCCTGGCAACCGTTTGCTCGGGACGGTACAACGCGGTCACCATCACACTCGCCGACCTGTTGTGCGAATCGCCAGTAAGCGGCGGGACGTTTCGCCTGCGCGGAACCTTTGCCATGGTCGAAAAGCAACCCACCTACGATCTGACGCTGGCGGTGGACAAGGTGCCGCTGACCTCCGTGGTTCGATGGCTGCGCCAGGCGAAGAAGCAGGTCCCCGGCGATCTCACTGCGAGTGGATTGTTGAATGCGGAGTTCCGCGCCACGCGCGGCGTTCCCAACCTCCCCGAGGACGGTGAAGCGACGGGCGTCTCGCCCATCCCGCCGCGCGAGAATGCCAGGCTCTCCACCGCACGGCACGGCTTATTGCAGCCCTTATCGCAGACATGGTCCGGCAGCGGCTCGGCGACCAACGTACGCCTGTCGTCGAATGCAGGGAAGGATGAGTTTGCCTTCGGCACGATTCCACTAGTGTTGGTGGGCGCCGATTCGCGGGGAGCCTCGCAGGGGCGCAGGCCCAGTCACCCGCGGATAGAAGAACAAAACGACGAGGAGCCCGCTGCACCTCATCTGCGGATTGGCCCGGTCTCACTGGCGATGAACGGCTCCGCGCCGGTGAACGCCGGCGGGTGGATGTCGGCTGCCGGTTATCGTTTTTTTCTGCGTGGCGACGTGGAACTGAAAGACCTGTTTCGGCTGGAGAATGTTCTGGCCTTGCCGGTGGCGCGCCCGGCGGCGGAGGGTTCGGCCAGATTGGATGTGAACGTCTCCGGGCCCTGGCAGGGATTTGCGGCTGCCGTCACCGCTGGCAGCGCTCAGTTGCGCAACGTGCGCGCCGAGATGCACGGCCTGAACACGCCGATTGAGATTGGCTCAGCGGCGATGACTCTCACTCCGGACGCGGTATGGATGCAGAAAATCTCTGCCCGCACCGGAAGCACGCATTGGAGCGGCGGGGTTACCGCGCCTCGTCATTGCGCGGCGCCGAGTGTTGTTCCAGTCGCCGCTCCAAGCCTCGCTCTGAGTTGTGGGGTTCAGTTCGATCTCACAGCCGACGAGCTTTCGACCGGAGATCTCGCCGAATGGTTCACGCCGCATCCCGCCAAGCGTCCCTGGTACCGCATTTTGAATTCCAGTTCCAGTTCCAGTTCCAATTCCGATGACGCGCAAGGTCCTTCCGCACTTCTCGCGATTCAGGCGCGCGGCAACTTGCATATCGGCCGCTTGGGATTGGGGAAGGTGTTCGCCACCCAGGTTGCGACGCAGGTGGAAGTGGCTCGAGGCAAGATCACATTGACGGCTCTGCGCGGACAACTGCTGGCGGGCACACATCTGGGGAACTGGACGATTGATGTGTCGAGTCATGATCTGTCGGCTCACGATGCATCGGCTCAGAACACATTCGCTCACACTCTTCGATATCACGGCAGTGGCACGTTGCACGACATTTCGCTGGCGCAGGTGGGCTCGTTGATGAACGATGCCTGGATTGCCGGAACGGCCGACGGCAAGTTCGATGTGGAAGGACCTGCAGACAGCTTCCATGAACTACTGGCGCGCTCCGATGGCAAGTTGCAGTTCGTCATGCGGAATGGCAGCCTCACGCATATTGAAATTCCGGGTTCGCCCGTGCCTCTGCCGGTGCACCGCTTCGCCGGGGAGTTGCATCTGAAAAAAGGCGCGTGGGAACTCTCTGCCGGCAGGCTGGAATCGCGCGACGGGATCTATCGGGTAAGCGGAACCGCTTCCTCAGGCAGCGATCTCGACTTCGTGTTGACGCGTGGTGACGAGCAATGGTGGGCGCTCACAGGAACGCTGGCCAAGCCGAACGTCGCGCCGCTAAGTCGTACCGAAGCCAACGCGAAGAGTGTCAAGCCGTAAGGCAGTTGTCAGTTGGCAGTTCTCAGTTGTTTTTCGAAGTAAAAAGAAATCCGGGCTCCCGGGTCCGCTTTGCGGAAAGGCAGCGCCGAGCCGGAAGGAGTTCTCATGCTTAGTCTAAATAGGTTGTTCCTGACTATCGCGCTGACCGCCGTGTGGGCGTTTTCCGCCTTCGCACAATCCGAGGGAAACGGTGCGCAACCGAAGCAGCGCCTCTCCTGGGACCAAAGCAAGTCCGTGTATAACCGGCGGCTCAAGCCGCCGCAACCCCCCGAGAAGGTCGATTGGGAGGGCCTCGTCTCCGCGATGTTGAAGGAAGATCCGGGAGACATCGTCGTAACCGCCGTCGGTGACATGATCTTTAACGAGAAGATCAGCGACCTGCCCGAACCCGACCACCAGAATCTCTTCCGCCTGATGCGCGAAGCCGACATCGCTTTTGGCAACCTGGAAATGTCGCTGAACGAGCATCCCGAACTGCAGCGTCCCTTCTACAACTTCGGCGCGAATCGCGAATTTGCCTGGGAGATCGCCAACACCGGCATCAACCTGGTCAGCCTGGCCAACAACCATTCGCTGGACTACGGGCCCGAGGGCCTCTCCGACTGCCTCAAGATCCTCGACCACACCAGCATCAAACATGCGGGCGGCGGACTCACCCTCGCTGAGGCGCACGCCCCGGCCGTCAAGAAAGTCCAGAACCAGACAACCGAGTTCGCGCTGCTATCCTACCTGCGCTACTGGTATCCGAAAAGGACGGCCAATCCCGGCGGCCCCTCGCTGGCCACGATTGACCCCGCCGTCATATTGGTGCGGAGACCCGATGGCCAGGTCGAATCTGTCGAGGGACCGCTGGAGAGTGATGTGAAGACCATGGAGGACGACGTTGTCCTGGCCAAGCGGCACAACAACGTCGTCATGGTCACCTATCACATTCACGACCTCAGCCACGACCGCTCGCACGGCTACCCCGACGTAACGCCGCCCAATGATTCGATCATCTATCGCCGGGCAGTGGAAGCCGGCGCCGACATCGTCATCGGCACCGGCCCGCACGTCCTGCGCGGCATTGAGATCTACCAGGGCAAACCCATCTTCTACAGTCTGGGCAATTTCATTTACCAGTACCGCACGCCAGAGAAAATCCCCGTCGATCTCATCCACCAGCGCGACCCCGAGGTGGAGCGGCCAACCAACGTCTCCGTCTTTGACCGCCGCGACTCCCGGCAAGAGATGGAGAGTGTGCTGGTGCGCATGATCTATAACAAGGAGAAGCTGAAGAAGATCCAGCTCATTCCGGTCACCATTGACGATGAGGGCCCGCTCTACGGCACGCCCCGCCTGGCCAGCACCAAACGCGCCGCGGAGATCATCGAGCTGCTGCAAAAGCTCTCGGAGCCCTACCAAACCCGGATCGTGAACAAGGGTTGGTACGCTGAGGTCGAACTCTAGCGCTTGCTTCCTGCGGGCGAAGGCAAGAGCCACGCGGCCCGCGCGTACGTCTGGCAAGCCGCCATGAGCCGGGTCGATCAGGCGACCGCGAAGCGAGGTGGACGATCCGGCGACCGTAAGATGCAGATCGCTTCTTTCAAAGAGGAAATTTCAAACACTGAGGTCAGACGGGTTGCCTCCAGCAGTCTGCGGAAGAAAAGCGGAGGGTTCACCAGCTTCATCTTCGCCGAGTTCCGCGTCGCCCAACGGCGCACCAGCAGCAGCGTTCCCAAGCCGCCCGCATCCAGTTGCTCGACTTCGGATACATCGAGCACCAGCACGCGGACTCGATCGAGTTGCTCGATCCGGCGCCGGAACTCGTCGAGCGCAGCCCCACGCACCATGCGTCCAGAGCAGTTCACGACCGCCACGTCCTGCGAGCATTCGATTTGAAATCTGAGTTCCATGTGTCGATTCATACGAACCTGCCTTAACGTCTATTGATACGAATCAGCCCCGAAGAAAGTTCCGCAATCTCGTGTCATTCAATTGGACGTGAAAAAGGGGAAAAGGTCATCAGCGGAGAACCAGTTATTGGACAGCAAATCCCTGAATGTTACAGGCATGTAAATTCGGCTGAAACCGATGAGCAGACCCTGAAGGGGCTTCTATGTCGAAGAACCTCCGGCATCGCTGAAGCGATGCCCTGATACGAAGCGCGGCGCAACAGCACTTACAATCCCGCTTCAATGCGGGATCTTGGGTCGAGCAGGTCGCGCAAGGCGTCGCCGATGAAATTGAAGGCGAGAACCGCGAACATCACCGTCACCGCCGGGAAGAGCACCAGATGCGGAGCGTCGAAGAGGTGGGAGCGAGCGTCGTTCAGCATCGATCCCCAACTCGCGGTTGGCGGCGGCACTCCTAATCCCAAGAAGCTCATCGTCGCCTCGGCCAGAACCGCGCCTGCCATGCCGATGGCCGCCTGCACAATCACCGGCTGAATAATGTTGGGCAGGATGTGCCGGGTAATAATGCGCAGATCTCCGGCGCCGAGCGCGCGTGCCGCTTCGACAAATTCGCGCTCGCGCACGGCCAGCACTTGCGCGCGCACCAGGCGAGCGTAGCCGACCCATCCTCCAAGCGACAAGGCAAGAACGAGGTTGAAAATTCCGGGGCCACGAAAGGCCACGAAGGCGATTGCGATGAGAATGCCGGGGAACGAAAGAAAGGCGTTCATCAACACGATGTTGACGAAGCGGTCGACGCCTCCGCCGTAATATCCGGCAAGACTGCCGATGATGAGGCCGAGCAGCAGCGAACACGCCACCACGCTGCTGCCGACGAACAGGGAAATTCGCGCTCCCCAGATCAGGCGGGAAAGGATGTCGCGTCCGAGTTCATCGGTTCCGCACCAATGCTGCGCGGAGGGCGATTGCAAGCGATTCGGCAGATCGATGTGCGCGGGATCTTGCGGAGCAATCCAGGGCGCGAAAAACGCGGAGAACGCGAACACGGCCACCAGCACAACTCCCACTGCCGCCAACGGATTGTGGCGGGCGATGCGCGGGAGCGAGATGGCTAGGGCAGACATGGGCGACGACGACTTGGTTTCACTTATATATAAAATGCACCTAAATGTCGTAATACAAGGCGAACTCGTAGGGATGCGGCCGCAGCTTGACTGCGGTGACTTCCTTGTCGCGCTTGTAGTCGATGTAAGTGCGCAGCAACTCCTCGGTGAAGACGTCTCCCTTCAGGAGGAACCGGCAGTCAGCTTCCAAGGCATCAAGCGCGTCTTCCAGCGAGCCCGGCATCGACGGAACTTTGGCTAACTCCTCCGGGCCCAGTTCGAAGATGTCCTTATCCAAAGGTTGGCCGGGATCGATCTTGTTCTCAATGCCGTCGAGTCCAGCCATCATCATGGCGGCAAACGCGAGATAGGGATTGCAGCTCGGATCCGGGGGACGGAACTCCACCCGCTTTGCCTTGGGAGAAGCCGAATACATCGGGATGCGGCAGGCGGCCGAGCGATTGCACCGCGAGTACGCCAGATTGACAGGCGCTTCGAATCCGGGCACCAGGCGCTTGTAGCTGTTGGTGGTCGGCGCAATGATAGCCGACAACGCGGGGCCGTGAGCGATCAGGCCGCCAATGTACCACAATGCCAGTTGGGACAGGCCCGCATAGCCATCTCCGGCAAACAGCGGTTTACCACCCTTCCAGAGCGACTGGTGGGTATGCATGCCGCTCCCGTTGTCCTGGAAAAGGGGCTTGGGCATGAAGGTCACGGTCTTACCGTGCCGGTTAGCCACGTTGCGGGCCACGTACTTGTACAACATCATGTGGTCGGCCGACTTCAGCAGCGAGTCAAACTGAAGATCGATCTCGGTCTGGCCACCGGTGGCGACTTCATGGTGGTGGCACTCCACCGTCAGGCCGCAACCCTGCATGACCAGGACCATTTCGGTCCGCAGGTTCTGGTAATGATCGGTCGGCGGCACCGGGAAGTAACCCTCTTTGTACCGCGGACGGTAGCCCAGGTTATTCTCCTTGCGCCCGGAATTCCAGCGCCCTTCCTCGGAGTCGATGAAATAGAAGCCCAGGTTCTCCTTCTGATTAAAGCGAACGTTGTCGAAAATGAAGAATTCGGCTTCGGCTCCCATAAACGCTGTGTCTGCCAGACCGGTCGAATGCAAATACAGTTCGGCTTTGCGCGCGATGTAGCGGGGATCCCTGTTGTAGCTCTGCCTGGTCACCGGATCGATGACATCGCAAATCATGACCAGGGTAGGCGCCTCGGTAAACGGGTCCAGCATGAACCACGAGGGATCCGGAATCAGCAGCATGTCGCTCTCGTGGATGGCGGTCCAACCGCGAATCGACGATCCGTCCATGCCGAAGCCTTCTTCGAACGAAGCTTCGCTGAACTGGTCGATGGGATAGGAAACGTGGTGCCATAACCCAGGCAGATCGGTAAAGCGGAGGTCAAGCATTTTGACCTCGTTCTTCTTGACAAACTCTATAACAGCTTTCGGATCAGTCATGTATTCTCCTCGGCGCCCACCTGGGCGCAAGATTAGTGCTGACGGCAGCACAGACGATGGTTGATGTCGAGTTCAGGTGCGGTAGACAACTGTCCGTTCCTGGAAGGTACTAACTAGGTCGCGACCGCGCGACGATTACCGCTGTCGATCCAAGCCTGCTGGTGGAGAGCCGGGCGTCCCCACGCGGCGAGACGCCCGGCCCTTCAGTGTACGACGAATCAAGCGGTCACGGTACTTAGGAGATAACCCCTTCGATCTCGGCCTTTCTCAAAAGGGATGCGCCGGGCCCTTCCCTGCCACGGATCGGCCGGATCCGGTTCAAGCAACGCACAGGGGAAAAAACGGATGTATACTGTTGCGCGTTTTCGAAGTCAAGAAGGAATCGCGCGGAAACTTTTCTCTTTCAACAATCCGAAATCGATAACTCCAATTATGCCGCGGACGGCAGTCAAGCCGAAAATCGCCATCGTAGGACCCGGGAGCCTGGGGAACGCGTTCGCGCTCTCGCTGCGGGAAGCGGGTTACCGCGTTACTGAGGTGGTTTCGCGGGGGGGAGAGGCCTCCCGGCGGCGAGCTCAGGCTTTAGCGCGGAAAATCGGGGCGACAGCCACAACTTTCAACCGACCGAGGCTGACGGCTGACGTCGTGTGGCTGTGCGTGCCTGACGGGAAGATTGCTCCATGCGCCCGATCGTTGGCGTCGGCTGAGTGGGAAGGCAAAGTGGCGCTGCACTCCAGCGGGGCTTTGACGAGCGACGAGTTGAATGCGTTGCGGCGCAAGGGTGCGGCAGTGGCCTCCCTGCATCCGTTGATGACATTCGTCCGCCAGGTCAGGCCGATGCTGGCTGGAGTTCCTTTTGCGATCGAGGGTGACGTTGCTGCCATTCGTGCCGGCCGGCGGATTGTGCGTGATCTTGGGGGCGAAGTGTTTGTCATCGAAAAACGCTACAAGCCTGCCTATCACGCTTGGGGAGCATTCACCTCTCCCCTGCTGGTTGCAATCCTGGTGGTGGCAGAAGAGGTCGCGGAATTGGCCGGGATCGACCGCAATCTGGCTCGTCGAAGAATGTTGCCGATCGTGCGCCAGACTATTGCTAACTATGCCAGGCAGGGCCCGGCAGGCGCTTTCAGCGGGCCCATTGTGCGCGGAGACGCGGCCACTTTGAAGAAGCACATGCAAGCTCTAAGCGGTAATCCTGAGGCCAAGGAGGTCTACCTGGCACTGGCCCGTTCTGCAATCAAGAATTTGCCGGCGCGGAACCAAAGGCTTCTAAAACAGGCTCTGGGCTAGAGCGGAAACACCGTTGCTGTGTCCTGCTCGTGGAGGGACGGGCGTCCTCGCCCGTCCAAGCCGAGCACAGCTCGGCTTATGCCCGTGGCCAAAGCAACTCTGGTTCCGCTCTAACGGACTGCCTGTTCATCTTCGAGTTGACTGCCGCAGTTGACCGCGAGACGGCTAAGCCCACGTCCGTAATCCGATGAATCCCCAGTAGGCGAGGTACGCGGTCGCTATCAACAGGGCCGCAGTGACCATGGTCGAATATCGGCGAACCCCTCTGCGAACGCCGTCGGCCGGCGCCCGCCACAAGGCAATGGCGCTCGCGACTGCCGCGACGGCAAAGGCAATGGTCGCCAAAAAGAACGCAGCCGACCACGCTGTGAGATTCCCCATGCGCGGGATCAAGTCGTCGCTGCAAAGGATGACGATGCCCACAATCGCAACCAAGCTCAGCACCGCCAGGAGCGGCCAGATACGCATCCCACGCTCTGCCGGGCGGCGGCGCTTCTTGCTGAGCCCGCCAAGAATCCAAAACGGTGCGTAGATCGGAATCGACAGGATGGAAAGCGAAACAAACGCGGTGAGCACAATCTCAAGCAGTGCCAGCCATGCCGGGATGCGTTTCATGGTGGTCATCATTCCCTGCATAAACTGGCCTTCTTCGTTCGGAGCAAGCAGCGCGAGAGTAGCAACGGGTTCCGGGGGATCCTTTTCGGGGATGTGCCGGAACTGCATGCCGGCGACGGGAAGGAATGTTTCATTCCCACCCAGGTGCGACATGAGGAGCTTGCCGTCCTTGAAACGAACCAGGCTGATGCCAGTCAGCTTTTCGATGAAGTGGAGCATTTCAATGCGGGGTGAGTCCGGCTCATACCAACCGGCATAATTAGCGGCATTCGACGGGAGAGATGCGGGCGGAGGCAAAGGCGGCTTCTGCAATTTGGCTGTGATATAGGCTTGAATCGCCTTGCCGATTCGCTCGAAGGCAGTTCCACTTCCGGAGTTGATACTGAAGAAGTAACCGACGCCGTATTCGGGCATGTAGGCCACCTCGGTGAGGCCGCCATCGACACCCCCGTTGTGGCCGTGATAGACGAAGCCTCCATGAATACTCCAGTAATTGCTTAAGCCGTATCCAGCCTTCAGGCCTTCGCTTGCGGCCCACGTACTGGTGGGGCTCTCCATGCGATCGATGTTGGCCGCCGGGACGACTTGGGCGCCATTCACCGCGCCCCGATTGAGATAGAACTGGACGTAAGCCGCCATATCTTGAGCGGAAGCATTGATGGAGCCCGCCGGGCGATAAATGATATTCCAGTAGGGGTAAGGAGTTTTGCCATCGCTGTGATAAAGAGTGGTCGCGGTTCCCGCGGGCGGCTGAAAATAAGTCGCAGTTTTCATTCCGATCGGGAGGAACAGGTTCTGCTCCACAAAATCTTCGAAGCGCTGGTTCGTCAGTTTCTCGACAATGTAGGCCGCGACCGCCGGGCCGGAATTGCAGTAGGCCATCCGCGTACCGGGCCGCCAGCGGGAAACACGCGAGTGGTGGTCGTAATCCAATGCCTCGCGGAGGCCCATTGTAGGGCCGTCCTTCGCATACTCGCGAAAGTGCATGTCGTCCCAGCCCGTGGTGTGCTCCAGAAGTTCAACCACTCGGATCGGATCGCTGGCTTCCCAGCGATTTTCAAACCACACCTCAGGCGCCAGCTTGTGCACAGGATCCTCAAGGGAGAGCTTGCCCTGATCGGCCAGAAGGAGAATCGACATCGAGGCAAACGCCTTGGAAGTTGACCCAATGCGGAACAGAGTCTCCGGTGTAACCGCGCGATCACCGGCCACATCGGCTTTGCCAAGACCCGCAACCCACTCGGGTCCATCCCGATGCACAATCGCCACCGAGGTGCCTGGCGTATGCGTGTCCTTGAGAACCTTTTCCAATTGCTGGCGCAGCTCCGTCAGCGATTGGGCCGGCTTCTCCGGCGCAGTTTTGTCGGCTGCAAAGCATTGGGGAACGAGCATCGAAAGAAGAACGACAGGAATGAGCCATTTCATGGCTTGATGTTGCCTCCTGAGTCTGCGGGGCGTCGGGACGATCGTCTAGATCGATATTTCAATGGTGAAACTGCCGTCTACAAACACCGGAGAAAGCTCGGCGCTGGGAGAACCGCCCTCCGTTTTTGCAATGTAGCACACGTTTCATATCGGAACAATAATGTAGCAATCGTTTCATACCGGCGCGATTCGGAGCATTTGCCCATCACTCGTCGTCTCCCACATTTTGTCTTGCAGTGTCTATAAATGGCCGCATGACCGGTCAACTCCGGCATTCGTGCACCTCCGGACTGCCTGCCGGCATTTCATCCCGCGGACGCGCCGGGAGCGAGCCCGCGCTCCCTGTTCGCAGATCAAGCGTACTGGAGCTATTGGGCAACGATCTGAACCGGCGTCGCGCTCCAGGTTTCCTTCCGGACTGTAAGTTGCTCGATCCGCGAACGGCGAATCGAATAGCCCAGCCCGGTTGTAGTCGGCACGCAGATAGTCCCGCTGCTGGTCACCTCGACTTCAGGCTCAATGATGTCTTCAAGCCAGTAACGGCGGCTTGCGGATACGTCTCCGGGCAACACGAAGCCTGGCAGTCCTGACATGGCAATGTTGTGGGCCCGTCCGATGCCGGATTCCAGCATGCCTCCGCACCACACCGGAATGGAGCTCTGAACGCACACGTCGTGCACACGCCGCGCACCACTGTGGCCCCCTACACGCCCCAGTTTGATGTTAATAACGCCACAGGCGTGCAGCTTGATCGCGGCTTTCGCGTGTCCGGCATTGTGAATGCATTCGTCGAGGCAGATGGGCGTGCGCAGCTGGGCCTGCAGCATGGCGTGCTCGTAAATGTCATCCCACGCCAGTGGCTGTTCGATCATCATGAGGTTGAAAGAGTCAAGAGCGAGGATTCGGTAGCTGTCGGCCGCGCTGTATGCCGAGTTGGCGTCCACCATGAGCCGGATTTCCGGGTACTGCCGGCGAATTGCCTGCACCAGGCCTAGATCGTTCCCGGGCTTGATTTTGACCTTGACGCGCTGGTATCCATCGCGCAACTCGGTCTCGATCTTAGACAACAGCGCGGGAACCGACTGCTGCATGCCAATGGAAACCCCGCACGGGATCTCACTGCGGGTCGCGCCCAGCAGGCAAGCCAGAGGAACAGCCTTTTGTTGCGCCTCAATATCCCAAAGCGCATTTTCCAGCGCTGCTTTGGCCATCTCGTTTCCGCGGACGGGAGCCATCGTTTTCCCCAGGGCGGAAGCCTCTGCAATGTCCTCACCGAGGACAAGCGGAATAAGGAAGTCGCGCAAAATGAGCCAGGCCGTGTCGGTCGCCTCGGAGTTATAAAACGGCGATTCCAAAACCGTGGCTTCACCCCATCCGCTCAGACCTTCAGAGCAAATTTCGATAAGGAGAATTCTCCGGTCCTGGAAGGCGCCAAAGCTGGCTTCAAAGCGCTCTCTCAAGCGCATATGTATTTCGCGCAGGGTGATCTCTTCAATCCGCATACACCCTCCACTTGCCGACTACCTCGATCGTTGCCACACCGAAATCCCGGGCCAATGCAGAACCATGGCACAAGTTGAGAATCCATAACCGCCATGCTGAATAAGGATGAAACTACCGTTACATGTCCCACATACTAAGAAAACGTCGTCAGAATACTAGTCCTGGCTGGATTGTCAAGAGATTATCGAACAATACTGGTGCGAGTTGTTCTGACATGAAACATATGATACGATCCGCGCCACGCGGCGATTTTCCAATACCGGAGCAAATATGCGCTTGGTGTTCCACTGCAAGACGGGGGCAGAGATGGTGCGTCCGCCTGAAAAGCGGTGTGAGGTCTGGTAGACGGAAGAGGCGGATCAACGAGGGTTCCCGCGGTCTGCTGGCCAGCCAAGCCATCGCGGCGATTCACCCTTCCGCATAGCCGGTCTTCCGCGCGGCAGCGGTGAACGATGACCCTAAGCCTCGTACCAGCGGTATCCGCGACGCTGTTCTTCATCGACCTTCTTCATGAGTTCGAGAGTATGCGCGTGGCGGTCTTCTGCGCACGCCACGAGGAGAAGGTTCAGCAACGCCATGGGCGCCGAGTACGAAGCGTTAAACGAAAGCGAGTCTACCGAGGCCAAATAAAACTCATGGGCAAAACGTGTGATCGGAGAGATGTAAGTATCCGTTATACCGACGCAGTACGCACCCTGTTTGCGGGCCCGATCGAGTCCCTCCACCGTCATCCGCAGGCCACGGCGAAAGCTGATAGCAATGACAACGTCATTCTTACCCAACGATCGGACGGTATGGACAGCCATCCCAGGCATGATCGCACTGGATACGGGCAGGCCAAGGACTCTGAAGTGGTATTCGAGGTAAGCGACCAAACTGGCAGCGACATCTCCACCCAGGATCAGAATTC
>Ga0326727_10019080_pt1 | contig 13877 bp, 10 predicted proteins | sample MB2enrmetagenome_FD_207643 | JGI IMG/M metagenome (GOLD analysis project Ga0326727, IMG submission 207643) | Lab enriched peat soil microbial communities from McLean, Ithaca, NY, United States - MB29MY | ecosystem: Environmental > Terrestrial > Soil > Wetlands > Peat | place: USA: New York... | reverse complement strand
AGAAACTCGGATGGATGAGGCGGCAAGAGGGAGAGATCGGCCTGGAAGGCCTGGTATTTTCCGCCCGTCAGTTCCTTGTACAGCAGCGTATACAAGGCGGCATTGATCACATCCGCGTTCTCTTTGGGGTCTTTGATTCTCTGATGCAGCATCTCAGCGCTGACAGAATACTCGACGAGGATGGTGCGGATTGCCTTGTCCTGAATCGGCGAATCTGGCGCGTATACGCGATCGACGTGTCCCGTGCGCAGCTCAAGCCCGGCAAGAGCCAATTGCAACTGCTCAGGCTGGAGCGGCAATTTGGCCAATGGCAACATCTGCAACAGCAGCTTGCGCTCGGCATCATACTGCTTGCCGGCATCCAACGCCAAAACGCGCAAAGTTTGCTGACTGAAGGCAAAGTAGCTCAGTTTCGCATCGGTCATGTTTGGGAGCAGCGCCAGCGCCTGCTGCGGCTGGCTGTCAACATAAAGATGAAAGGCAGCAAGCAGATACTTGTAGAGCGCCGGATTTTTCGCGAAGCGGTCTTTTTGCGCGTCGAGGTCCGCCAAGGTCAAGGAAGGATTTTTGGCGAGGCTTCCGGCCATTCCGCTATCTGATCTCATGCGCATCAGGTCGATAATCGCCAAAAACTGGGGCGACTGAATGCGGTCAATTTTCACCGAGGCCAGTAATTTAGCGTCGGCTTCCTGAACCAGTTCTTGTATGGTGACATTGCTTGCGCTCTTATCCGAATTCGCCAACGCGCGATCAAAAGCTTCAGCCAGCCGCGCCTGATCGTCACCCAGCCAATAGACTCGCCGCAGCAATCCCCGCGCCGACACAGCGTAAACTCCATGAGGAAAATCGTGAAGATAGGAGTTGAAGGCGTCTTCTGCATCCTTCAAATTGTCTTTGTTGACTTTATCCAGTTGCAGCTCTCCCCATTGCCCAAAGGCCAACCCCTGCGCGCTGTTGAGCGATGTCCGTCCAAGCATGTAGCGGGAGGTTTCCTTCAACCATGGGTTCGCGCTGTTCTTGAGGCTCTTGAAATTGTTGAGCGCCGCAGGGAAATCACCGGCATAGAATGCGTCAGTACCGGCGATATAGAGAGCAAACTCGCGTCCCAGCGCGGAATGAATGCCTGGCGGCGTTTTCCAATCGGAATTGGTGATTGAGCTACAGTTGGGCGCTAAAGCAGCGCGTGCAGCAATCAAGATGGAGGCTTCGTCTTTAGGCAGCGCGGCAGCAGTATTCACGGCCTTGTTGAATGCATCCAGGCCATCTTTGGCGTTGCTACAACGGCTTCCTTCGCCTTGAGCATAGTCATTCGAATTCGCCGCACTATTCGCGCTGCCGACATCAGCGCCAGTGCCCAGCCCCGGCTCATGGAGTTGCCAACTCTCGAGATCGAAGGGAACGATCAACTGGGCCAGATCTCGTGACGCGGGATTCTCTTGTGACAGGCTTAGTACTCCCGTCAGCTTGCCGGCGTCGATAAGCAATAGCTCAAGGTTCAGCCGGCTATCGTTTGACGGACTAAGGAATGGAAGACTGTTGCAGGTGTCGTAGGCGCGAAAGAAGAAGGTTCCTCTCGGCGCGACGCAACTGTAGTCACCGCTGGCGTAAGATACTGAGCTGAAAAGCAACAGGAAAATAAAACCCAAAACAGCGCGTCTGCATAACATGGGACCTCTCCTCAATAAAACAATACTTGATTGCCGCCAATAGGCCAAGCACAGTCTCCCCTGAGATGCCATTCGATGGGGAATACGTTGATTCCGGATAGACGGAGATTTGTAAGTTTCTGAGTTGTTTCTATGGCGAGAGGCGAGATGAATACAGGGAACAGGGAGTAGGGAATAGGGAATAGTCTCCGGGGCTAAAGCCCGCGTTGTTTTTGCAGGTATATGCGGGGGTTGAAACCCCCGCCTCCCTCCGATTTCGGCATGACTAGAGTCATGCCCTGATACAAAGTCTGCGCCGTCCCTACAGGACTCCGGAGAGCATTTGTGGAAACCGCTTTCCCCACGCTAAAGCGCGGGGCTAACAAACACTGCGCCTAGGCGCGACTACCGGGACATCCCTCATGCAGTTCTCAGTAGCCCCGCTTCGCGGGATAGCAAGTTAGCGAGTTGACGGGTTGAATGGGATCATTGGCTCGCGGGCGGGGACGCCCGCGCTACAGCCGGCCAGGAGGCCGGCGCTACATTCTGTTCATTCCATCGTCACGCGAGGTAAGTGGGATCATTGGCTCGCGGGCGGGGACGTTTGTTCGGCGGTCTCGACGCGGATTTTGGCGATGCGGCGCGAGTCCATTTCGACGACGGTGAGGCGGCGGCCTTCGTAGATGATGGATTCGCCGACATTGGGGATGTGGCCGAGGCGCATGAGGAGGAAGCCGGCGAGGGTTTCGATGCCGCCTTCACGGGGAAGATCCCATTGCATCTGGGTTTCGAGGTCGCGGAGGTTGAGGCTGCCGTCCATCAGCAGCGCGCCGCCGGCTGCGGGGAGGACGGGGAGGGCGGCGACGTCGAACTCGTCTTCGAGTTCGCCGGTGAGCTGCTCGACGGCGTCCTCGGTGGTGACCAGGCCGACCGTGGAGCCGTACTCGTCAACGACGATGGCGATCTGGCGGCGGCGCTGCTGGAGGTCGCGGAGGAGGTCGAGAACGGATTTGGTCTCGGGGACGACGAGGATGTCGCGCATGATCTGGCGGAGGGTGAGGTCTGGTGGAGTTCCCGAAATATTTTCCTCAGGGGCTAAAGCCCCCGGTTCATTTTGTGGCTTTTGCGGCACGACTGAAGTCGTGCCCTGACACATTCCTTCCGGGGCCAAAGCCCGCAATGATTCTGTAGACTTTATGCGGGGGTTGAAACCCCCGCCTCCCTCCGTTTGAATATCTCCCTCCGCTTCGTTACGCCTCTCCGGATCATGCATTTTCGCAGTTCCCACCCATTCACCCGAAGTACGGCGAATGGATGGGGCACCCGGAGTTTCTTTTGGACCTACGGAGCGGGAAAACATGAGGCGGGCGAGGTCTTTGGAGTAGACGACGCCGACGATGTGCTCGGGGCCGCGAGTTTCGTCGTAGACGGGAACGCGGGAGCGCATGTGCTCGATGACCTGGGCGGTGGCAGCTTCGATGGGCAGGCTGGAGGGCAGGGAAAAGATCTTCTGGCGCGGGGTCATGATCTCGCGGACGGGCACCTCGTCGAGTTCGAGGGCGCGGTGGATGAGGGTCTCCTGGAATTGGGGCAGGAGGCCGAGGCGGCGCGCGGCGGTGGCGATGAGCTTGAGCTCTTCTGGGGAGTGGACCTGGGCGCGCTCGGTGAGGGGAATGTCGAAGCCGCGGAGGATGATGGCAGCCGAGTTTTTGAGGAGGCGAACGGCGGGGCGGGCCACGGTCATGAAGATGATCATGGGGCGGGCGACAGAGACGGCCAGAGCCTCGGCGCGGCGCAGGGCGAGGGACTTGGGCACCAGTTCGCCAACCACTACATGGAAGTAGGTGATGAGGGCAAATCCGAGAGTGACGGCGACGATGTGGGCGTAGAGGAGGGCGTGAGGCTGGGCGAGGGGCAGCAAGCTCAACCATCCCATGATGGTGGAGGCGGCCAGAGGCTCGCCGATCCAACCCAGGGCCAGGGAGCAGAGGGTGACGCCGAGCTGGACGGCGGGGAGAAAGTCGTTCAGATCGCGTTGCAGGCGGCGGACGGCGCGGGCTCCGGGGACGCTGGAGGCGAGCATCTGCTCGATGCGGGTGTCGCGCATGGAAACCAGTGCGAACTCGGCAGCCACAAAGAAGGCGTTGGTCAGAATGAGCAGTCCGACGGCGACGAATTGGAGCAGGGAAAGACCGGGCATCTCGGATGTGAGGATAGCACTTCTACAGAGAACAGAGAACAGGGAACAGAGAACAGAGATCAGAGATCAGAGAACAGAGAACAGGGATCAGAGAACAGAGATCAGAGATCAGAGAACAGAGAACAGGGAACAGGAATAGGGACTGGCATGCCGTGACATTAATTTGCAACCGGGAACCGAGCATGCATGTCGTACGTATGGAAGGAAGAGCGATGGGCGGAGACTGGCAGGCCTGGTTTGGTTGACGAAGGCCGGCAGGCGCCGTCTGAGCACAAGGGCTGCGAATTTCTGAGTATGGCAGCATCTCCCTGATTTATGTCATTCATTCCCGAGAAACGAGGCATACGATGAAGAAACTTTTACTGGCAGTAGCGGCTTTAGGGCTGGCGGCGAGCACGGCGTTGGCTTCTGAGGCAACGTTTGATCGCACGCTTAACGTGAGCGGTCAGGTGCAGTTATCGGTATCGACCGGGTCGGGCACCATTCAGCTGACGCGGGGCGCGGGCAACCAGGTGCACATCTTCGGCAAGGTAAGGTCCAGCTGGGGTTTCTGGGGCGGCAGCGAGGAGCGGGTGAAGGAGATCGCGGCGAACCCGCCCATCGAGCAGACGGGCAACATTGTGCGCATCGGCGGCCATCACGAGAACATGAACAACATCAGCATCGATTACGAGATTCAGGCGCCGGAGAATACAATTCTCGAAGCTACCTCCGGCTCGGGCGAGATCAACGTGGAGGGCGTGGGCGAGAACGCGAAGCTCGAGACAGGCTCGGGCAGCATTCACGCCACCGGGCTGCATGGAGGGTTCAAGGTGGGAACCGGCTCGGGCAGTATCTATGCCGAGCAGACGGGCGAAGGCGATGTGAAGGCTGAGACCGGCTCGGGCAGCGTGGAGTTGCGCAATGTGCACGGCGGGTTGCACGCCGGGACGGGCTCGGGGAACATCAAAGTTGGCGGGACGCCGACTACGGACTGGAAGCTTGGGACCGGCTCAGGCAGCGTGGAACTGTGGATTGGCAACGCAAGCATAACGCTGGACGCCGAGACAGGCTCGGGCAGCATCCATTGCGACCACGAGATCCTGATGCAGGGCGAATTGAACCGGCACCACGTGACCGGCAAGCTAAACGGCGGCGGGCCGAGGGTGCGCGTCGAGACCGGATCAGGAGATATTCACATTCATTGAGCACAGTTTTCAGTTATCAGCTGTCAGTTGAATATGACGGGGACGGCGGTACCAGCGCGCAATCTTGATCTTCCGGCGAGGCCTCGAACGCTCCATGGGAGGGCCTCGCCAATTTTTTACCTGAATGATGCTGGCCTATGGAATTAAATAGAAGGGTTGGGATATTTTACGAAGAACTCGGCCTGGGGGTCGCCCTTGTCATCGCTCCACTGGTCGCCGACATTGAGCACGATACGATAGCCCTGGGCGGCAATGGCGGCGCGCGCGGGACCGATGGTTTGAGTCAAAACCGGTTAGGGTGACATTCAGGTGCATTGCCAGGGTTCAGAGATCAGTTATGATGTGAGCCATGAGCGAGAAACAGAAACAGGAAAGGCGCAGATTTCAGGCTCACGAAAGCGCGCGGATGGAATCACTGAATGGGCTGCCGCTGGCGTATTTCTGGCAGAGATGGCTGGGACATTGGATCGACCTTGCCCTTGTGATTGTGCTTTGGGCGCCGCTGGAGTTTCTCTGGCGGCACTTTGTTATTCACGAGAAGGATATTTTAGTTACATGGGATTATCACGAACCGGGAAATATTATTGTGATGGTCCTTTACTGGGGGCTGTTCACCTATTTTGGCAATGGCCGGACTCCCGGCAAGTGGATCGCGCGGACAAAGATCGTCTCGCTTACCGGCGAGCGAATGGGGTTGTGGCAGTCTTTCGAGCGGGCGCTGGGGTATGGCGCCGCGGTGCTTGAGGGAGGCGTGGGATTTTTACAGTATTTCTGGGACCGCAACCGGATGTGCGCGCAGGACCGGCTCGCGGAGACGATCGTTGTGGATATGAGGAAGCGGTCGTATCCGGCGAAAGAAGCCGGTGAAGGCTTTGCTGAATAGGACGACGGCCGATTGGCAGAGAACAGCGATCGGGAGACCGATTCAGCGGGAGCTTTACACTAGAAACATGGTTCGCGTACTTCGGCCCATTCCGGTAGCACGGCTTAAACTGCTGGTCTTCGATCTGGACGGGACGCTGATCGACTCCGCGCAGGACCTGTGCAACAGCGTCAACGCAACCCTGAGCCGCTTTGGTCGCGAGCCGCTGGCGGATGAGACCATTGCCGGCTTTATCGGGAACGGGGCGATGATGCTGGTGCGCAGATCGTTTGCGGCGGCTGACGGAGCGGCGGTGGACGAGGAGCTGCTGGCCGAGGCGTACAAGTATTTTCTGGATTACTATCGCGAGCACAAGCTGGATACCACCTACGCCTACGAAGGAGTTCTGGAAGCGCTGGCGGCGCTGAAGCAGTTGCACGATCAACAGGGCGGACCGGCGTGGGCGATGGCGGTGCTGACCAACAAGCCGGTTCGGCCGGCGCGGGACATCTGCGCGGCGCTGGGCCTGGCGCCTTACTTCCTGAACATCTACGGCGGCAACAGTTTCACGACCAAGAAGCCCGATCCGGAGGGGTTGCATGCGCTGATGAGCGAGGCCGGCGCAGAGCCCGAAGAGACAGTGGTGATCGGCGACAGCCGGGTGGACGTGGAGACGGCGCGGAATGCGGGGACGTGGTGCATTGGCTGCACCTTCGGGCTTGCGCCGGAGAGCCTGTCGGCCAACCCGCCGGATGTGATCGTGGATTCACCGGCGGACTGGACGGAGGCGCTCAGTGCCACGAGGAGCGACGCGCGGGAGTAACTTGCAAGGCTGCGGCCGTATTGATCAACCGCATTGTCCATGCATGATTCAAGTGGGGATATCTCTCATGCCTTGTTATACTCGACAGTGGCCGGTTTTTTCCCATTCAGCGGCCTCTCTTCAAGCGCAGCCATCGCACAAACCGCCTTGCCGTGGAACCGTTCACACGAGCTAATATCATTTAGGTAAAGGGATACGAAATGCACTATGTGGTAGGTTCAGGACCGGCGGGCGTTTCCTGCGCGCAGGCGCTTATCGCCGCCGGCAAGGAAGTCACGATCCTGGATTCCGGCCAACAACTGGACGCCGCGCGGAGCCAGGCGATACGCAAGCTGGCGGCCACCGACGCCGCGGATTGGACCCCGTCCGCCACGGCCTTCCTGCGGGGTGGAATCAGTTCCGGCGCGTCGGGAATTCCTCTCAAGCTGGCCTATGGATCGGATTTCCCTTACCGGCCGGTTGCGGGAGCATTTCCAGTTCAATGCGAGGGGGTGGAAATAAAGCCCTCGTATGCGCTAGGCGGACTAAGCACGGTGTGGGGCGCCGCAGTGATGCCCCATCGGCAACAAGACATAGACGACTGGCCGATTTCCATCGAGGATCTCGCACCCGGTTACCGAGCCGTGCTTGAATGGATGCCGCTCTCGGCGCAATACGACGATCTTGCCGGACAATTTCCGCTTTACCATGAGGAGTACGCACTTTTGCCCGCCAGCCGTCAAGCTACCGGGATGCGCGCTGATTATGAGCGCAACCGGGCTAAGCTCAATGCCCACGGAGTCCAAATGGGCTCGTCCAGGCTGGCTGTCAATGCGGATGGCCGACATGGTCAGCCTGCTTGCGTGCGATGCGGGCTTTGCATGTACGGCTGCCCGCATGGCCTGATCTATTCGAGCGACCAGACGCTGGCCGCTCTGGCCGCAACGGGGCGGGTTCATTACAAGCCCGGCGTCACCGTTCAATCGGTTGAAGAGACCAGTGAAGGCGTCCAAATCCGCGCAGTAGACCTGACGGGGAACGCGGAGAATTATTTCGGAGAGCGCATCTTTCTGGGCGCCGGACTTCTGAACACTACCGCAATTCTTTTGCGTTCCATGGGAATGTATGACACGCCGGTGCAGATTCGCGATTCCCAGTACTTCCTGCTGCCGCTGTTACGGCTTCGCGGCACTGCCGATGTGGTGCGCGAGCCGCTGCACACACTTGCCCAGCTCTTTGTGGAGGTTTTTGACAGTTCGATCAGCCCGCACACAATCCATTTGCAGACTTATACCTACAACGACCTGTTTCGCGACCCTGTACTTGCCGCTTTAGGCCCATTCAAGAAAGCATTTCCTTTGGAAACATTCCTTGGGCGCCTGCTGCTGTTTCAAGGTTATCTTCACTCCTCACATTCCGCACCGATTACCGCGACACTCACACGCCATGAGAATGGAGACACGCTGGCGCTGCGCACCGCGCCCCATGCCAGGATGAAGAAGCTGGTGCGCAAACTCGCGCTTAAACTCACCGGGCTGGCCACGCGCACCGGAGTACTTCCGCTGATTCCGATGATCCAGATGGGCCTGCCAGGGCGCGGCTTTCACTCGGGAGGCAGCTTCCCGATGCGCGCACAACCACAGAAAGGGGAAGCGGATATCCTGGGGCGCCCCCATGGGCTGGAACGCGTGCATGCGATCGATGCCACGGTGCTGCCTACGATTCCCGCAACGACGATCACCTTCACTGTGATGGCAAATGCCTACCGCATCGGAACTCTGGCGGCCAAAGTGGGTGACGGGAGCGGCAAATGACGAATCGTATTCCCGGCGCGTGCGCGGTAACCGGAGCGACCGGTTATGTCGGCTCGATTATCATGCGGGAGTTGCAGCAGCATATGCCCGTGGTGGCGATGGCGCGCCATCCCCAATCCGCAGGCGACATTGCGTGGTCTCTGGAGTCGCGGCAGGAGATTGCCGATACACTGCGGGCAAGGAATGTGAAGACCCTGGTACATGCGGCGTGGGATATGCGCGCGAACAGCCTTGCGGAGATGGAGAAGAGCTGCGTCCAAGGTTCAGCCGCTCTGTTCGAAGCAGCCACCCGCGCGGATGTTGAGCGCATCGTTTTTGTCTCGAGCATCAGCGCATTTGCGGGCTGCCGTTCCGCTTATGGAAGAGCCAAACTGTCAGTTGAGAAATTGCTTCAGGGAAAGAGCAACATCATCTTTCGGTTCGGGCTGGTGTTTGGCGACAAGCCGGGTAGCGGCGACAAGCCAGGCGGCGTCTTTGGCGGCATTCGCAGGCAAGTGAAAAATAGCCGCATATTGCCGATGATCGGAAGGGGGCTCGCTCCGCAGTATCTGTTGCACGAAAAAACGCTGGCAGAATCAGTTTTGCGCGCCGTCAACGGAGATTTCGACAGCGCGCATGGAGTTCCGATTACGCTGGCGCATCCCGAGCCATGGCGGTTTTGCGATCTGGTAAACAGCATCGCCGCTTCAGAAGGACGCCGGGTGACGTTAGTGCCGGTTCCGTGGCAGTTGCTTTTCGCGGGGATTCGCGGGGGTGAAGCGCTGGGGCTCAAGCTGCCATTCAGAAGCGATAGCATCGTCAGTTTTATATATTATGATCGCCACCCGGATTTCAGCCTCATGCATTCTCTGGGGATCGAACCATTGCCGTATCAGGCAGGCGGAGTTTAACGATGATGCCCTCGCAGTCAGTGGCTCAAATCGAAGAACAGCAGGGAAACAGGCCGCAGACTGAAAACCGCCAATCCATCGAGAATCACGCCTTCACGACTATCTACTGCCTGGCCCTGGCAACGGCGATATCCACCTGGTTTCTTGCCATCCGCGCGCCACTGTGGCTGGATGAAACGTATTCCTATTGGCAGATCAGCAAGGGCTTTTGGGGAATATGGGAAGGACGATTTGTGACGTTGTGCTTTCCCGCATATTCCTACATTCTATGGTTTTCGACCAAGATCATCGGGAGCAGCGAGATGGCCCTCAGAGCGCCATCCATTCTCGCCACGCTGGGGGCGGCCTATCTGCTCTATCTGGCCGCACGCGAGCTTTTTGATAAAGACGTTGCAATCATTGCGGCTATCGTTTTTTGTCTCCATCCCATTGTCATTTTCGCGGCCATCGATGTGAGGCCCTACGCGTTTGCAGTCCTGGCGACGAATGCGGCGATTTTCATCGTGCTTCGCCTGCGGCACAACGATTCCAATTGGCTGGCGGCGCTGTTTGGTCTTTCAGCGGCATGTATTGTCTGGTTCCATTATTTGTTCGCTACCATTCTGCCGGCACTGGTTGTTTGCTTTTTCGTGGTCAAGGCCGGCAAGCGCAAGATATTCTGGCGGCAGTTCGGTGTTTCCCTGGCTGCGTTTACGTTGGCGATTCTGCCGGTGATTCCCTGTTTGCGATACGTGTTTCACACCCGTGGAGACTACGTATTCGAGGTTGCCCCAAGCCTAATAGATCTGATTTGGACGTTCACGCCTGGGTTGGGATGGGACATTGCAGGCTTGGCCGTGCTGGTTGCGGTGGCATGGGCTTTATTCCATCGGCAGATACATTTTCAGGGCTGGCAAATCCTGTTTTGCGCATCACTGGCGCTCATTTCAGTACTCATTCTCTTTGGGGTGAGCGTGGGAACGACGACCCATTGTTTTACGCCCCGCCACCGTATGGATGCGGTTCCAGGAATCGCGCTGTGCTGGGCAATGCTTTACGGCGCGATACGTCCCCGCGCTTTACGATTGCTGTTGTGCGTGGGATTGGTGACCGTCATGGCTTTTCATATCTACAGCACCCCATATTTGCGCCATCATGGTTACACATGGAAATATGCCCTGGAGGCCGCGGAAAAGAACTCAGCCAAGGACAACACTCCCGTGCTGATCTGCAGCCCATTCGTCGAAACTAACGTTGAATCTAATTTCATCACTGTGCCGCTCGAATCGCCAAAGGAAAGCCTGTATTATTCATTTCTTTCTTACTACCGGCTGAGCTCACCTGTTGTGCCCCTTCCCATGGCTCTCAACAACGATGCGATTCGGATCGGTTCGCAATTTCTGCAAGAGGCGACAAAGAAGCATGAACGCTTTCTGGCCATTGCGGAAGACCGCTCCTATGAAACTCTTGACTGGTTATCGCAACGTGCCGCAGGAACATATTCTGTCCGCAATTTAGGGGTGTACGACAGAGTCGAGGTTTTGGAGTTTGTACCGCGATCAACATTAAGTCCGACGCCGTAAGCTAAATTTATGGTCACGATTGCCGCAGCGATACCACGCTTTGTTAGCCGTCTTAGAATTGTGCTGCCCGGCGGCAGCGGCCAGGTGGGCCAGGCGCTGGCGCGGCACTTTACGGAGCGCGGCCACCAGGTGACGGTGCTGACCCGCGGCCCGTACACCGCGCCCTGGCAGACGGTTCACTGGGACGGAGAGGAAATTGGCCCATGGACGGAATTTCTGGAAGGCGCTGACGTTTGCATCAACCTGGCCGGGCGCAGCGTGAACTGCCGCTACGATGCGGCGAACCGGCAGGCCATCTACGAGTCGCGCATACGCAGCACGCGTCTGTTGGGCAGGGTGATCGCCGGACTCAGCAAGCCGCCGCGGGTGTGGATGAATGCCTCGGCGGCAACGATTTACAGGCGCGCACTGGATGAAGATGGGGCTGATCTGCCGGTGGATGAAGCGAGGGGCGAGGTGGGCGGGGAGGAGCATCCCTCAGGGGCTAAAGCCCCGGCTGATTCGAGCGGAATGATGTACGGGCTAAAACCCGTACCCTTCACGCAAGAGCCCGTGCCCTACGCAGAAAAATCAGTGGAACGATGGGCCGAGCGGCGAGGTTTTTCCGCCCGTGTGGGCAGGGACTGGGAGGCTGAGTTCTTCAGGGCGGAGACGCCGCGGACTCGGAAATTAGCTTTGCGCAGCGCCGTTGTTCTCAGCCCCACGCCGGGCAGCGCCTTTGGAGTGCTGTCGAATCTGGTGCGGATGGGTTTGGGCGGCAAGCAGGGCAACGGGCGACAGTTTGTGACATGGATTCACGAGGCAGACTATGCGCGGGCGGTGGAGTTTCTGATGGAGCGTGAGGATCTGGATGGGCCAATCAACATGGCCGCGCCCAACCCGCTGCCTAATCGCGAATTCATGGCGGCGTTGCGCTGGGCCTGGGATGTGCCCAATGGATTACCCGCGCCGTCGCTGGCCATCAAGCTGGGCGCGATATTTTTGCGGACTGAACCGGAGCTGGTGTTGCAAAGCTGCCGCGCCGTCCCCGGACGGCTGCTGGAGGCTGGATTTGAATTTGAATTTCCGGAGTGGGCGGAGGCGGCGGAGGATTTGGTGCGGCGGTGGAAGAACAGGGAGTAAGAAAAAACAGGGAACAGGGAGCAGGGAATAGGTCAAGGTTCGTGGTATCCCACCCTAGCCGCAATAACAAAAACGCGGCGAGGGTGGGGCACCCAGATAATAGATGGGGCACCCAGCTAATAATTGACAGCCTACAGTTGAGTCAGACTACTGTTAGCTGTCTACTTCGATTTACTTCTTCTCCGGCGTGATGTCGGTAACGGGCAGGTCCCAGTGGCCAGCGAGAATCTCGAAGCGGCGCTGCTCTTCTTTCAGGTAAGTCGCCTGGTCCGGGTATAGCTCCTTGATGAAGGCCTCTTCGTCGGGGTTGGCGGTGGTGGCCAGGGTGGAGTTCTTGTAGCGGATGGTGACGCGATAGTCCCAGCGGCCGTCCTCGGTGGTGTGGTAGGCGGGCGACTCGATTTTGATGGAGAGGATGCGGCCCGTGGATTGAATCTTCTGGAGCAGCGGGTAGTGATTCCTGAGGAAGAGTTCCTTGAATTCAGCCTGATGGCCCCACTGGCACTTGTAGTAGTACTCGATAGTGTAGGGCTGGTCGGCGCTGACCTGCGGCGGCGCGCCCTGTGCATTCATTTGGAGCGGGGCGGCAAAGGTTGCGGCAAGAACTACGGCGATAACGGCGAAAAAAATGCGGCGCATGGGACCTCCCTGATGAGAGCATTGTATCGCGGCAAGGCCTGAGGATCAGCATGGGCATTGCCCGCGTATACCTTTCCTGAGTTTTTACAAGTTGCTCGGGGCTCTTGTAGAATGCTTGCGTGAAGGAGAATGTTTGACATGAAAGGCAGCCCGAAGGTCATTGAGCAACTGAATCGCGCGCTCCGCGAGGAGCTTACCGCCATCAACCAATACTTTGTCCACAGCGAGATGTGCGAGGACTGGGGATACGACCGGCTTTCCAAGTCCATCAAGAAGCGGTCCATCGCCGAGATGAAGCATGCCGAGGCGCTCATCGAGCGGATTTTGTTTTTGGGCGGCGCGCCCAGCATGGAACCGCTGTCTCTGTCGATTGGCAAAAACGTCAAGGAGATGGCCGCGTCGGACTTGAAGGCCGAGACCGGAGCCATTGCCCTGTACAACGAGGCGGCGCGGATTGCAGCGGAGCAAAAAGACATTGGTACGCGCGAGCTGTTTATCAAGCTGCTCAAGGACGAGGAAGAACACCTGGACGAACTCGAAGTCGAGTTGCATCAGATTGCGGAGCTGGGTTACGAGCGCTATCTGAGCACGCAGACCAGCAAGGTCGAGTAGCCGCAAATTTCTGCACCTTCTCCCGTGACCTGAGAATCCAAAAGAGCACAGGAGAAACTACCCTCATGTCTCAGAAAATCGCTTTTATCACCGGAGGAAACCGCGGACTCGGGTTTCAAACGGCACTCGAATTGAAAAATGCCGGCGTGAAGGTGGTCATTGGCTCGCGCGACCTGTCGAAGGGCAAAGAGGCCGTGGCCAGGCTGCGCGCCGCGGGCGTAGACGCGGATGTGCTGCAGTTTGATATCACCAAGGCTGCCGATGCGAAGGCCGCATACGACTATTTCAACTCCAAATACGGGCGGCTCGACATTCTTGTGAATAACGCGGGAATCGCGGGCGGCACATTCCCGGGCACCGGTCCTGAACACTCCGCCGCAGAGGTTCCGCTGGAGCTGCTGCGCAAGGTCTTTGAAACCAACTTTTTTGCGCAGGTGGCGCTGACCGACGCGCTGCTGCCGCTGATTAAAAAGAGCCCGGCAGGCCGCATCGTAAACTTGTCGAGCATTATTGGGTCGCTGACGCTGCACGCCGATCCGAC
>Ga0326727_10019079_pt1 | contig 13877 bp, 15 predicted proteins | sample MB2enrmetagenome_FD_207643 | JGI IMG/M metagenome (GOLD analysis project Ga0326727, IMG submission 207643) | Lab enriched peat soil microbial communities from McLean, Ithaca, NY, United States - MB29MY | ecosystem: Environmental > Terrestrial > Soil > Wetlands > Peat | place: USA: New York... | reverse complement strand
GCCTGTCGCATCAGCTCCAAAAGGACGGTCAACTTGATGGAACTGGCCTGGGGAAATACGGTGTCCTGAAGGCGCAGAAAGGTCTCGCCGGTTGACAGGTCCTTGATGGCATAGCCCATGACGCCGTTCAGATGCTCCGCCACATTCGCCAACTCGGCCTGGAGTTTCGCGTGCAGGGCCGACTGTAACGTTTCTTGTGCGCGCAGCGTGGCGCACGAAGCTAAAAGCGGTAGAACGCACAAGGCCCGAAAAACGATCTTCACGAGTTCGCTCCTCACAGAGGGTGGTGGGGCTGTCTACGAGACAACACGGCCGGCAGTGCCTGGTAATTGTCCACAAGCAGCCCTTTTCCATCGCGATCCATGGCGAGCATCCTGGCAGCCCAAACCTTCAGGCCCGGGTAGTTCTTTTCCAGCCAGGCATGATCACCGGCGCCGCGGACATAGTCGGAGGCTGCGATGAGCAGCGAGGGATAAGAATCCAGGAAATCGTACGGAACATCCTGCTGGACTCCCGCCATGCCGTACGCCTGCATATGCCCCAGCAACGTGGCATGATTGAGGCGAGAGATGAAGTTCAGTTTGGCCATATGCAGGTCAGGCTGTAATGTACCCCGGACCTCTTCTCAATGCAATGGCAGGACCATGCTTAAGGTTTCGGCGCTCAAACTGGTGCTGGTTTCGATCTGTTTCCTGTTTTGGGGTCAGGTGGCGGAAAGACGCGCCATCGCCCGCAATCCTGCCCAAGGAGAATGACTGCGCCATGTGGTTCCTGCTGATGCTCGTGATACTTCTTACCAATGGGATGAGCGCCTTCGGGCTCAAGATGATCGCGGCGTGGGGGCTTCCGCAGACCGTCAAATACCCCTATTTGACTGCTTGGTACACCGGCGGCATGGGGGACTGCATTAGTGTGATTCAGGTGCAATCCGATCTTCGATCGGGTAAACTTAGCTGACTCGATAAATCCAACAGGACCAAAACAATGAGAAACTCACACCTCTTGCGTTTTGCTCTATCGTTGCTCGCCGGATTGCTATTTACGGCCGGGGCGCAGCGTATCCAGGCGCAGCAAGCGAGCAGCAAGACTCCCGAACTTACCGGGAATAAGCCGGAGGCGCTTGGCTTCTCGTCCGAGCGACTCGAGCGGCTGCACGCGGTAATGCAGCAGGAAGTGGACCAGAAGCAGCTTGCCGGCATCGTCACCGTTCTGGCGCGCCATGGCAAAGTGGTGGAGGAAAAGACATACGGCAAGAAGGACATCGCGAGCGGCGCGCCCATGACGCGAGACACGATCTTCCGCATCTTTTCCATGACCAAGCCGGTCACCGGCGTTGCCATGATGATCCTCTACGAAGAAGGCAAATGGCATCCGTTGGATCCGGTCTCGAAGTACATTCCCGCGTTCGCCCATCTTAAAGTTTTCAAGGGCGTGGACGATAGCGGCAAGATGATTCTGGAAGATCCCGTCCATCCCCCGACGATGCGCGAGCTGATGACCCACACGGCGGGCTTCACTTACGGGTTCTTCGGCAATACTTTGGTCGATAAGATGTACGTGGACGAGCACGTGTGGCAATCCCAGTCCCTGCAAGAAATGATGGACAAGCTGGCGAAGATCCCATTGCTCTATCAGCCGGGAACTCGCTGGGTCTATGGCGCGTCCATGGATATCCAGGGCTACATCGTGGAAAAACTATCGGGCCAGTCGCTGCCCGATTTTATGCAGCAGCACATTTTTGGGCCCTTGGGCATGAAGGACAGCGGCTTTTTCGTTTCCCCGGAAAAGCGGAACCGCTTTGCCACGCTCTATGCATCGGGCCAGAACGGCGAACTGGTTCTGAACGCGGCGCCGGGCGCACCAGCCGCCGACTATGCAACTCAGCCATCAATGCCCTCGGGCGGCGGCGGAATGGTCTCGACCGCCGAGGACTATCTGCGCTTCGCCCAGATGCTTCTGAATGGCGGCGAACTGGACGGCGTGCGCATCCTGGCGCCGGCCACGGTCGAGCTCATGACCACCAACCATCTCGCCCCCAGCCTCATGACGGGCGAGTTCTCAATTGGTTCTGTGACCATCCGGCCCGGCTTGGGGTGGGGCTACGATTGCGCGGTCTACACGGACCCGCGCGCGGCCGACGAAGTGGTGGGCAAAGGCACTTTCTTTTGGCTCGGAGCGGCGGACACTTGGTTCTGGGTCGATCCCACGAATGATCTGATTTTTGTCGGCATGACCCAGCGAAGGATTGGCCCTGGGGAGCCCAATGTGGAAGCGTTGAGCCAGCCCATGGTCTATCAAGCACTTGTGAGGCCGGGGAAGTGATCCACCGAAGCTCGACCCGGCCGAGTACGCCGTGATTCAGTCAATGCGAGGGAAGCGGCTTGCGAGGGGGCTTTCGCTCATCGCAAAAGCCGATCCTCATCGAAGCCTAACCCCTTGTTGTGCGGCGGGCACCCAGGGCGGCTAATTGTGGCACGGCGCTTCCGATCCGTCCGCTCCAACTCAAGGTAGCATTCATCAACTTTGCAGGCGCTTAATGTACCGTTCGAGGAAGTTGATGTAACTCTCAATAACCTTGCGAAGCGGGGGTTGATTGGACAGGAGTCCGTCCAGATCGCGACGAACTGCTTCAGCCTCGACATAGGCGTCACCGAGGCCGTTAGTTCGTTGCATGCAAGCGAGGATTGCGGCCAGATCATCAGTCGAAGTCGTAAGGTCACGGTGGATTTGGTCGATGCGGTCCCGGTATTTCTGAACGCGCCGCTTCTTGAGGGGGTCTGTGAGCCACGATAAATCGTTGCCGAGTTGCTTAAGCGGCACGTCAAGTTGCGCATCCATCGTTCTATCCTGGAGCACCTCGAGTAGTTCACTTCTCAGCTTAAGTGCTCCTTCAAGAGTGTCAAGGCGTGCTTGCTGAACAATTCGAGCGAGGGTTGGGTCTTGCTTGTCTTCGTTCAATTTCTCGATGACCTTGATTACCCCTGGAACCAGGGGGACGACCGCTTTTGCACCGGTGATGATTTCAATGAATCCAAACATACGAGCCCCCTTCTGTCGGCGCGAGTCTCACAGCACGACGGCTACTCTCGTTTGGGCCGAGCTGCATAAAAGCGCCACGGCGAAGCGTTTTGAAGCTTACCCTGCTAATCTAAGGAATTAAACCACATTTTAACCGTGTGGACAACCCCACGGATAGTTGGTCCGCCCTCTTGTCAGCAAGTGGATTTCAGGGTATAAGTTCAATCGAACGCTGAGCGCGGGCTCATAGCTCGCGACAGCGCACAATCCAGACCAGGAGTCCGCCATGCAAAATCGCATCCTCGGCACCACCATGCCGGTACTTGAATTCGCGCTTGACCCCGACGAGGCCATCATTTCTGAAGCCGGTGAACTTTCTTGGATGACGAGTTCCATCCAGATGACCACGCACACCCAGTTTGCCGGGGGCGGAGGAATCTTCGGCGTGCTGAAGCGCGTGGCGGGTGGCGGCTCTCTGTTCATGACGGAGTACCGGGCCATCGGCGCCCCGGGAGGGATTTCCTTCGCCACAAAACTGCCGGGGCATATTGTGCCGATCGAAGTTGGCGCGGGACACGAGTATATGATTCACCGGCACGGATTCTTGTGCGCGACGCCGCAGATTCAGATCAGCGTCGGCTTCCAGCAATCGCTGGGGGCAGGAATTTTCGGCGGCGACGGCTTCCTGTTGCAGCGCGTCAGCGGAATGGGGACCGCATGGATCGAGCTTTCAGGTGAGCTGATCATGAAGGATCTGCAGCCGGGGGAAACTTTGCGGGTGCATCCGGGACACGTGGGCGCGTTCCAGGCGTGCGTTTCGTTTCAGATCACGACCGTGCCGGGAATCAAGAACATGATCTTTGGCGGTGACGGAATCTTTCTCGCATCTCTCACCGGGCCGGGGAGAATCTGGCTGCAAACGCTGCCCATCTCGAAACTGGCGCACAAGCTCATGGAGTACATGCCCGCGCAGCACAAGGAAGCAGTGCAGGGAGGCGTTGTCGGTGGCATCGTGGGCTCAATACTGGACGGGATGAAATGAAACGAGCACCAATGCCTGGAAGCACCATCGACTTCGACACCGTACGGAATATCGGACTTGAGTTGCCCGGCGTGGAGACGAGTACAGCGTACGGGTTCCCAGCACTCAAGGTCCAGGGAAAACTTCTGGCCTGTGTACCTGCTAATCGCTCAGCCGAACCCGGTTCGATTGTCCTGCGCGTTGGATTCGATGATCGCGCCGAGTTGCTCTCTGCGGCCCCCGATGTTTACTACGTGACCGACCACTACGCCGACTACAACGCCGTGCTGGTTCGGCTGTCTCGCGTCAATCCCGACATGTTGCGGGACCTGCTCGGCATGGCCTACAAGTTTGTGACCGCCAACGTAGCACCCCGTTCGCCATCGCGGAAGCGCCGAAAACTCGGACCAGGAAAATGAATGAGAGTCGGCTCCACGTACGTATGAGCGAACGGTTCCGCCCCCGGCTATCGCCGAACGTCGCCAGCCTGACCACGACGAACAGCTCACAGCCCACGAGACAGATTCATCTGTCAGGTTTGATTCCTGCGTGTTTGATTTGCCCCCCGACCGACTAATTTTACCTGGCGACTTCAGTTTGTGCAACGTTCCAGCCAGGTTTGTGAGCGCAGACTCCATAGTCTTGCAAAAGAAGTGTGTGCCGCCCGGTCTGATCGTAAAATAGGGCCAATCGGGACCAAGCTTCTGCGAAGCTGGGTTCCAGACTTATGGCTTTTTTCGAAATCCAAGAAGCAGTTGACGGCTGGAATGCACATTTCCGCTAGCCAGCGCTTCCTTAATGAGGTGGCCAAGATCTCCTGCGGCAGGTTCTCCCTGTTGGGCGAACAGTGCTTGAGACAGTCCAAGCGCAAAGATGAATGGGATAGTCAGCACATATCCGACGGCTGGCCGATTTAGCGCAATCATCGGTTCAACAACTTCCACGCAGGCTATAAACTTGTCACAAGCCTGTAGCCCGTCTTATACTTGCAGGTTTCACGAGGGTCACGGCACACTCGACTGAATTTGTAAGACAGCGGGAACCAAGATGGCAACTGCCTCTATCGCAACAGGTGTGATCCAAACCGTTCGCGGTCCCATACACCCTGACCAATTGGGTGTGACCTTGCCCCATGAGCATTTGTACATTCAGCTCTGGGAGATTCCGGGCCGGAATGACTGCGCCGGCCAATTCGAAGACGAAGAGGTGCTTCAGCAGGAGGTCCTCGCTTTCAAGGATCTCGGGGGTCAGAGCGTTGTGGATTGCACAGTTCCCGGCATAGGTCGCAGCCCGGAAAAACTGCTGCGAATGTCGGAGTCAACCGGCGTCAACATCGTGATGGGTTGCGGATGGTATCGTGAGCCCTATTATCCGGCCGGCGACCTCATCGATCGCCGGCCCGTGGAGGATTTGGCTCGCGAAATCATTTCTGAGATCAACGTGGGAGTTGGGGGGACGGGCATCCGTCCTGGAATCATCGGAGAAGTCGGGACCGACAAATCCTGGGTTTCGGCGCAAGAAGAACGGGTCCATCGCGCCGTAGCGCGCGCCCATCTGGCAACCGGATTGGCGCTGACGACCCATTCGATTGGAAAGCCGGTGGGATTAACGGAGCTCGCTATTTTCGAGGATGAAGGGGTTGATCCTCGACGTGTGATCATAGGGCATTGCGATCATCCGTGTTGCCTTTTCATGGACTACCATCTTGAGATCCTCAAACGTGGCGCGAACGTTCAATTCGATACGTTAGGGAACAAAGCGTCGGAGCTGGATGAGCGCGCGTTCCGGATTCTTATTAAACTTCTGGACCTTGGCTATGCCGACCAGTTATTTCTGTCTCAAGATGTGTGTAAGGATCAACACCTGCGCTATCTCGGCGGAAATGGCTTTACCTACGTCCTCGGAACATTCTTGCCGAAGCTTCGCCAGGCGGGAGTTCCGGAGGCATTGATCACAAGAATGATGGTCGAGAACCCAAGAAGGGTACTCACAATCAGGGACAGCAAAACGTAGGCACAGGAGAACACGAGGAAAGAACACTAGGGCGCGATTTGCGGAAAATCCGTGATCCGAAGTTTTGCCGCACCGTAAGGGATTAAGGTCAGGATCTCCACTGTTTGGTCGCTGGTAGTCGGGCTATCAGGCAAGGGTCCTGCTGAGCCATCCACCAGTGTCCACATGGCAATCTGCCTACCTTTCACTCGCAACTCTACCGGAGTGCCTTCCGGGCTGAAGGGGTTCGCACCTACACGCTTCTCGATTACCTCCACGGACCGCCCTGGGTTAGCCCGATCAATCATCAAGCCATAGTTCCAAGGCGTGGAGGGTAAGACTTCCCAGTCCGCTGCGGGCGACTTGGCCGGGTGTGACATGCCGGTGGCAATCTTCTCCCATTTTTCGCCGATCTTTAGCGAAAAAACCAGCGAGCCCCGCGAAACTACCACCGAACTGTTGTAGCCTTTGGAGACTCTAACCCGTAGTGGGAATTCCACCAATACCAGATCGCCCTTCTTCCAGAGATGATCGAGGGTATAGAACGTATCGGGGCGTACGCCATCGACGGCCTCTCCGTTAACGGCGATGGTTGCCCCTTCCGCCCAACTAGGAATGCGCAGACGGAGAGGGAAGGCGGTTGGGCCGGAGGGATCGACAGTCAGGCGAACGGTACCGCGGAAAGGGTAATCGGTCTCTTCCTTTATTTCCACCGGGATGCCCTTACCGGCGACGGTCTTAACTACGTTGGGTCCATAGGCAATCGCTGCGAGTCCTTGATCTGGCGTGGCCATCCAGAGGCTGGCGACAAACTTCGGCCAACCCTGGTGCATGTTCGCAGTGCAGCAGCCAAATTCTGGCTCAAGGCCGTAGATGTTCGACTCAGGACCATCGGTATTCCAGTCTCGTTTCTCCAGATTGCACATAACCTGATTGGGCTGCTGAACATACTGATGGGCCCAGATGTCCGGCGAGAAGGTCCCCGGCAGGGCGTTGTACGAAATCTTCTCTAGAAGGTCCGCAAGGGAAGGGGTGCCGAAGATGCCCACAAGTTGTTCGAGCGAGAACTGCGCTTCCACCACCGAGCAAAGCTCGGTGCCCTCTGTCGGGCTTCGGCCAGCGAGGTGTTCATCACAACTGAACATCCCGTTCGGCAGACCGTGATACTCGTATAACTCCTCTAACTGACGGAAAGTGGCTTGCTGATCGGAGTCGTCGCCGGAGACCTCCCACCACACCCCTAGGGTCTTAAGAGCCATTGCGTTGTTGACGCCGTGGGCACTCAGGGATAGCTGCGAATCCGCACCACCCGGCTTTAGTCCGAACTCGCTGGCGGTGGTCTTTGAAGTAAAAGGAAAGTTGGCAAAATCCGCTTTCCAGTTGTAACCCTGCTGGTCGAGCACATCCGCGAGGCCGAGCAGGATCTCATCCCCGGTGCGGTTGTAGAGCCACAATATGCTTACAACCTCGTCGGCCCAGCGGAACTTAGCCCACACCTGCAAAGGCCGGGTTGCCAAATGGGCAGCCTGGTAATGGAAATAGCGTTCCATCAACGGAATTACTCGGGGATCGCCGGTGGCTTCCTGGTACTGGGTGAGCGCTTTGAGCATCACGATGTTCGGCCACCAGTCGGTATTTTTCGGGGGACCGATACCGCCATCTGGGCGTTGGTGTGTCAGCGTCCAGTTCACCCACTTCTCCGCTTTGGCGATCAGCTCTGGGTCATCGAGCAGGTATGCGAGAGGGACCAGTCCGTCCACAAAATAAGGGCCACGCTCCCAACTCTCCCCGGTTCCGCCAAGCCAGCCGCTGTTTGGCCCGACATCTCGCCAGACCTCGTCCAAGTGGCCGCTGAGGCCGGCAGCCTGAATCTCGAGCTGGCGGCGCAGCCAACCCTCTGGCTTGACGGAAGTAAGAGGCAGGGGATAAAAGGCGATGGGACGCAACGGCTTACGGTTCTCCAGCGGCGCTACTCTCTGGGTTGATGGCCCGGATCCTCCCTGCATGGCCACAAAACTCAAGAGGCCAATCACAAAGGTGATGCCGAGAACACGCGCAGACTTGCGAAACGCTTGCATGGGAGTACTCCTTAAAGGACGGCTGTCTCAGAAGAACCGGAGATAGTCGGCCAGCAAAAACTCTCCCTCGCTGCATGAGGGTTTGTCCTAATCTGTAGACGTCGTGAAGGCCGCATTGGATGCGTCGAATACACCACAGGCGTATTCAAGCTTTCCGCAGCTCGTGGATGGCCCCTTATACGGGGCCATCCATAAGCTGTCCCACGGGTCTCGGCACCGCCAGCCTGTTCCAGTACATCGGAGATGGCTAGCCGAGCAATCTGCCTAGAACGTCAGCTTGACTCCGAACTGGATCCACCGTGGATTGTATTGCCCAGTGGCCACCCCGAAGCTTGAATCGGGGAGATTGCTATCAACACTATTCAGGTTGGGACGATTGAAAATGTTGTAGAACTCGAACCTCAACTGCAAGCCCAAGCGCTCCGTAATCTTATCGTTCTTGAGCAAGGCAAAGTCCGTTTCGGCGAAACCGGGCCCCCAAAAGCGGTTGGCCAACTCGTTCCCCTCGGTCCCCATGGTCGGGACAGGAAAATCGCTAGCTGCGAAAAGACCATTGAGGTAGGCTGACCTGCTCGTCGGGGTCTTGTAGCCGTTCAACGGGGCGTTAGGAAAGGCATAGTTAAAACCGTCACCGCTGTAGTCTCCGCTGCCGGGCTGCATTCCAATGACTTGAGTCCCAGAGGCATTAAAGATCGGCTCAAACGGAGCGTTCGTAGAAACGGCAAACGGGAGACCGGCTTGGAGGATGGTTGTGGCCGAAGGCTGCCATCCATTAGTAAGGTGGCGCAGGAGAGGATTGGGATTCGCTAGACCGGGAAGAGTGTAGCTTCCTGTAAAGGCGAACCGATTCGGCGCGTCCCAGTTCGATGGACCCCAGTACTGGCTGAGGTTGGTTGCGGTCGGGTAGACCTGCCAATCGTCGTAAGAGCTGGAGCGGGTGTAGGAAGCGCTAATGAAGCCCCGCGAGAACCTTCCCTCTAAACTGAGGACCAGACCGTTGTACGTACTCCTGGCGCCACTTGCGGAGTAAGTAATCGATCCAAAGCTATGATTCAATCGCGTCAGAACATCGTCGTTTTGAATCAGATCGCCAGCGAAGCGGTTGATGTCGGTGCCATAGAAGGTAGCGGTCACCTGCCCACCTTCGGTAACCAAATCGTACGAGTGCGACCCCGCGTAACCCACGCGTGCCACAAGGTGCAGTGGCAGTTCACGCTCCAATGTGACCGTGTAGTTGTAAGTAGTGGGAGAGGGCAAGTTCGGGTCGATTCCACCGACGCTGGGTTGTTCACCGACCAGGCCACCTTGCCCATTGAGCCCGGTAGCCGTGAAGGGCGGATACGGGTGGAAACTGGCTGAGCAGTTGCGTACCCAGCGTATTGGGGTAGTTCTGTTGCGCCCACGCGGTAAACTGAGGATCTTCGAACGTCACACTCCCATTTCCGGTCGAGGCCGAGGATCGGAGCGGCTCGATGTCAAAGAAGAAATATGTGTGTTTCAAGCCGACGACCGGCCCACCAACACTGCCTGACATGTTATTGGCATGGAATGGAGCGTAACTGTGGACAAACTCAGTTCCAGCCCACAGGGCCTGGTAGTTGAAGTAATCACTCGCCTGACCGTGAAATTGATCCGTTCCAGACTTCGTGGTCATGACCATCTGAATTGAACCGGCACGCCCGTATTCCACATCGAAGGTATTCGTCTGAACGGAAGCCTCTTGGACGGAATCAGGATTGGGCATCAGGTTCACCACGCCAGGCCGAATATCGCTCGTGATGTCCAGTCCATCCACGATGTACATATTGCCCACGCTGCCGCGACCGTTTGCGCTAGCGTCGATTTGGGTCTCAGTAGAGAAGTTGTCCACCGCGGATCCTGGGACTCCGAGGCCCGTAGTTCCTAAGCCTTCCACCCCGGGAGCAACCGCCACAAGATTCGTCAAGGCCCGGCCTGACAATGGAAGGTCGTTCAGCGCTGATTGGCTGAGCGTCATTTCGGTGCGACTGTCGCTGGTATCGAGCACCGGTGCTCGAGCAGTGATTCGAACCTCTTGCCTTTGCGCCGCAACAGTCAGAGTGATGGGTATGTTCATAGTCTGCGCAGTCAGGAGGGTTAACTCTGTCGCAACTTCAGAAAACCCAGTGGCAGTGACCGTCACTCGGTACTGCCCGGGCGCCAAGCTTACGAACCGGTAGAATCCGCTGGAATCGGTGGTTGTAGTTTGCACTATGCCTGTCCCATGGTTTGTAAGTTCAACGGCAGCCTTGGGGATAACAGCCTTGCTTGAGTCTTGCACCACTCCTTCAAGTGTGCTGTTGAATTGGGCAAACAATAGTGAGGCGGGGCAAAGAGCCAGAAAGAGTGCCGAAGTGGTCAGCAGGCTCCTGGCTTTACAGAGAGTCATTTTGTATCTCCTTTACGTTAAAGTGCCGCACTTCATAGCTTCTGAAACCTCGTCCGGCGGGAATTGCCGGAAAATCAACTGTTCCCCGGCCGAGCCTTCCCGCCAAATGCGATTTCCGGCCTCGCGCATGGGCTCGAAATCGCCCACAGCCCTGGCGAACACGGTGCCGGGAGTGAACCCGGCGGAGGGGGACAGGAGCATGTTGTTGCGGTCATAGAAAATTGCAAGATCCACAAGACCACGCCCGTCTGACCTCAAATGCTCCGTGCCGCGCGGGAATCCCCAAGTGGGAGGAAAGTAAAAACAGAGCAGGTCACCGATCGTAGGCGTGACCGTCAGGTTCTCCGCCGCGCTGAACCCGCCACTGAAATCCCGAACTAAAGTGAAAAGCTCATTGCTGGCATACTTTGCATGAAAGAGTTCCCCTTGCTGAGGCAAGGCCGCCCAGATCATGTTACAGATCTTGGGCGCGTCTTCGAAAAGCAGTATCCGTCCTGTAGACCCATTGCGGCGAGGCCAGGGATGTGCTGGGCAGGACGTGAAGGAAGGTTAGGATATTGGGGCTGATTGCGAGGCGGTCTTCCACTGGTCGGGGAGCAGTTCGGCGATGCGGGCGTTGGGGTGGGCAGCGATGCGGCCGAACAGATCGCGGAGGTAGGCAAAGGGATCAAGCCTGAGGCGCTTGCAGGTGGCGATCAGACTGGTCAAGACGGCGGCGGTTTGTCCCCCGTTGTCGCTGCCATAAAACATCCAATTCTTCCGGCCCACCGCGATTCCACGCAGGCTGCGCTCGGCGCCATTGTTATCGATCTCCAGATCGCCGTCCTCCGCGTAGCGAGTCAAAGCTTTCCAGTTCGACAACGTGTAGGCGATGGCTTGTCCCTCCGGACTCTTCGGCAACACCTGCGGCTGTTCTCGTTCCAGGTAAGCGCGGATGTCGTTCAAGATGGGTTTCGACTGGGCTTGGCGCAGCAGTCGGCGCGCCTCTCCGCGCCGCTTCTGCTCGCGTGCTTCCCGCTCGACGTCGTAGAGCAGGCGAACGTAAGCCAGCATGACCGTGGAGCGCACCACGTCGGAGGACTGCGCCTCGAAAAACTTCCGTCGCGCATGCGCCCAGCAGGCCACCTCGACAATCTCGCGATTCCTGTCCTGATACAACTGGTCATAGCCCGAGTAGGCATCGGCTTGCAGGTAGCCGTGAAAGGGTTGTAGGAAGTCGTCCGGCCCGTCCCGGCTGCGGTTGGGCGTGTAGTCGTAAACGATGTAGGGATGCTCGGCATCGCCGACGTAGGTCCAGATCCGCCCCGTGCGTGTGCGCGGCAGTTCCGGGTCCAGCACGGGTACGGGAGTGTCGTCGGTTTGCACCACCTTGGAACTTAATACGCGCTGTTTCATCTCCTCGCACAACGGCCGGACCAGTTCCGCACACCGCCGCATCCAGCCGCTCAGGGTCTGGCGTGACAATTCCACTCCGTGCCGCTCGAAGATCGCTTCCTGCCGGTGCAGGGGAAGATGGTCGTTGTATTTGCTCACCGCCACCTGCGCCAGCAGCCCGGGCCCGGCGAGACCCTTCTCGATCGGCTGCATGGGCTTCTCCGCCGTGACCACCGTGCACCCCTGCGGGCAGGCGTATTTCTGGCAAGCTTCCTCGATCACTTGTAATGAGGCGGGCACGTACTCCAGGCGTTCGCTGATCTCTTCGCCGATATGACGGAGTTCTCCCTGGCACTGCGGACACTGCCGTTCTTGCTCACCCAGATCGTAGACCACCCGCCGCCGCTCCAGAGTCGCTGGCAGACGCTGCCGCCCATGGCCCGGACGCGGGGTCGAGCGAGTCTTGGACTTCTCGGAGGCAGGCGGGGTCTGCGGCTGGGCGCTGAGGATCGTCGCCGCAAAGAGGAACAACTGATGCTCACTGATCCGCTCGCGCCGCGGTCCGTAGCGCGCCCGCAGCAACTGCTCCAGGAGGTGTTGGACCTGCCGCAGCCGCTGCTCCTGGCTGTCCCGCTCCGCCAGCAGGGCCACCACCATCTGCTGCAAAACCTTGGGGTCTTCCGGCAATTGCTGGCGATCAATCTCCACGCTGGTGTTTCTCCTCCGCCCGCTCGGCCCGCTCTCGTTCCACCGCCAGACCCACCCACTCGTTCATCAGCTCCCGCAGCCGCTTGTAGTTGGCCACTTTCTGGCGCATCTCCTCCACCTGTTCGGGTCGCAGGAAACGCGTGCTGCTCTTGCCCTGCCAGGTGTAGCTCAACTGGTAATAAGGCCCGTGCTTCTGCGGCTTCTTGGAGTCTTTGCAGCGGCAGCCCGGGTTGCCGCAGACGTTGTACTGCTCGCTGATACTGCCGGGATGGAGCGGCCCCAGCTGCAGGAGTTGCTGCTGCAGTTGGGCGATGCGCCGCTCAATCTGGGCCAAATTCATCATGCCGATAGTCATAACATGGCTATCGGTACATGTCAAGAAAAAAGTGTAGCTCTCCCTACAAAAAGTAAAAATCCTTCACCCGGTGCTCGCCTCCCCGCCTGCTTTTTCGGCCTCTTCCGGATTCATCGCCGCCGGCAGGCTGTAACGCTTCCGCCTCTTCCCCTGGCTCAGATCAATGCCCTCCAGCAGCACCGCCAGCTCCCAGGCCGCTAACTCCTTCCGCCCCGTCTCGGCAAACGGAAACTGAAACGTCCCCACCTCCAGCCGCTTATACCAAATCGCCCACCCGTCGCGATCCCAATACAGAATCTTCACCCGGTCGCTGCGCCGGTTGCAGTACACCAGCAGGTGGCCGGAGAAGGGATTGCACTGGATGACGTGCTCGGCCAGCATCGACAGCCCATCGAAGGAGCGGCGCATGTCGCACGGCACCGTGCACAGGTACACCTTGATCGCCGCCGGGAAACTCAGCATCGCGGTGACTCCAAGGCCGCCAGCACGGCTCGCAAGGTCGCTTCATCCACGCCTCGGCGGATGCGCAGTCGACGCCCCTCCCCCAACACCAACTCGATCCCGGCGTCGGTCGCCCCCGCTTCGTCACTCACCAGGGCAAAACTCGCCGCGCCCCCCTGCATGGCTGCCCTGCGCTGCGTTCCTTGCCCCTGGCCCGCCTTCAGTCGGCGCTGCCACCAGTAGAACTGACTCTCCTTCAGCCGGCGCTGTCGGCAGAACTCACGAATCGACATCCCGCTCCGCACCGCCTCCGGAATAATCTTCCGCCAGTAACGCTCCTTCTCCACATCGCGCTTCTGACTGCCCATCCCACACCTCCGCCTTCGATTTACGCATGTGCACTCCGTATAACCTCGTGCCTACGTGTTGGGAAGTATCAGGCGGGAGCTTTAGCCGCGGAAGATGGGTTCACAAGACGGATAC
>Ga0326727_10019077_pt1 | contig 13878 bp, 11 predicted proteins | sample MB2enrmetagenome_FD_207643 | JGI IMG/M metagenome (GOLD analysis project Ga0326727, IMG submission 207643) | Lab enriched peat soil microbial communities from McLean, Ithaca, NY, United States - MB29MY | ecosystem: Environmental > Terrestrial > Soil > Wetlands > Peat | place: USA: New York... | reverse complement strand
GCAGCCCCGGCTTGCTGTAGTCAAGCTCAATAATGTCCGCCCAGTTCTCCCATGGCGTGGATGTGAAGTCACCCTTCCAGTCGCGCGCGTACCAATCGGGATGCTGGCTGACGAGCACGTTATCCCATGCCGTGTGGTTCGCCACCCAATCAACAATCACATGCAGCCCCAACTGGTGCGCCGTCGCCACAAAGTGCCGCAGATCGTCCAGCGTTCCGAAGTCTGGATTGACCGCGAGGTAGTCCTGCACGGAGTACGGACTGCCCAGCTTGCCCTTGCGGTTTTTCACGCCAATCGGATTAATCGGCATCAGCCACACAATGTCGATTCCCAACTCCTTAAGCCGCGGCAATTCCTTCTCCGCCGCGCGAAACGTCCCCTCCGCCGTGAACTGCCGCGTGTTGATCTGATAGATGACCGCGTTCTTGCTCCACTCCGGATGCTTAAGCTTCACGTAAGCCACAGGCTGATAAGGATCCCGCTGACTCACACTCGAGATATTCGCGCTCTTCGAGCACCCGCTCAGCAACGACAAAATCAGCAAAAAGAGAATAAAGAGCAATGGAGAAATAAAGAGGGCCGGAGAAAAGAGGTTTGGAGAAAAGACAGCCAAACGCCGTCGGATGTGCATGGTCAAATCATCGCTTGCCCAGCGCATTCGGGCAAGTCGAACGCTGGACGCCGGCGTCCTCGGCCGTTGTTCTCGGCGCCCTCGGCGGGTCTTCTCGGCGTCCTCTGCGGTTAGAGCCTTGCCGCAGTTCCCTCCCATTCAACAAATCTTCAAAAGTCTCTGAGCGCTAAGTAGGTCTTCGATCAGTATCCATGCGCCCCAAACGCACTTTTGCACAGTTATGCCAAAACCGGAAAACCCACTCCGTTTTCGCCAGCGAAGCGGCGGCGCAGCAAAAAATCCGCGTGAATACTGGAGATTCGCGCACGCCTCGCAACGATTGCACAATTCTTGCGACACCCGCCTGTGCGCAGGCTGCACTCGCTTGATAAACGGCAAGTTACAAAACCGCAAATTCGATTGACGAAAAAAATGAAAAGAGTAGAAACATAATCGTTCTTTGACACGTTCTGAAGTTTTTCCGGTTGGTGCAGCGTCCGGGGCTCGAGCGGGATCACACCGATAGCCGCGAGGTAAGTCGGCGAGGGTCAGCAAGGGTCTATAGCTAAGCGCTGGTCGAGACGAACAGGAGCCTCTGTCGAAGGCAGGATAGAGTCCCGAGGCGTTGGACTGATTTATCCGGTTGGCGGTGAGCCCGGAGCCCGAGCAGGATCGCCGGAAAGCAAACCCGCAAGGGAGCTTTCTGAGAGAGGTCAGCAAGGGTCTAAAACGCGAGCTACTGGCCGAGACGAATGAGACCAACATCACCTCGGGACTCTCTATTTCTAGCTACGACTCCCCTTGTCATGTTGAGCGAGGATTGAGCTCGCAAGTGCGTGCTCAACCGCAGTCGAAACATCTCTTCCACCTCGGCATGACGTCCCCTGGCCCGCAAGTCCCCAAATCGGAGTTCTACTGCGTTTTTTTCGCCGCCGGCAGTTCCGCCAGCAGTGCCTCCAGCGCCGCCGAAGGATCGCCAGCCTTCCCCATCGCCGCGTACAGGTCCCTGAACTTCAGCCGCACTCCCGCCAGCATCTCCTTATCGTTCATCAGCCGCTCAACCAGCGTCTGCCAGTTCGCCACCGCCCGATGATCCAGCACCAGCTTCAGCGCAATGTTTTCCAGGAAAAGATACTCCGTAGCCCGCAACACCAATGACAGCCTGCCCTTCTCCGCCTTGGTCATAAACACCCGCACGGGTTAAGAATTAAGGAACTATTCGATTCGAAAGGTCTAACCTGACGGCTGATATCTAGTTCACTGGCAACTGACCACTGGCCACTGGCAACTGTCTCTACGGCCCCACCGCCACCTGCAACGGCCCCCCCGTCTGCAACCGCTGCCGCAAAATGCTGTTCTTCGCCGCTATCTCCGCCGACGCATCCACGTGCACCACGTAGCCCCCGTTCGGTAGCGCCAGGCCGAACTTCACCGGTATGTTGCTCGCGCCGGGCTTCAGATCAAAATGCTCATACCCCAGCGTGGTGGCCCGCTGATCGAGCGTTGCCACCGCCACAATCACCACCGTCAGATCAAAAGTATCTTTCGAGCCATTCGAGACCTGCACCGACCCGTCGATCCGGTTGTCGCGCACCTTCGGCTGCTCCAGCCAGTCCAGCAGCAGCGCCTCGCTCACCGACGGACTATAAGCCTTCGTCACGGTCCGCGGCGGATGCCCCGAATCCTCCACCTTCAACGTGAAGTTGTACGCGCCCGCCTTGATCGGCCGCCCCGAAAGCTCGCCGCTCGCGCTCAGGTTAATCCCCTCCGGCAGGTCGCCTGCAAGCACGGCCCACACAAAAGGGGGAGCAATGCCGGTCGCCTTCAACTGCGCGTGGTATTCCCCTCCGGTATTCATCGGAGGCAGCGGGTCATCGGAGATGGCGAGATAAGTTTGCGCGGCGGCACAGGCGCAGAAACACGCCACCAGTGCGGCCAGTTTGGCGATCGTTATTGCGAATCGTGGCAAATCCCCTCGCTTTCGAAAACCTCGGTAGTGGTGCAGTTTGGTTGTCATCCCGAGCAAGCGGTTTTTGCGCCGCGAGGGATCTGGGCGAGCCGCGCGTTGCGTCGCGGGTTTGCGACGCAATAATCGCGCGTTTGGCTCGCTTCCCTTTTGAAACTGCACCACCACCAAAAACCGTCATTTGATTTTACGTTGGATGCGGCGTAAAAGAACCTGCATATGCCTTGTAGTCGTCCCATCGCCGTTTCTCTCCTTTTTTCTGCCCTTTTGACGTTGAACGCCCTCGCGCAGGTTTCTTCCGCAAAAAAATCCGACCCCTCCCAGGAAGCCGCCATTTTCCAGCACATCCTCAACCGCGCCCGCTTCGAAAACGACGGCACCGGCGTCGAAGAAGCCGAGGCCGTGGTCCTCATCCAAAGCCAGGCCGGCGTCGAAGAGTTCGGTCAACTCGTCTTCGGCTACTCCTCCGCCACCGAAAAGCTCGACGTCGAATACGTCCGCGTGCGCAAGCCCGATGGCCAGGTCGTCGAAACTCCCGCCACCACCGCGCAGGATTTCGCTCCCGACATACTTCGCGAAGCGCCCATGTACAGCGATTTCCGCCAGCGCCATATCTCCGTCGCCAGCCTGCGTCCCGGAGACACCCTCGAATACCGCACCGTAACCCACATCCTCACTCCGCTCGCCGCCAACAATTTCTGGTACGAGCACACCTTCCCCAAAGGCATCTTCGTGAACGAGGCCCGCCTCGAAATCGACGTTCCCAAAGCCCGCGAGCTCAAGCTCAAAACTCCCAAGCGCTCTCCCGAGATTCACGACAACGGCGATCGCCGCACCTACACCTGGCTTGTCAAAAACATCGAGCCCGACAACGACAAAACCAAAGATGACGACGCCGAAGAAGACTCCGGCCCCGATGTCCAGCTCACCACCTTCACCGACTGGAAGCAAATCGCCCAGTGGTACGCCAAGCTCCAGGGCGAGCGCATGACCATCGACGACGCCGTGCGCCGCAAAGCCGACGAACTCACCAAAGGCGCCAAAACTCCGGAAGAAAAAGCGCGCCGCCTCTACGATTTCGTCGCCCTAAACATTCGCTATGTCAGCATCTCGCTCGGCGTAGGCCGCTACCAGCCGCACGCCGCCTCCGACGTCATCTCCAGCGGCTACGGCGATTGCAAGGACAAGCACACCCTACTCGCCGCCATGCTCAAAGCCGAAGGCATCGAAAGTTATCCCGTCCTCATTGACAGCTCCCGCAAGCTCGATGAAGACGTCCCCTCCCCCGCCCAGTTCGATCACGTGATGACGCTCGCCCACGTCGGCTCCGCCTGGACCTTCCTCGATTCCACCCAGGAAGTCACTCCCTACGGCCTCATCCTTTATCAACTGCGTAACAAGCAAGCCGTCGTCGCCGCCGATAACGCCGAGGGCGGCCTGCGCCGCACCCCCGCCGATTCCCCCGTCTCGACCTTCGCACGCTTCGCCCTCACCGGAAAATTCACCGACTTCGGCGCGCTCGATGCCACGCTCGAATTCACCGCTCAGGGCGATCGCGATTGGCCCATGCGCGCCGGTTTCCGCCGCACACCGCAAGCAAAATGGGAGGACCTCACCAAAGCCATCTCCACCCAGTGGGGCTTGCCCGGCGATGTCGATAACGTTCAGCTCGATCCCCTCGAAGACACCTCCAAGCCCTTTCACCTCAAGTACCACCTCCGCATCAGCCGCTATTTCATCGTCCCCTCGGCCAGCGTCGATTTCGCACTCATTCCACCGCTCGGACTTCCCGCCGTCCACGCCTCCAGCAAAAGCACCGAGCCCATCGACATCGGTCCTGCCGGCGAGTCCGACTACAAAGTTCATCTCGAACTTCCCGCGAACTTTTCCGTCCACACTCCGCTTCCCGTCAAAATGTCGCGCGACTTCGGCGACTACTCTTCTTCCTATACCTTCACCGTTTCTCCCTCCAAGCAGGGCCTTCTCGAAGGCGACCGCAAGCTCAACGTGAAGATGAATGAAATTGCTGCCTCACGCCGCGCCGATTACGAGTCCTTCCGCAACGTCACCTTCAGCGACACCGATCAACTCCTTTCCGCCACCATCCTCGCGCCCTCCGGTAACGCGCAAGCCGCCGCTGCCATGGCTGGCACTCCCGCCGAGCTGCACACTGCCGGCGTCAAGGCTCTTGATAGCAAGGATTATCGCGGCGCCATCGATCTCCTCAAGCGCGCCGTCAACGACGACGCCAACATCAAAGACGGCTGGTTCGATCTCGGCCGCGCCTACGCCGGAGCTAACAATCACCCCGACGCCATCGCCGCCTTCAAAAAACAAATCGAACTCGACCCCAATCACAAGCTCGCCAATCGCGAACTCGGCATCGAACTGCAGCAGTCAGGAAAAAACGACGAAGCTCTCGCCGCCTATCGCAAGCAGCTTGAGATCGCGCCCTACGAGCAGGCCTCGCACAAAAATCTAGGCCTGCTGCTCGCGCAGATGGGTCGCAACGCCGAAGCCCGTACCGAGCTCGAAGCCGCCGCCGCCATCCCTCCGCCCGACCCCGAAACCAAACTCGCCCTCGCTCAGGTCTACAGCAAGCTCGGCCTCACCGCGCAGGCGCAGGAACTGATGAAAGGCTTGACCGGCAGCTCCACCGGAGAAGCCGGCGCCGACGTTTATGCCGCCGCGCTCAAGCCCGACATCGATCCCAATCAAACCGAAAACGAAGCCCAGCAGGTCCTCTACGACATCGGCGGCCAATTCGATTCCGGCGAGTTTGACCGGCTCCCGCCATCGGCATTCTCCGCCATGAAGCTAGTCGCGCTAGCCTGGGCGCGCATGGGCTGGGCAAAATTCATTCGCGGAGAAAATCTCGCCGCCATGCAATTCCTGAATTCGTCCTGGCTGCTAAGCCAGTCCGGCACCGTCGCCAACCGCCTGGCTCAGGTCTACGAAAAACAAGGTCAAAGCGACAAAGCGCGCCACATGTACGCGCTGGCCGCAGCCGCCGGCGGCGCCGACGAAGCCGATTCGCGCGAGCGCCTGGCCAACTTGGCCGGAGCCGCAGGTGCTACCGCATCCTCGCCCGGAAGCGCATCTTCGCAGGCTGCCGTAGAGAAGGAAATCGCCGACGCGAAAGTCGAGCTCGTGGAGTCACGCACGGTACTCTTAGACCAGATGAAGCCTGCCGCACTCGCGGCCTCCGCCGCCGATGCCAATGGCAAGCCGCCGTCTGCCCTTTTCAATCTCGTCTTCGACAGCTCCCCGCGCCCCGAGCGCGCCGAATTCGCCCAAGGCGACGAATCCCTCCGCCCCGCCGCCGACCAGATGCGCGACAAGGATTTCCCCGTCCGCTTCCCCGACGCCTCGTCGATCAAAATCGTCCGCCGCGCAGTCGTTACCTGCGCGGCCTCCGTCTGCGCGGCCGAACTACTTCCAATCGAAGCGACAACGGCGGGCCCGGCATCGAAGTGAAAAGGTCGGACACCCCAGGCTGCCCCACTCAACGCGATTTTCGTTGAGTGGGATTCCACCACTCTCAACCATAGGTCTCCCCGCTTCCGGTAGGGTGGGATTCCAAACGCGGCTGCCCCACCCCCACGCGGGTGTTCGAGGGGTGTGATTCCACGGCGCTCGCCCACCGCACCTTATGTTGCGCGCTTTTTTTTGACGTCTGACCTCATTTTCCCGCTCTCATGTCCTCGACGCATTCCCACTCGCTCCGTTAATCTATTGAGTCTTCCCAGAGCTTCTTTGGAGGTCTTCCGTGCGCGAAGCCGTAGAACGTTTATGGCCCGAGATTCAGTGGATCGCCGACCCGCAGCTGCGCGAGCAGGTCACACAAACCTGGATCGAAGCGCTCAAGCGCAGTCCGCTCAAGCCCGACGATCTCAACCAGATTCCCTTCACGCTGCTGATCCCAAATTGTCCCATCAGTTTCATGGAGCACAAGCGCTGCGTCGTGCACATCGCGCGCGACAGCGCGAAGGCGATGACCGACTTCATGGGCCGCGCGCTGCCCATTGATCACGATGTGGTGATTGCCGGCGCAATCCTCGCCGATGTCGGCAAGCTGCTCGAATACGAGATCGGCCCCGATGGCAAGAGCAAGCAGAGCGAGCGCGGAGAAGCGCTCCGCCATCCCTTCACGGGAGTTGCGCTCGCCCTAGAATGCGGAGTTCCCGACGCGGTCTGCCACATCATCGCCGCGCACGCCGCCGAAGGCGATCTGGTCAAGCGCACAACTGAAGCGTTCATAGTGCATCACGCCGATTTCATGGCGTATTTGCCGTTCAAGAATCCGAAGAATGTGAGAGTCAAGCCGTGAGCTTTGAGCCATGGGCTTTGAGCAGGATGTCTTGGGTTGCTCATAGCTCATAGCTCACAGCTCAGAGCTTTCAGTGTAAGGAGAGTCCAACGTGGCCACCGCACAAGCATCAACCACCAAAGAAACCATCACCGCCCGCATGGCTCGCTGGGCCGCGGCGCTCGAATACAAGGACCTCTCTCAGGACGCGATCTATCAGGCCAAACGCTACCTGCTCGATTCCGTCGGCTGCGCGCTCGGCGGATATCGTCAGCACGACGTCATCATCGCGCTCGGCGTGCTCAAGGAAATCGCCGGTCGCGGACCATCAACCGTGATCGGCACAGGCGAGCGCATCGATCCCGTCTCCGCCTCGCTCGCCAACGCCCTCATGATCCGCTGCATGGATTACAACGACATCTACTGGAAGCAGGATCCCTCGCATCCTTCCGACATTTTTCCCGCCGCCATGGCCCTGTGCGAGCGCGCCAAAAGCGACGGCAAGGAATTGATCGTCGGCTTCGTGCTCGGCCACGAGTTCGAGATGCGCCTCTGCGAAGCGGCCTTCCCCGGCATTCGCGAGCGCGGCTGGCATCACGCCACGCTCACCGCCTTCGCCTCGCCCATCGTCGCTGGACGCGCTCTCCATCTGTCGTGGGAGCAGATTCAGCACGCCATCGGCATCTCCGCGTCTCACCACTGCACGCTCGGCGCCGCGGTCTCGGGCAAGCTCACCATGATCAAGAACACGGTTGACCCGATGGCAACGCAGAGCGGCGTGTTCGCTGCCCTGCTAGCAGAAAAGGGATACACCGGACCCGAGCACGTGATCGACGGCAAGGAAGGCTTGGTGCATTGCCTCGGCCCAGAGTGGAAGCTCAACCTGCTCACCGACGGTCTCGGCGATTCCTGGCGCATCACGCAATGTGGCATGAAGTTCTTCCCCACCGAAGCGCTCACGCACGCTCCAATCTCCGCCATGCTTGACCTCGTCAAGGAAAACGATCTGCATCCCGATAACGTCGAGAAGATCCAGATCCGCTCCCTCGCCCGCGCCGCCGACATCCTCTCCGATCCCAGCAAGTACGATCCGCACACCAAGGAAACCGCCGATCACTCGCTCCCCTACGTGATCGCCGCCGCGCTCGTCGACCGCCAGGTAACGCCCGCTCAGTTCGAGATGAAGAAGATCATGGATCCCACCATCCGCGCGCAGCTCCCGAAGGTCGAAGTGGTCGCCGACCCCGCGATTGAGAAGGTCTTCCCCGCATTACAGCGCGTAATCGTCAACATCACAACCAAAGATGGCGCAACGTTGTCCAAGCAGCTCGACTATCCCAAAGGCGATCGCCGCAATCCCCTCAGCGACGCCGAGATCGAGGAGAAGTTCCGCGCCCTCGCTGAAGGTGTTCTGTCGAAGAAGGCTCAGGACAAGCTCATCGCCGCCATCTGGAACCTCGACAAATGTCCGTCCGTCTCGAAGCTCATGGCGCTGATGAAGGCAGACGTAAAGAAGAAGGCACACAGGAAGGCGACACAGCCCAAGGCAAAGACGAAACCCAAAGGCAAGAAGCGTTAACCACAGAAGTCACAGAGGAACACAGAGAGCCTGCAGACACGAGAGGCTCGGGACTGGAAGATGACAGATCTGAACGAAACGATTGGCGCGAGTCTGGCTGCACGCTACCTGAAACTGGCGGGCGCGGTCCACGAACTGGCCGCGCCGCTGAGCGAAGAGCATTTCTGGGCGAAGCCATTCTCGTTCGGCAACAGCTTTGGCCATCTCGTTCTGCACCTTACCGGCAACCTGAACTACTACATCGGAGCCCAGATTGCTCAGACCGGCTATGTGCGCGACCGCCCGAAGGAGTTCACCGACGCCGCTCCTCCTTCAAAGGCCGAAACGCTAAAGACGTTCGACGACGCGATTGCGATGGTAGTTCGGACCATCCAAAGTCAATCCGCAGAGGACTGGACGAAGCCCTACGCGGCAACGGGCTCTGAAGCGAAGACGCGGTTCGATATGGTGCTGCAGTGCGCCACACACCTGCATCACCACATTGGGCAGATGATGTATATGGGATTCGAGTGGAAGAGTAAGGGCTAAAACGGAGTTGGTATGGGTCAAACCATTGTTGAGAAGATCGCTCAGAAACACATGGCCGAAGGGCCCAATCGAGCGCTGCGGGCCGGAGACTTCCTCTCCATCCGTCCGCATCGCTGCATGACGCACGACAACACGTCAGCGGTCATGAGCAAGTTCAAAGGCATCGGTGCGAAGCGGCTGAAAGATCCCCAGCAAATGGTCTTCGCTCTCGACCACGACATCCAGAACCAGGACGAGTCGAACCTAAAGAAGTATCGCGCCATCGAGGCCTTCGCCAAGGAGCACGGCGTGGATTTCTACCCGGCAGGCTCCGGCATCGGCCACCAGATCATGGTCGAGCGCGGCTACGTCGTGCCCGGTTCGTTCGTCGTCGCCTCCGATTCGCACTCGAATATGTACGGCGCGCTGGGCGCGATCGGCACTCCAATCGTCCGCACCGACGCCGCTTCCGTTTGGGCAACAGGCGAGTTCTGGTGGCAGATTCCGCGCTCCATTCAGGTCGTGCTCGAAGGTAAGCTGCAAGCGGGCACAACCGGCAAGGACGTCATCATCACGCTCTGCGGCCTCTACAACCACGATGAATGCCTCAACGCCGCCATCGAGTTCACCGGTCCCGGAGTAGCGTCTCTCTCCATGGACGCGCGTCTCTCCATCTCGAACATGACCACCGAATGGGGCCCGCTCGTAGGCTGGTTCCCAGTAGACGCGGTCACCATCGCCTACATGCGCGCCGTGCATCAGCGCCTGAAGGCGCTGGCCATGTTGACCAATATGTTGACCAACAAAGAGCGCTTCACCGAGAACGACCTCGCCCAATGGGAGAAGAATCCTCCCGCCCCCGACGTCGACGCATCCTACGCCGCGCGCATCGTCCTCGACCTCGCCGAAGTCACACCCCACGTCTCCGGCCCAGATACGGTTCAGACCATGCAGTCCTTGGCCGAGATCGAGCCGAAGAAGGTCGCGATCCAGAAGGCGTATCTCGTTTCTTGCGTCAATTCGCGCGTCGAAGACCTCGAAGCCGCAGCGAGCGTCATCAAGGGCAAGAAGGTTGCGGCTGGCGTGAAGTTTTATCTCGCCAGTGCCAGCAAGTGGGTGCAGGAGGAAGCCGAGAAGCGTGGCGTCTGGAAGACGCTAATGGACGCCGGCGCCAATCCTCTCCCTCCCGGCTGCGGCCCCTGCATCGGCCTGGGCGTGGGATTGCTCGAGGCCGGCGAAGTCGGAATCTCGGCCACCAACCGCAACTTCAAAGGCCGCATGGGTTCGCGCGACGCCAAGTGTTACCTGGCCAGTCCGGAGGTTGTCGCCGCGTCCGCCGTGGCGGGCTACATCTGCGGCCCCGAGCCAACATCCACCGTCACCACAAGGGCCAATGGCAGACCTCGCCGCCAGTTCACCGAGTTAACCGTAGCAACGGGCAGCGCCGAGAAAGTCGAAATCCTCCCCGGCTTTCCGCAGCGCATGAAAGGCCGTCTGGTCTTCATGCCGCAGGATAACGTCAACACCGACGCTATTTACGGTAAGGACTACACTTATCGCGACGACATGACGCCGGAGATGATGGCGAAGGTCGTCATGGAGAACTACGATCCCCAGTTCGCCGCGCGCACCAAGGCCGGCGACGTAATCGTAAGCCAATTTAATTTCGGCACCGGTTCAAGCCGCGAACAAGCAGTGACGTGTTTGAAGGCAAAGGGCATTCCGTTGGTGATTGCAGCAAGCTTCTCGCAGACCTACCTGCGCAACGCATTCAACAACGGCTTCCTGTGCATCGAGGTGCCGGAGTTCGTCGCGCGCGCGCGGGAACAGTTCGCGAAAGAGATTGCGGCGAAAGAGAAGACAATCATTCCTTCTGATGGCCCCGGCGACGAGATCGATATCGATTTCACCTCGAGCACGATTTCCTGGCGCGGCGAGAAGTTCACCTTCCCGGCGCTGGGCAGCGTGCCGCAGTCGCTGGTGATCGCAGGCGGAGTAGAGAACTTGGTAGCGAAGAAGTTGGCTGTTTAACCCGCAGAGAACGAGGAGAAAAAATAAATGGCTCGATTCACCGTAATTCTGGAATTTGGGGGCAAAACCTACCTGCGTCAGGTCAAGGCAAGATCGGCACACGCGGCGCTCAAGAGCATTGCCACCGGCAAGCACGGAAAAGCTACGTTGTTTCGTGCACTGGCCAAAGATCCCCCGGTCGCGATTGAAGGAATTGAAAATTGCTGGTGTTGCTCCGCGTCACACCGGGGGGATCTCGCGCTGGTGAATATTGTGAAAACAGCGGAGTAAAGAATTTTTCTCGGCGAACTCTGCGTCTCAGGGTAGTTCTTGGTGTTGGTCTTCGTTTTGATTTTGGGTTAAGGAGCACTCATGGCGAAACACACAGTCATCACCATGCCGGGAGACGGCATTGGCAATCAGGTTTTACCGGAATCATTACGTATTCTGAAAGCGGTCGGCTTCGACGCCGACTACATCCACGCCGATATCGGTTGGGACTGCTGGTGCAGCAACGGCAACGCGCTGCCCGATCGCACCATCGAGTTGCTGACCAAGCACAAGCTCGGCCTGTTCGGCGCGATCACGTCCAAGCCAAACAAGGCAGCGCAGGCGGAGTTGAAGCCCGAGCTACAGGGCAAGGGCTATGTCTATTACTCGCCCATCGTGACCATGCGGCAGAAATTCAACCTCGATATCTGCATGCGGCCGTGTGTTGGGTTTACCGGCAATCCGCTGAATTACATCCGCAAGAAAGTCGGCGGCGGATTCGACGAACCGGTCATCGACACCACCGTGTTCCGCCAGGGCACCGAGGGCATGTATGCCGGAGTCGAATGGACGAATCCGCCGGATAACGTCCGCGCCGCATTGAACAGCCATCCCCGCTTCAAAGCCTTCGCCAATGTTCCCGGCCCCGAACTCGCCGTCAGCTGCCGCATCATCACTCGTAATGCCGCGCAGCGCATCGCCAAGGCTGCGTTTGAATACGCAAAGAAGCGCGGCTTCAAAGGTGTCACCATCTGCGAGAAACCGAATGTGGTGCGCGAGACTTCCGGCATGATGGAAGAAGTGGCCAAGGAAGTTGCCAGGAACTATCCCGGCATTGCGCTCTGGTCCACCAATATCGACGCCCAGCTCATGTGGTTGAACAAGAATCCCGAGGAGTATAACGTCATCGTCGCCTCAAATCTCTTTGGAGACATTCTCTCCGACGCCTTCGCCGGCCTCGTAGGCGGGCTGGGCTTCGCCGCTTCGGGCAACATCGGCGATGAGGTTGCAGTTTTTGAGCCGACGCACGGCTCAGCGCCCAAGTACGCCGAGCTCAAACCGCCGATCGTGAACCCAATTGCGATGATTCTTTCCGCCGCCATGATGCTCGATCACGTGAACGAAGGCCAGAAGGCGGATCGCATTCGCAAAGCCATTGCCGACGTCGTACGCGAAGGCAAAGTTCGCACCTACGATATGATGCGGATTCCGGGCGGAGCCAAGTCGATCAGCCAGGGCGCCGCTTCGACCGTGCAAATGACAGATGCAATCCTGGAGAAACTAAAATAGTAACTGCTATGAATAGCGCTGCTGCAAGCCCACCACATTCCGCAGAAGCGGGCCATTGGGGCGCGGAAATCCGCTCCGATCTGCATGTGGCCTTTGAGCCTCGCGACATTGGCGGGATCGAGGTCTCGCTGGAGTCCCGCGTAGCGCCGTACTATGGGGCTGCGATCACGAACCAGGCGCAGGAAGTGCTCGCAGCACTCGGCGTGAATCACGCCCGCGTTGTGATTCACGATGAAGGCGCGCTACCCTTCACCATCGGCGCCCGCATCGAAGCGGCCGTGCGCCGCGCCGGAGCCGGTCAGGGCAAACGCTGGCTGCCGCAGCAATTCCCGCTGCCCGCACCCTCTCCGAAAGAGCGGTTAAGACGTTCGCGCCTCTACCTGCCCGGTTCGGAGCCGAAGTATTTCATCAATGCCGCCCTGCACGCTCCTGACGCCGTCATCCTCGATCTGGAAGATTCCGTACACCGCAACGAAAAAGACGCCGCGCGCATTCTGGTGCGCAACGCGCTCCGCGCCGTCGATTTCGGTTCATGCGAGCGCATGGTGCGCATCAATCAATTGCCGCTGGGGCTTGAAGATCTGGTTGAGATCGTGGGCCAGAATCCCGACCTGATCTTGATTCCCAAGGTTGAGCATCCCAGTCAGGTCGAGGAAGTGGATCGCATGATCGCCGAGATCAAGGCGCGAGACAAAATTGACCGGCCCATGTGGATCATGCCAATTCTGGAGTCGGCTCTGGGGATTGAAAACGCGGCGGCGATTGCCGCGGCCAGCGCGAATGTGGCCGCGTTAACGATCGGGCTTGAAGATTACACCGCCGATCTGGGCGTGGTAAAGACGCCGGAAGGTCACGAATCGCAGTATGCGCGCTCACGCGTGGTCAACGCGGCGCATGCCGCCGGCGTGCAGGCAATTGATTCTGTCTATGGCGACGTGGGCAACATAGACGGCCTGCGGCACTGGGGCGAGGCATCGCGCGCTATGGGATTTGAAGGCATGGGCTGCATTCATCCCGGACAGATTCGTGTCATTCACGACGCGTTCCGGCCGTCAGCGGCCGAGATCGCGAAAGCCCAACGCATTGTCGCCGCCTTCGAAGACGCGCAAAGCAAGGGCCTCGCTGTAGTCAGCCTGGGCTCGAAGATGATTGACCCGCCCGTCGTGAATCGGGCGCTGAAGCTCGTGGAACGCGCAAAGGCGATGGGAGCGATCTCGTGACCGACCGGGTGGAACTCGCACAAAACGCGCTGGGCCGGCAAGTGCCGTCGATGGTCAACGGCAAACCGCAAATCCCTTTCCTGGGCGTGGACAAGTTCCAGCCGCGCGGTCGAAAAG
>Ga0326727_10019076_pt1 | contig 13879 bp, 8 predicted proteins | sample MB2enrmetagenome_FD_207643 | JGI IMG/M metagenome (GOLD analysis project Ga0326727, IMG submission 207643) | Lab enriched peat soil microbial communities from McLean, Ithaca, NY, United States - MB29MY | ecosystem: Environmental > Terrestrial > Soil > Wetlands > Peat | place: USA: New York... | reverse complement strand
TGTACTCTCTCAGGCGTTTCAAGATCACGAGTTGCTCATCGTAATTGGCATTGACCCGGATGCTCTCCACCGTCTTCTTGGTAGCCCCATCGAGGGAAACTGCAAAGGAGAAATTCAGTTTCTCCATGTATTTTTCGACTCGCGAGTTGTATTGGGTACCGTTGGTCGTGATGTGGCATCTTACATGGGGCGCTTCCTCAACGATCATTTCCCAGATTTTGTAGTATTCGGTGACCAGGAAAGGTTCGCCGCCGAGGAACTTCGCCCGGTCAAGGTGTGGCAGATACTTGCGAAGCGACTCGATAAACTCCGCGGTGTAGACCTTTTGAAGCGGAGGAAGATGCTCCCGGTGGGCGCGAATCGCGGATGAGAAGTTCCCATTGCACATCACGCATTCCAGATTGCAGGTATTGCTGATCGAGAACTCCATTCGCTTCGGCCATTGCAGCGCGTCTTCAGTTACCGGGAACTGATCGAAAGCACGCATGTTGGCGCGTGTCGTCCAGCCATCCCTCGTCTGGTTATCGCAGGCCATGCAGCCGCACGCGAAGCTATAGGCCTCGACCGCGCGCCGCAATATCTGAGCCTGGGCGCTTTTCCAGATTTCGTCGAGCGTTTGGGTCATTACGTTGCCGAGCGGATGTTCCCAATTCCAGCAACACGCCTTCACGCGTCCTTGCATGTCGAAGAAGATATTGGTGTGAGGCGCGTAACATACGGCTCGAATGGATTTTCTTGAGAAGTCCCGAGAGCGATCGTACTCAACAATGTCTTCAGGTTTCATCTCGACTTCCCTTCTTTACGCCCGTAGCTCGAGAGCTATTTAGAGACAGCTTGTCCTGAAATCGACCTTTAAGACCCTCAACCTTAGGTTTCGAGGAAACGGGTCCCGGCGGGTGACGCCACTTCCGCTGCGCGTTTAACCGGGATTCTACCATGCAAGTCGCGAGCGCAGCGTCCAAGCCGCCGGCTATGCATCTTTGTGCAGTGGATGCGCCGCCATGGGAGCTGGTACGGTCCATCCGTCCGGTCCCCTTTCGATCCATTCGACGTTGGTAGTTTCATCCGCGTCGGGCCGATCCCCGCCGGTAAGATTGACAACGACGACCGAGTCCCTCCTGAATGCGGATACGCGCGCCAGCTTCATAACTCCGGCGACGGCCGCGGAAGCGGCGAAGCAAGGCGAGACGCCCTCGAGGTCCTCGACTTTCCGGCGCGCCAGCCGCATCTCATCGTCACTCACCGCAACAAAACTCCCTCCACTTTCCAATACGATCTTGCGCACATACGGATAGGCTCGCGTCGGATCGCCGCGCAATATCGCCTTGGCAATACCGGTAGGCCGAGCCACCAGATGTTCCGGCCGGATCTTCTCGCTGCCGTCTGCAAAGGCCCGCACCATCGGGGCGCACGTGTCCTGCTGTACGCAGAGTAATCGCGGCAGTTGTTTGACACGTCCGCGTTTCATCAGTTCCTTGGCTCCTTTGAACGCTCCATATACACCCATCGCGCTCGACACGGCCTGGACATACCAATCGATAGGCGGCTCGACTTGTTCGCTGGCCTCGAGGAAGCTAAGCTTAAGCCCTTCTCGCCGTCCAGGATTGAAGAACCCGCTCTCCGAAGCCAGGCCATGGTTGCGCGCATAGATGCTGGCAAATGCGGCAGATTCCACAAAGCTCATGTCCCGCATCCCAAAGTGCGTCACCTGTCCATGGTCCGCAAACTGCACGCGCGGCACAAACTCCTCGGCAGTGAAGAGGTAAAGATGCATGTCCGGATAAGCCCGGACCGCATACGCGAAGGAACTGCCGCTGTTACCGGTTGAGGACGCGCAGAAGCGGCGGACGCCTCGCTCGCGCAGGTACGCAAGCGACACCGCGGCCATCCGGTCCTTGGTAGTCCGGGTCGGATGACCGGTCTCGTCCTTTAGATACAGCCGATCCAATCCGAATTCGCGGCCAAGCCTCAAGGCATGGATCATTGGAGTGTATGCTGCGGCCGGAAAACAGTCACGCAATTCGCTAACGGGAAGGAGCCCGGAAAAGCGGATATATGGGTTCGGTGAATTTACGAGTTCCAGATTGTCTAAATCGTAGTAGACATCGACCAATCCGCCGCAGGCGTCGCAGAAAGGATGGAATCCGGCCGTGAATTCTCTTCCGCAAACCACGCAACGATGGTGCACGCTAGTCCTGCTCCTATCTGACCGGATCCTGCCGTACAACATTCTTTGAGCCTTCGACAAGAAGATTGCGAATGCTTCTGGCCATGCCGACGCAAAGAAGCACCCCTTTTGTTCCGCCGCCGTTTGCGACGTAAACATTCTGCCATCCCGCTGCGCGGCCTGCAATCGGTGTATTCTGCATCGATACCGGGCGCAATGCCGCGACATGATCGAGAATCGTGGCACTTTGCATTTCGGGGATCATGCGTGTGGCCCCTTCCATCAACAGTTCCTTGGTCTCGAATGTTGGCGTGGAATCAAACCCGCAATTCTCCATGGTTCCGCCGATCCACACCTCGCCGTGTCTCCGTCGATAGAGGGCCGCCGACTTCCAGGTGAAATCCGAGGAGAGCGGCTCCTTCATCCGCACTCGCAAGAGTTCGCCTTTGACTGGAATCACCGGCAGCTCGATTCCCAACCAGGATTCGCTCTCCGCCACCCAGGGTCCGGTTGCGAGTACGACTTCGTCGCACGCCAAGAGGTCGCGGCCGATGCGGATTGCGGTGACCCGTCCGCCTCTTCTGGAAACCCCTGTAACGGCAGCCTGAACCAGCGTGGCGCCGAGCTTCTTCGCGGCTTCCGCGAGCGATTTTGTAAACAGGTAGCTGTCGATGAACAAGGCTCCCGTGGTAACCAGCCCGAAACCAATATCCCGCGCAAGGCGCGGCTCAATTCGGGAGAGGCCGTCGCGGTCCAGCCAGGTGGCCGAGAACCCCTCAGTGGCGTTGTGGACCGAGGCAGTCCTTTCCATCTCGCGCCGGTCTTCTTCGTCGCGGCCCAGATGGATGCGCCGCAACGGCAGAGCCGGGCTATCCGCGAATCCCAGTCGCGCCAACTCATCCCTGACCTCTGCGTGGATCCGGAATGCCCCGAGTGCCAGCGGGACGAGTTCGGGCGGCGTTCCAAAGAGCGGATTCAGATTTCCGGCATTGATTTTCGAAGCATGCGCGCCAATCGTGTCGCGTTCGATCAGTGTCACCTCGAACCCGGCGCGGATGAGCTCGTATGCGGTCGCGCATCCGACCACTCCCCCGCCGACGACGGCTACTCGCCTTCGATCCAAATCTCCAACCATCCCATGCGCCCTCGTCCTGATCGCGCATGCCACACAATGCGATTCCCGGCCACGCATTGGTGGCGCTTGCCGGCCCGATCATCGCTTTCTTGCCGCGGCGTCTTCCTGTCCGCTATTCTAAAGGTCCTTTCCAGGGCCATCGAGCAGGCGGCAGTGGAACGGTCAAAGAAAATGGCAGGCCAGGAAGAGCTCTCCGCAATGATCGATCGCGCCCGGCGCGCCACGCAGGATCGCAACTGGCCGGAGGCTTGCCGCTGCTGGGACGCCCTCGCCCCTTATCCCGAGCGCAGCGCTTCTGACTTCGTCGGCGCCGCGACGGCGTTCCGCGAATTGGGGCACTACAGCGAAGCGGAGGAAACTCTCAAAGAAGCAGCGGAACGGTTCGCAAACGATCGCCAGATCGCGCTCGCGCGAGCGTGGCTGGCAAACACGCGGGGAGATTGGCCCACGGCCTTGCTTCGCTGGGAGTCGCTTCGCGAGAGGTTTCCAGAGGATCCCTGGTGCTACGTCGGAAGCATCCATGCCCTGCGCGGTGCAGGGCACGCCGATCGCATCGAACCTCTGATCCCGGTTTTAAGCCGGCTCCTGACTCGTGCAAGGCAAAATTGCCGCGATCTCGCTTCGTTGCTGTCGCTCGAAATTGAAGTCGCAAAAGCAAGGCTCGATTGGGAAGCCGTTCGGCAGGCCGTCCAATCGAGCGTCGCCCAGGGATCGAAACCTTCAGGCAGGGCCTTTCTTGCATTGGCCCAGGCATGCTGGCACCTCGGCAGCCGCGACGAGGCAGACGATGCCGCATCGCGCGCCCTCTGCGAGGATCCCACGCTCTCTGAAGCGGTGGTTCTCCGCGCCTGGGTCGCGACCGAGCGGGGTGACGGGGAGGCCGCGCTAGCGTGCTACCGCAGGCTCACCGAACTCAACCCGGGTACCGTTCGCTGGTCGATGAAAGCCATCCAGTTGCTCAACCGGCTTGGACGCGTAAAAGAAGCGATGAGCGAGCTTGAAGGCGTGCGCCAACGGTGGCCCAACGATCCCATGGTGCGGATGTTCCTGCGCAACTACGGTCCAGCCTCCGCTGGCGGCGGGTCCGGCTCTGCGAGTGCCGCCGGACTTATGGAAACTGGCTCCGCAACCGCAGAGGAGGAAGAACTGCGCGCCATCCTGGAGAAGGCTCCCGGCGCATCGGAGCACTGCCGTCCGCTGATCGTTCCAACCTCGGACCAGGACGTTCTCGTCGGCGAGGTCGCAGGCGCGCAGGCTGCGGTTCTCGTGTTCACCGGAAGCAACGATGCGGTTTCAATGCCATTGCCGATCTTTGACCGTTACATGGCGGCGCTCAACATCACCGCCATCTATCTCAAGGACTTCAACCGCCTGCGTTTCCTGCGCGGCGTCCAGTCGCTTGGAGAGGATTATCCAAGCTCCCTCGCCGCCTTGCGGGTGCGGTTAAACCGCCTGGGCGCGAAACGCTTATGTACCATCGGCAACTGCGATGGCGGTTTCGCCGCCATCCGCTACGGAATCGAACTCTGCGCCGACCGGATCGTTACTTTTTGCACGCCGACATTCAGCCCCGACGATTCGCTCACCAAAATCGAGCAGGCCCGGAACTTCATGCGCAAGCGCCTCGCCGCGCAGGTCCCCGCGGAAATGATGGACCTGCGCGGATTCCTCGAAGGGAGAGAATACCGCACGCGGATCGATCTCTTCTTTGAGGAGAACGATCCGCGCGACCGTGTCCAGGCGCTCCACCTGAAAGGCCTCCCCGGAGTCAGGTTGAACCCGCAGCCGGGATTGAGCAACCACTATCTGCTCCGCCGCCTTGCCCTCGCCAGTCCGGACTTCAAGGGAATGCTCGCCGGATTGCTGGGGATCGGGCCGGCAAACACAGCTTGAAGCATTTGTTGTTGACGCGCAGGCGCCGGCCGTTCCATTCATCACACTATTGCTTCTTGCCGTCTCCGATAACGCTGCGGCTTCGCGGTCGCGTTAGGATGAATCAATGCAACCACCGGCACTTCCGCCCGATCCGCCTCTCGTTCTTCGCAGCCAGCTACCACTTTCCCGTCCTTATCTGGCGCCGCGCACGCCGACCGAGAATCGCTTGGCCGATATCTGGCGCGTGGCGCTGAACATGGACTCTGTGGGCGTGGAGGACGACTATTTCGACCTCGGCGGCGACTCCCTGATGGCTACCGTCATGTTCTGCATGATTCAAACCACCTTCCAGATCGACCTCCCAGTGGGGACTCTTGTCGAGGCATCGAGCATCGCAAAGCTGGCGGCAAAGGTCGATGCGCTTCTGCCGTGGAGTTCGGCCAATCCGTCGTAATCGCTGCCACGCCTCTTTGCCGTAAACTCGGCAAGAGAAAGTCGCCCGATGAATGCCATCGCACCGATACTCCACTTTGGAAAAACGCGGCGAAACGAGCCAGCGCTGGTTGCAGGCGCTCGCTCGATCAACTACGGCGAGCTCGCCGAACAGATCCGCCGGACTGCAGGCCGGCTCCGCGCCTTGGGGTTCCAGCGCGGAAACCGTGTCGGCCTATGCCTCAGGGACACGCCCGATCACATCATCGTCCTTCTCAGCGTGGCGCACATGGGCGGTGTCGCAGTGCCGCTGGATTGGCGCGCTCGCCCCACTGAAAACGCCCGCTTCATTGCCGCGTTAAGCCTGAGCTGTGTGCTCACTGAAGTTGGGTCACAAATACCGGCAGGCTGTCCGGCGATTCCATTGGATCCGGAATGGCATCGCGGCTTGGAGCAGGCAAATATCGACGCTGAAGCCACAGCGGAGTGGCAGGACCCTTTTGTGATTTCGGCCACCTCGGGAAGCACCGGCGTACCCAGGTTCACGGTCATGACGCACCTGCAGTACTTTTTCGCCACGGCCGGCATGTTCGAATTGATGGACCTCTCCGGCCGCCATCGCTTTCTCTGCACTTTGCCGCTTTACTACAGCGGTGGCCGCAACAGTTGCCTTGCGCATTTGTTGCGAGGCGATTGCGTGGTGCTGTATCCCAGCCTGTTTGCCCCCAGCGAATACTTCGACCAAGTAAGGCGGCAGCATATCACCGTCGGCGCTCTTGTTCCCTCTTCGGTCCGCCAGTTCCTGGCCGATCCCGGTAACGCGCTCACCGGCCTGCACGCCCTGGAGAAGCTCTTCTGCACCGGCGCGCCGCTGCACCCCGAAGAGAAGCGCGAAGCTTTGCGCAAGCTCACGCCGCGATTCCACGAGCGCTACGGCACGGCCGAGACGATGGCCATTTCGATCCTCCGGCCTTCCGACATCGCCGACAGAGCCGACAGCGTTGGCCAGCCGCACTCCCTGGCGCAGATCGAAATCGTCGACGAGAATGACCAGCCGATTCCGTCAGGCGCAACCGGACGGCTGCGCGTGCGCTCCCCGGGGATGGGTTCGCCATTGCCGGGGCAGAATGACGAGGAAAAGTTCCGCGGGGGCTGGTTCTATCCCGGCGAGATTGCCCATCTCGATGACGAAGGTTACATCTTCCTCAGCGGCCGCACCTCCGAAATCATCCTCCGCGGCGGCGCGAAGATCTATCCGGCGGAAGTCGAGCGGGCATTGCTTGAGCACGAAGGCGTAATCGAAGCCGCGGTGCTGGGTCATTCCCCAGCCGGCAAAGAGGAAGAGGTGATCGCGTTTGTGGTTCCAAAGGAAGGGTTAACACCCGGCGAGCTCCTCGCCCATTGCCGCATGCGCTTGACCCCCCATAAGGTGCCCAGGCTCATCCACTTTCTACTCCAGCTTCCCCGCAACACCGCTGGCAAAATCGATAAGATGGCGCTCGCCGGGTATCTCAGCCAAACCGGCATTTGAACCGTATAACGGGCTGCTCCGGTAGTGAATAGGATGCGAAGGGGAGGAATGGAAGCGTGTACTGCCGCCACCTCAACGTCGCCATTTTCGCTTAATATTCTCCATGAGGGCGACTGGCGAATCGATAAGTATTTCGCGGGCAGGGTTATTTCCAGTTTCGTCGCAAGCGCACGCTCTCGATCGAATCTACCTGCTCATGCATTGATTGACTCTGGAATATACTCAAGATGTACTTTTACAGCGTGCCCTGATCTCGAGTGCAGTCGATCCAGAAGACGCCCCTGAAAGTAAAGTGCCAAGACTGTGCTTACGATGCTACGCCTACGAGCTTTCACCTTGCCGTGAACGAGGCCTCGGGGCGGTTCGCCTAAGGTGGAAAACACTTGTCATTGCCGCTTATGAACCTCCCCACTTCGCACCACCTGAGCCATTTGCGCCTGCTGGAAGCGGAAAGCATCCAAATCCTCCGCGAAGTCGCCGCGGAATTCGAGCGCCCGGTGATGCTGTATTCGATCGGCAAGGACTCATCGGTGATGCTGCGCCTGGCGCAGAAGGCCTTCCACCCCGGCCGGATTCCATTTCCGCTGCTGCATATCGATACCGGCTTTAAGTTCGCGGAGATGCTTGCTTTCCGCGATGCGACGGCCCGCTCGGTGGGCGCGGAACTGCTGGTCTGGCGCAATGAACCTGCTATCGCCGCAGGAGCCAATCCCATCGCTCTCGACACCAAGCGCTGTTGCGGCCTGCTAAAGACGCAGGCCCTCCTCGAGGGCCTGCGCCACTACAAGTTCGATGCGGCATTCGGCGGTGCGCGGCGCGATGAAGAGAAGTCCCGCGCCAAGGAGCGCATCTACTCATTCCGCGACAGCGCCGGGCAGTGGGACCCCAAGAACCAGCGCCCGGAGTTGTGGAACCTGTACAACGCGCGCATTCATCCCGGCGAGAGCATTCGTGTCTTTCCACTTTCGAACTGGACCGAAATGGATGTCTGGCAATACATCCACGAGGAGAAGATCCCGATCGTCGATCTCTACTTCGCCAAAGAGCGCCCCATGTACGTGCGCGGCGATGCCTTGCTCCCCATCGAACAGTCATTTGTCGCGCTCCCCGGCGAGCGCCCGCAGCTGGTCAAGTCGCGGCTGCGTTCCCTGGGATGCAGTCCATGCACCGGCGCTATTCGCTCCGATGCGGATACCATCCCTGCCATCATTTTGGAACTGCTCTCGTTCCGATCCTCGGAGCGCGCCCATCGCGCCATCGACCACGACCAGGAAGGATCGATGGAGATCAAGAAGCGGGAGGGCTACTTCTAGATGCCGACGGTCTTAGATCCCGGTTTTTCGATCGACGAATTCCTGGCGCTGGAACGCGAGAAGGATCTGCTTCGCTTTTCGACAGCCGGCAGCGTGGACGATGGAAAATCCACGCTCATCGGCCGGCTGCTCTACGACACGCAGTCGGTCTACGACGACCAGATCCACTCCATCCAGGCGAAGGGCACAACCGGCCCGGGACAGATCGACTTCGCGCTGCTTACCGACGGGCTGCGCGCGGAGCGCGAGCAGGGCATTACCATCGATGTCGCCTACCGGTACTTCTCGACCCAGCGGCGCAAGTTCATCATCGCGGACACGCCCGGGCACGAACAGTACACACGCAACATGGCCACCGGGGCATCGACAGCCGACGCCGCCGTGGTGCTGATCGATGCCAGCAAGGGTGTTCTCATCCAGTCACGCCGCCATGCGTACATTGCGTCACTGCTGCGCGTGCGGCACGTGCTGGTGGCCGTGAACAAGATGGACCTGATCGCCTACGGCGAACAGGCCTTTCGCTCCATCGAGCGCGAATTCAAGCTGGTGCTCGACCAGATCGCGGCCGATACCGGCAATCCCGTCGAATGCAGCTTTGTTCCGGTCAGCGCGCTCAAGGGCGACAACATCGTTCATCGTTCCGATGCGATGTCCTGGTACATGGGTCCATCGCTTCTGGAGCTCCTGGAATCGTTGCCCTCGTCGCAGCACACGCGCTTCGCGCCGTTCCGTCTGCCTGTGCAGCTGGTCCTCCGGCCCGACCGCACCTTTCGCGGCTTCGCCGGCCAAATCGCTTCCGGAACGATCCGCCCGGGAGATACGATTAAGGCACTCCCCTCGGGTAGAACGGCAGAGGTGGAGCGCATCGTCACCTGGGATGGCGATCTTCCTGAGGCCTATGCGCCTTTGTCGGTTGCGCTCGTGCTCGACCGCGAGCTCGACATCAGCCGCGGCGATCTCATCGTGGCTGCGCATTCCCCGGCCACTGTCGCCAACAGGGTAAAGGCCGCGCTGGTGTGGATGGACCAGCGGCCGCTTGCGCTCAACCGGCGCTATCTGCTCAAGCACACCAGCCAGACTGTGCCTGTGTTCGTTTCATCGCTTGAGCATCGCACCAACATCTCTACACTGACGCACGAACCCGCGGCGACGCTGGAGATGAATAGCATCGGCGCCGCTTCGCTTAATCTGCTGCGTCCAATTGCACTTGACCGATACCAGGAGAATCGCTGGACCGGCGCATTCATTCTCATCGATCCTGAGACCAACGCCACCGCAGCAGCGGGCATGATTACCGCGGCATCCAACGATGGAACAACCAGTGCAGAGAATTCATCGGGGCCGGTGACGGCTGCCGAAAGAGCTGCGCGCTGGGGCCATCGCGGCGGAGTGCTTGAATTGAGCGGCCCAGCCGGGCTCATCGATGTTGTCGAGCGATCGCTGTTTCAGCATGGAGTCATCACCGCCCGCATCGAAACCGATGACGTCACATTTCAAACTCACTCGGGCTTGCGCGAATGGATGGTGAAATCCAAGACTCAATCCGGTTTCCTTGTCCTCGTTATTACTCCAACAACCAGCCGCGAATTGACCATGCGCGCAGGGTCTCATCTGGTGAGCCTCAGCGAGCACGAATCCCATCAGGTTATCTTTGCCGTTCATCGGCTATTGGAACGGGCCGGGATTCTCGTCGCATGAGAAAGACGATTCCCCCAACGAGCGTAACCGAGAACCATTCACAGCATAGTGGCGAGCTGGTCGAGGCGTACGCGCCCTTGCCCGTATGATAACTGGCAGTGTCAGTGTGCGCCCCGGCTAGCTACCAGTAGAAGGATGCGCTTTGGGCGCGAACTGAATCGCTTGCGGGATGCTGAGGGCACGGGATGCAGTACTTCATCGGGTTTGTCATAGCACTATTCATTGCGCTCACCGGCGTAGGCGCGGGCACCCTCACTGTGCCGATTCTCGTGCTCTTTCTCAATGTTCCCGCGCCGGTCGCAATCGGAATCGGCCTGACTTTCTCAACTGTCATCAAATCGATTCTGCTGCCGGCTCAAATCATCCGCCGCAATGTAGCCTGGCGAATTCTTGGATTTATGCTTCTTGGCGGGGTGCCGGGCGTTCTTCTCGGCAGCCTGCTCTTGCGCCGGCTCGTTGATGCCGGCTCCAACAATCTGTTGAACGCGTTGCTGGGCTCAATTCTGGTGAGTACGGCACTTTGGCAGATCCCCTTTTCATTCCGCCGGAATCAAAAAGAAGCGGACGCTCATGATCGCAGTCCGTTGCTCGCCTGGCTCATGTTTCCAGTGGGCGCCGAGGTTGGATTCTCTTCTGCCGGTGCTGGCGCCCTGGGCAGCGCCGCGCTTCTCGCGCTGACTCCGTTAATGCCTGCTCAAGTGGTCGGAACCGATATTGCCTTCGGATTTCTGGTCTCGCTCATCGGCAGTGGCGCGCATTGGTCTTCCCAAGCCTCCAACCCATCTTTGTTGGTACAGCTGATCACAGGAGGACTCGCCGGCGCCGTTGCCGGAACCTTCCTCAGCACTCGCATTCCGCGACGAGCGTTACGTTTCGCACTTTGGGTCTGGATCCTGACTCTGGGTTGCCAATTCCTTGTCAAGAGCTATCAGGTCTGGGCAGGTCAGCATTAAGGGCCGGAAGATCACTACCGACCTCTTTGTAGGTCCTTGACAAGAGAAATGCACGAGATTCCTGGGCGCGCGCAGGAACCTCGTGCCTTCCTGTTGACAAAGACTTTCATGGAAGCCGGTCAAACGCCCGCAATCCGCAGACAATTCGCAGAAACCTCGGTCTGCAGGCCCCGACCATGCGGTCCTACGCCTTAAGGAGATTCGGAAATAAATTCGGATTAAACCGATAGACGGCTTGAGCGGGCTTTGATAAACTGCCGCTGCCGGGAAACTTCCCCTCTCTTCGCCGGCCCCTTTGGATGTATCTGTCAGAGAAATAAGAACGGTCTTCCCCTGAACCGTGTGGAGCTTGCCGATGACGAATCAGCCCATTTTCTCGCGGGCGCCGTCAGGCCGTTTCGCGGTATTGACTCGGCTGCTCGCCGTGACGGTGCTATTGATTCCGACCGGCCTGCGAGCGCAGGTCTCGTTTGAAGGCACCCAGACAACCGTGGCTTCATTCCCATCCAGCGACCGGCTGTCGCCTGTAGCCGTGGATGCCAACGGAGATACCTTCTTTGTGGCCTCAGCCAGTGGCGTCAATACTCTTTACGAGGCGCCTGCCGGCGGCACACTGACTACCCTCAACGGCGCCTTCCCGTTTGCCCCAAATGCCATAGCCGCGAATCAGCAGGGCACGGAACTCTTTTTCATCTATACGGCTTCGACGGGAGGGTGCAATGGGGCGAACTCCGCCCTGATAGCGCTGGCCTCGGTTTCCCAGGGGACGACGCCTGCCAATCTGCCCTGTTCGTTTCTCATGTTCGGCAACACGGTTTCCTATTCAAATCCGACTGGTTTGGCAGTCGACCAATCCGGGGACCTCCTGATCGCCGACTTCGGCGCCGCGGATATTTACGAGATTCCCGCTCCCGTGAGTTCAACCAGTGTGCCCGCGAATGTCGCCGGAATTTCCTCGGGGCAGCCTTACGACATCGCCGTGCTTGAAAATGCAACCATCTACTTCACGCTCTCCGGCACGCTCCCGCCCGGCGGCCAGACGAGCGTCGCGGCAATTCCCTTCACGAATCTCGTTGGCGGCATGGGGGTTACGCTGGAGACCTTGGCGTCCAACGTGCCCAGTATCGAATCCGGGCTAGCCGTCGACCCCTCCGGCAATGTCTACCTGGGCGGAGGCACCGCGGCAGTTTCGAAGGTCTCGGCAGGAAACCTGATTCCGGTCAATAGCGAATTTGTGAATGGAACGGATGGCCTGGGCACAGATTCGGCTGGCGACCTTTTCATCGCCGGCGCCGAAGCGTCCGGCGAGCAACTAGTGGTCGAAATGAGCCTCAATACGAGTGCAGTGAACTTCGGCACGCAGGCAGTAGGCTCAAGCAGCCAGACGTCGACGTTGACTTTCACCGTTGCCGAGGGCGCATCGGTCGGCAGCATCGCCGCCCTCACTACGGGCGTAGCCGACAAGGACTTCGTGATTGCCAGTGGCGGAACATGCGTCACCGGGACCTATTCGTCGGAGACAACTTGCACAGTCAACGTGAACTTCGCACCCCAGGCTCCGGGGTTGCGCCGGGGCGCGTTGGTCTTCAGCGACAGCTCGAACAACGCGCTCGTGAGCGTGCCACTTTCCGGTGTTGGCACGGGACCGCAGGTGGTGTACCAGGGCGGCTTGGCCACAGAAATCGGGGCTGGACTCACAAATCCACTGGGCATAAAGACCGACGTGGCCGGCAATGTATTCGTCGCAGACACTGGCAACCAGCGCGTGGTGAAGATCACGCCCGCCGGGGTTCAGACGCAGGTGGGACCTACCTTCGGTCAGCCGACCGACGTGGCGATTGACGGCGCCGGCAATGTGTTCGTAGCCGACGCACAGACGAATGAGGTGTACAAGGTGACGCCGGCCGGATTGGAGATACCCTACCTCCCCGAATTACCCGGCCCGCCCCACGGCCTGGCGATGGATGGAGCCGGGAATCTCTACGTCAGCGTACTCAGCCCCGCCCAAGTGTTCAAAGTAACGCCGACCGGCGGTGAATTGCCGGTGGGAAGCGGCTTCACCAGCCCCCATGGGATCGATGTGGATTCCGCGGGCGACGTTTACGTCGCCGACTGCAGCACCGGCGTTGTCTACGAGGTCAACCCGTCGGGAAACCAGACGGCGGCAGGGCTCAATCTGGGTTGCCCGACCGGGGTGGCAGTGGACGCGGGCGGCGACCTCTATGTGACTTCAAATATGGTCGGCAATTTGTTTGAGCTCGCGGCTGGGGCCCCGCTTGGAACTCCTGGAACCAATTTGCTGATTAACCTGAACGCGCCTTCCGGACTGGCGCTGGATTCGTCCGGGAATGTGTACTTCGTTCAAGCTACAATCGGCCTCGGCACGGCCTACACGATCAACCGCGCCGTTCCGCCCGCGCTGAGCTTTTCGACCACTGCGGGAGGATCCACGAGTGCCAATAGCCCGCAAACTGTCACGCTTCAGAATATCGGCAACATGGCGCTGGGCTTCCCGGCAATTAGCTTTCCGGCGGACTTCCCCGAGGCTGAACCGAATAGCGATTGCACTACATCCACATCCTTGACAGCAGGGAGCAATTGCCCCTTGACGATCGATTTCTCACCCGTGACCGTCAATGGGACCAGCACGTCGATTCCACTGGCCGAGAATGTGCAATTCACCACCAACGCGCTCAACGGCGCGACACCACAGAACATTCCAGTCAGTGGAACTGAGACCAAGAAGTCACAGACCGTCGCGTTCACGCCGCCTGC
>Ga0326727_10019069_pt1 | contig 13884 bp, 9 predicted proteins | sample MB2enrmetagenome_FD_207643 | JGI IMG/M metagenome (GOLD analysis project Ga0326727, IMG submission 207643) | Lab enriched peat soil microbial communities from McLean, Ithaca, NY, United States - MB29MY | ecosystem: Environmental > Terrestrial > Soil > Wetlands > Peat | place: USA: New York... | reverse complement strand
TATCAGAACAACGGCTTGGCAGACATCTACGACACCACTTTTTCCGACGATTACAACCCGCTCTATCGCAACGATGGCGACGCCAACTTTACCGACATCAGTTATCAGATGGGCATAGCCGAACCTACCATTCCTTTCCTCGGCTGGGGCACAGCTTTTCTCGATTATGACAATGCTGGCTGGAAGGATCTGATTGTCGCCAACGGCCACGTCTACCCCATCGTCGACAAAGAGCCCTGGGGAACGAGTTATGCCGAGCGTCCCTTGCTCTTTCATAACATCGGTGGCAAGCACTTCGAGTTGGTGCCCGCCGTCGAGGGCACCGCGTTCGCCCAGACCTATGTTGGCCGCGGCCTGGCCGTGGGCGATTTATTCAACGACGGCAAGCTCGATGTGGTCATCAATAATCTTGATGGTGTTCCGGCGCTGCTCCGCAATATCTCGCCCGACAAACACCATTGGATCGAGCTCAAGCTCGTCGGCGGACCGAGAAGCCCGCGTGACGCCGTCGGCGCAACTGTTTTTGTCACTGCCAATAACATGCGGCAGCGCGGCGATGTTATCTCTGGTGGCAGTTATGCATCCACCAGCGATCCGCGGCTGCACTTCGGCCTGGGCGACGCCACAACCATTGATGCAATTGAAGTCCATTGGCCAAGCGGCGCGAAAGAACATTTCGCAGTTGCGCAAGTTGACCGCATCGTAACCCTGACGGAGGGACAAGGCATGAAACCTTAGAGAGCCTCGTTTTTTGCTTCTCCCCATCTGCCGTGGCGACTCTTCCCCATCCAACGCCGGAGGTCAAACCCGATGAAGTTCAAGAGAATCGCAATCCCTTCAGCGCTGTTTGCTCGTCGCGCGCTTCGCGTAGCCGGTATTTTCGCACTTATTGCGGCAGTTTGTTGCGGTTGGATGGCGTGGCGTGCGCAGCGAGCCTATGCAACAGACGAACAGGACGCCGCTGGGCGGGCGGCTTATTCGCAAGCCGTTAAAGAACACTACAATTCTCGCTTTGGCGTAGACCAGCCTTTTCTTCCCTCCAATGCCGTCACCGACACGGGCGAATTTATCAATCCCAAAAGTTTTCCCACGGCAAAGTATTGCGGCCATTGTCATCAAGAAGCGCACGCCGAGTGGCGTCAGAGCGCGCACGCAAATTCTTTTCGCGCCCCCTGGTACGTCAAGAATGTCAACATGCTTATCAATGGAAAAGGAATCGAGTATGCGCGCCACTGCGAGGGATGCCACAATCCCATCGCGCTCACTTCCGGCGCAATGACCCAGCACTCGCCTGTGAATCGCAGCTTCGACGCCGACGGCGTCACCTGCTCGGTGTGCCACTCAATTCAACAGGTCAATACGCGCGGCACTGGGAGTTATGTGCTCGCTCAACCGGCAGTTATGGTAGACGAAAGCGGAAAGCCTATTTACGGCGAGATTTCCGACAAGGAGATACTGGCTCACCTCGACAGGCACTCCAAAGCAGTTATGAAGGACTTTTACCATACCAGCGAATTCTGTTCCGCCTGCCACAAAGCCGCATTGCCCAGAATTCTGAATGACTATAAGTGGCAGCGCGCCATATTTCTTTACGACGAGTGGCAGCTTTCTTCCTTCGCCAAAGAATCCCCACTTCCCTTCTATGCCAAGGATCAGGTCTCCACTTGCCAGACATGCCACATGAAGCGCGAAGAAATTCAGTTGCCGGACTACGGCGCCAAAGACGGCAAACTCGCGTCGCATCGCTGGCTCGGGGCCAATACCGTCCTGTCAAAGTTTTACGGCTACGACGCGCAGATGGAAAAAACCATCGCCTTCCTGCGCAACGGAGCCTTGAATGTTGACATTTTCGGGATGGAACGCAACGGAGCCAATTTCATTGCCCCGCTGGGCAGCGAGCCTTTCGAAATCGCCGCCGGCGACATTCTCACCGTTTCCATCGTGATTCAGAATAAAGGCATCGCTCATAGCCTTGTTCCCGAGCAGCGCGACTTCTACGAAAGCTGGGTCGAGTTCGAGGCCAAGGACTCGTCGGGCCGCACGCTGATGCATTCCGGCGCGTTGCGGCCAGACGGCTCTCTCGATCCGCGCGCGCATAGCTTCACGAATCGATTAGTCAACGCGCAGGGAGGATTAAACGATCTTCACCAGGTTTGGGATACAAGAGTGGTCGCTTATAACAACACTATCCAATCCGGCCGTTCGCAGATTGTTCGTTACCAGTTCAAGGTGCCCGCGGATGCCGCTGGACCGATTAGCTTGATTGCGAAAGTAAACTATCGCCGCTTCAATCAGCACTTCATCGATTTCGGCCTGGGCAAGCACTATGAAATGCCGGTGGTTGAGATGGCCGCACGCACCCGCACTTTGCTGGTTGGCTCTAACTCGGCAACGCCGCCCGATCCGCAGGATAACAAGGATTGGATGCGCTGGAATAACTACGGCATTGGTTTGCTCGATGCGCAACAGTACGCCGATAGCGCGCGCGCCTTTGCGCGTGTTGCCGAAATGCGCCCCGACTACGCCGACGCATACACGAACGTGGCCATCGCCGACTCGCAGTGGGAACGCTTCGACGACGCGCGCTTCAGCCTTGAGAAGGCCTTACACCTTGCCCCGCACAATGCCCGCGCGCTCTATTACCTCGCTCTGGTCGAGCGCATTCAAGGCCATCTCGCCCCCGCCATCAGCGATCTCCGCGAGGTTACGGCGCAGTTTCCACGCTCCCGCGACGCCCACCGCGAGCTCGGCTTCTCTCTCTATCAGCAGCACAGGTACGCTGATGCGCGCGCCGAGTACGAGACGTTGCAATCGATCGATCCCGACGACCTGGCCGCGCACTATATCCTCTCCATCGTTTATCGCCGCCTTGGCATGAAGGCCGAGGCCGCGCGCGAGGCCGCAGCTTTCGCTGACCAGAAGGACGATCCCACTGCCAGCACTTATGCGTTGGAATTTTTGCGAAAGCATCCCGAGATTACTTCCGAGAGCGTGCCCTGGCACATACATAGCGATTTGCCGGCACAGCCCGTTGCGGGCGGAGGAGTGGGCGCTCAATGAGGTTATGGCTCGCTGTTCCCGCTCTGGCTTTGATTTGCTCGCTTGCGTGTTTTGCCTCCACACGCAGCCAACGGGCGCACGGCGCTTCACTGTTCGCCACCAGCGGATGTATGCACTGCCACACCATCCACCACGTCGGCGGCAACAAAGCGCCCGACCTTTCCGGCGTGGGCAGAAGGTTGAACGAAATCCAGATGCGCCGGCAGATCGTCAGTGGCAGTCTGCGCATGCCGCCCTTTGGAGATGAATTCGAGGCCTCGGAACTCACCGATCTGCTCGCCTATCTGCGCTCCTGCCGGGACAAAAAGGAATAGTGCGTTATTCCCGGAATGCGCTGCATTGCGACGCGCGTCGGTGGGAGCTTTCGTTGTTGTTTGTTCGCAGATGGTTCTTCAGCGCCCCGGTCGTTTCAGCGCGGCTCGCCGGTATCGAGGAAGGCGACCCCGGAAATCTTATCCCCCGAAGCCAGCACGTCTCGCAGACGCTCCGGATTGACTCCGCTCCCCGCGCTGCTCATCGCGGCCGCATCCTCCAGCAGGCGCAGCGCCGCGGCCGGCGATGTCTCCGGCGGCAAGCGGAAAATCCACGGAATGTTTGTCGAGGTAAGTTTCCTGTCGCTGCTAAGTGCGATCACCGGTACAAAAGCCTTGAGCGCCAGTTGCTCGGCCAAATGCGCCGCATCGCGATCCGTCGCCACTATCGCCAGCGCATGCTCATCCATCAGCGCGTGAACCAGTTGAGTTGACGCCGCGCCCCAATTCTGGCCGCTTTCCACAGGCACGATCTTCCACTCCCGTCCCCTGGCATCCGCGGTCGCAAGCTCCTGCAAGACAGCCGGCGACTCGGCAACCTCGGTCGCCTGCGGCCCGAACAGTACAACACTTACCCGCCCTGCCGGCACGTCGGGCCGTTGCGGCCCAGCATAGCCCACACCATCCTCGCCCACCCACGCATAGGGCGCTTGCGTCGCCGGCGGTGCGGCAGACGCCGGCACCTGTGTTGGCGGCCGCGGCGCAGATGTCTTTTCCATCCTTGCCACGCGGTAAGTAATCGCACCGTCATGCACCGTGCCCAGATACATCGGAGCTACATTCTTCTGATTGGGATCGAAGACCATGTGCCCGGTCACGCCGTCGTATTCTTCTATATCGGCCAACGCGTCGTGAATCCGCGCGCGATTCAGCCCGGCCTTGCAGATCGAATCCAGCAGCGCGTTCATCGCGTCGTAGGCCAGCGATGCAAACTGCTCCGGCTTCTTGTTGAAACGTGCCTCAAAGCGTTTATTGAAATCCAGCCAGCGCGGATCATTGCGTGTGGGATCGTAGGGAAATACGGCTTCAAATCCCTCAGCCGCGTCGCCTGCCTCGGCCAACAAATGCGGCCCCAGCGTGCGATAAGAGCCGAAGACGCGCTGTTTCATTCCCAGCGCGCGCATCTGCTTCAGGATTCCCGCTGCTTCCGACTCGTCCGCCCAAAGCACGATGGCGTCGGCGCGCGACCCGCGAATGATCTTCAGCTCGCGACTGAAATCCGTATCCCCGGGCATGAACTTCTGCTCGATCACCACCGGGTGGCCCAGCCGCCGCGAGGCATCGCGAAACTTGGGAACGCCCAACCTGCCGTAGCGATTGTTCACGCGCAAAATTCCCGCGCGCTTCAGGCCCAGTTCGGTGTAGATGCGCCGGGCCAGCGTGAAGCTCTGCACACGGTCATCCTGCAGGTCGGTGAAGTACCACGGAATGTAGGTCTCCGGTATCGTCGGATCGGTCGATGCCGAGTTGACGATGGGAATCTCGGCGCGCAGAGCCACGCGCAGCATGATGTGCGTCGACTCTGAACTGATCGAGCCGAAGATAGCCCAGTCGTGGTCGTCGTAGATCATCTTCACGGCTTCATTCGAAGGCGATCCCCAGATCGTGGGGTCAGTGGGCCGGTCGTCGCCGTAAACCGCGCCTCTTTGCCAATTGTCGTAGTCGTTGTGCAGCATCAGCCTGAAGGGTTTGCCGCCGTAACCTCCGCGCGCGTTCGCTTCTTCCACGGCCAACTGCGCTCCGTGCAACATCCGCAATCCGAAAACCTCATCCGGATTGTGCTCGATGGGGCCGAAAAAGCCGATCCGCACTTCGGTGATGTTCTTCGGCTCGGGCACATCCCGCCCCGCGCCGGAATAAATATTGGGATGCGTATAGTTGAGATCGTAGGGCGTCGCGAATTTTGCGTAGGGGCTCAGGTCGTCAGGCTCGCCCGCATAAGGCAAGACCTCGCGATCCTTCGGCGGCCCCGGAGGATGCGCTCCGCAAGCGCACATTCCCTTCCCCGTGGCCACGGCCGGAATCGCATTCTGCTCCGCCGCCAGCGACGGATCCTTGCTCGAATAGGAGCCTGAATCCTGGGCGGAAAGATTCACAGCATGGACCGCTGCAACCGCACAGGCCAGAGCCAGCAACCATCCCTTGCGCATGAAACTACTCCTTCTTCGAGCAAGCCTTGTCTGTGCGGAACATCGCAATGGCTTCAATCTCGATCAGCAGTTCCGGGCGGCAGAGATGCGCCTGAATGCCGGTGGACGCAGGCAGCGGATCGAGTCCCTGCTCCTTGAAGAACGCCGTGCGCCCCGCATTGAAAACGTCGTAGTCGCGATCGATGTCCCGCAGGTAGCAACTGGTGCGCACAATGTCGTGCCAGGTGGCGCCTTCCGCTTCAAGCAAGCCCGTGATGTTGTCGAACGTGCGCTTGAGTTGCGCGGGAAAATCGCCGATGTGAACGCTTACGCCGTTCTCGTCTATCGAGGCCGTGCCCGAGATCAGCAGAATGGCGACCCCGCCGATATCGACTCTCATGCCGCGCGAGAACGAACTCGGCTTGGCGTAGGCATAAGCCTCGTTGAGCACGCCGTGATTGGTGATGGCGCGCTTTTCAATGGGCGCGTGTGCAATGGCTTCCAGAATATTCCCAAATGCATTCATGATGGTGACTCCTTAAATTTCTACTTCTGTCGAATTCCGTGGCTCAGACCTTTGGCGGTTGCCACCCAGATATCGCTTCCCTGAAAGTCGATGCCGAGTATGTAGTTGTGGGCCGGCGCGCTGCTTACCGCAACCGGCGTTACCTTGCCCTGCGCATCGCGCACTGTCATCTCCGGCTTGCCGTCTTTGAGCGATGGACGATAAACCGACCAGTTCACGCCGTCGTAGTATGCCAGTCCTTTATCTGTGCAGAACCAGGCGCGCTTGCCGTCCACGCCCTTGATGAAGTTGATGAAGTTCGAGGGAAGCCCGCTGTCCTTGGTCAGAAAATTATGCCAATAGCGCCCATCATAGCGGCTTGCACCAAAGTACGTTGCGGCCCATAGAATGTTGTCCACATAACTTACCGAGGTGACTATCTCGTGAATAAGTCCCTGATCCTTGAACAGCACTATCTCATTCTCGCCGTCGGGATCGTCGTACTTATCCCAGCGGCCTGTCTTCTGGTCATATTCCAGAACCCCGCTTCCCCACACCGCATAATAAACTTTGCTCGGCGTGGCGGAGACGCTGTAGACCCAGATCTCGATCATGGGCGTGTTGCGCTCGTTGTAGAGCGCCCACTGGCCGGTGCGCGTATTCAGGCGGCATCCGCCGGCGGCCGTGGCCACCCACACATTATCGCCTTCCACTGACACGCCGTACACCACATCGTTGCTCAGCCCGGAATTCAACTGCGTATAGCTGTCGATGCGCCCGCCCGAGATGCGGCTCAGTCCGCCCATGGTGCCGGCCCACACGTCCCCCGTGCGGCTGTCCAGCGCCAGCGAAAGCACGGCGCGATGCGCCAGTCCATCCTTCGTCGTATATGTCTTCCAGTTGTGATTTTCGTAAACAGCCAACCCGTTGTCTGTGCCCGCCCAGATGCGCTCTCCATCCACCAGCACTGAATAGACGTGATTGTCGGGCAAGCCATTAGCCGTAGTGAAGTTTTCAAACCGATAGCGTGGCAGCGCCGGTTCGGCAGCCGCCGCTCGCACTGCATGAGCCTTTTCGGCCGGCTGCGGCGCGGCTGGCGGCGCGGCAACCAACAACCACGCAGCCGCCAGCATCGTCCGTGTTGCCAACGTGCTGTATGCAAACTTCATCATCGCGTCCTCAGGTACTCAACCAGATCGTTGAGTTCATCCTTGGTCAAATCGTTCGTCCGCCCATGCTTGTCTTCCGGATTGTAAACCGTCCAGATCTCCTCCAGCGTGTGCGCCGAGCCGTCGTGCAGATAAGGCGCGGTGAGCGCAACATTTGTCAGAGGCGCCGATTTGAAACGCCCCGTGTTGTCCGTGGCCTTGAGCGTTCCCACGTCGAAGATCTTCTGGTTCGTGCCCTTGGGCCCGCTGTGACAATAAGAGCAGCGATTGCTCTCCGGAATCGGCTTTCCGAATTTGTCTGTCGCGCGTTCGAAGATAGCCTCTCCGCGCTCCTGCGCCGGTGTCAATTCATGGTCCGCCGGCCGCCAGCGGTTGGGGCGCGGCTGCAAACTGCGAATGTAAGTCGCCAGATCCGCAAGCGTCAGGTCATCATAATTTTCCGCGCGCCAGAAATATTTTTCCGTGCGCGGGCCGCATTCTGTCGGTACATTTGGATTCGTGCCCGTCCACTTGTAAGGCTCGGTGTCCTTGATGCCCTCCAGCAATTTGTTGGCCACCCTGTTGCGCCCAAAGCCGTCGGGCTCCAGGTTCCACGTCAGCCCGTCAAATGTGGAGTCGATATGGCAACTGGCGCAGCCAATCTGCCCCTGGAACGAATAACGCGAAGTATAGAATGTCTGCTCGCCGTGCCGCAGCGGCGAAATCTCCTTCGGCCCGTCCAGTTTGATGGTCGCCGCCACGCGATTCGTGCGCGTGTCAATCACGCTCAGAGTATCCTCAAGCCGGTTGGCCACAAACAGCTTGCGCCCATCGCTCGTCAGCGTCAGCCCGCGTGGATCGTGACCTACGGAGATACGCGCTACCACATAGTTCGCGCTCGCCCCCAGATCCTGCGCGAACGATACCGGTTCCGCATGAGGCCGCGCGTGAATAAAACGCAGCAGACGCGGCACGTCAATTACCGTCACCATTTCCGAGCCGCCGCTGGTCACGTAGATGCGCGACTTATCCGGCGCAATGGCCACGCCAAACGGGCGCGAAGCATAACGCTCCAATTCGTCCAGCGGAATCTCCACCGGCTTGCCCACGTCCGCGCCGAAGATTGTCAACGTGTACGCAAATGCCCCGCCATGTTCCAGATGAGCCAGCGGAATCATGTTCTTCGGGTGATACTCAGCCACCGCGCCCAGCCGCCCGTCGTCAGAGAGCCCCAGGTGAAAGACGCCTGCGATGCCGTGCAACGGAATGCGATCAATCACCACCGCGCGCGCTGTGTCGATAACCGTAATCTCCGACTCAGGCGGAGTTCGGTTGTCCCGCTCGGTCCGCACCCGCGGCTGATTCGGATAAACATGAGTAACAAAAATCCGGCTGTCGTCAGGAGACTGCGCCATATAACTCGAGCCGCGCCCGGCAAGCAACCGCTTTTCTTCCGCGCCGGTCTGAGCGTTCAGCACCGCAACATCGTCGCTGATGCGATTGGCCACAAACAAATGCTTTCCGGCACGATCTTCAATCACACTGGATGGCTCCCAACCCACCGGCCAGGTCGCTACAACTGACAGTGTCCGCGTGTCGATTACCGACAACGTATCGTCCCAGGAGTTGGTCACAAACAGCCGCGCTCCGTCAGGCGATAACGAAATTCCGCGCGGCACGCGGCCCACCGCAATGTTTTTGATGACCGCATAACTCGCCGCATCCAGCACGCGCACCTGTTCGCTTTGCTGGCAAAGCACATAAATGCGCTCGCCATCCGGTGAAAGCAGAACCTCTATCGGCGACGCGTAATCCTGCGTCCCGCTCTCGTCCGCGCGCACAGGCGGGTCGATTGCTGGCCAGAATAAAAGCATCAGCAGCGCCGCGGCCAATGCCGCCAGCCCCGCACCTACCGCGGTTTTGAGGCGCTGGCTCACTTCTGCTTCCTTTCTCCCGGCTCCTGCACCGTGAGCACTTTATCCACGCTGATTTTCTCCAGCGTCTGTTCCGTCCCGCTTGGCCAACGCACAATCAGCTTGTCGATGGCAGTGGCAGCGCCCAATCCAAAATGCAGGCGTTCATCGTTTTGCGAAAGATAGCCCGAGCCGGCCACACGCTCCGCCGTCTGCCGTTTACCCGCTGCAAAAACCTCTACGCGCGCGCCAATCCCATCGCGATTGCTCTTTGTGCCCACCAGCTTGATTTCAACCCAGTGGCCGGTATTCGTGGAAACATTGTGCAGCAGCGTTCCCTTCCCGCCCAGGTTCACCACGAACGCATCCACCTTGCCGTTGTTCTCGTAGTCGCCAAAACAGGCGCCGCGGGCCGTTGTACGTTCGCTTAAAACCGGCCCTGCTTCGCGAGACACATCGGCGAATTTCCCTTCGCCCAGCCCGCGAAACAGCGTGTGCTCCTGCGGAATCAGATGAATCAATCCGCCGTGAAAGATGAGAATGTCGAGTTGCCCGTCGTTGTCGAAGTCGTAAAGGCCCGTCCCCCAGCTGACATATTGCCCATTGGTCTGCGAAACGCCATTGGAAGCGCCCATATCCTCGAAGCCCATCTTGCCGGTATTGCGCAACAGCCTGTTATAGTGGCCGTCTGTCACCCATAGGTCAAGCACGCCGCGGCCTTCAAGATCGGCAAAGACAGGCCCCATCGAAGAAGTGGATTCGCCATTCTGCCCGTAGGCAGTGCCCGTGTCGCTGGCAACTTCTTCAAAGGTGCCATCATGCTTGTTGTGGAAGAGAAAGTTTTCCGTGCGGTCGTTGGCAATGTAAATGTCATCCCATCCGTCGTTGTCAAAATCCGCCGCCGTCACGCCCATGGTGCGGCCCACATAAGCGCCGATGCCCGACTTATCGGTCACGTCCGTAAAAGTTCCATCGCAGTTGTTGTGATACAGCTTGTTGGTCTCACCCTCGTAATCCAGCGGCCCCGGATAATTATCCGCCGCATAATAGGCGCGATACTTGGGATCAAACTTTACGTAGCGCCCCACGAACAGATCCACGCAGCCGTCCTTGTCATAATCCAGCCAGGTCGAGCTGATCGCCCACCCGTCCACATTGATCCCGGCCTTTTTTGTCACATCGGTAAAATGTCCGTTGCCGTCATTGTGATAGAGAATCGTTTTTCCGTAGCCGGTCACCAGCAGATCGATAAAGCCGTCGTTGTCATAGTCGGCCGCCGTCACCGCCATCCCGTACATCTCCGGGTCGAGCCCCGCCTGCTCCGTTACATCGGTAAAGTGGCCGTTGCCATCGTTGCGATAAAGATGATTGTGCGGCGGCGTCGCCGGTTTCTCCTTCAGCGGATACGGATGCATCGAGTCGTCCAGCGGCCGCCCGTTCGCCACGTAAAGAGACTCGCGGCCCGAGTTGTTGTAGTCGAACCAGATGCAGCCCGCGCCCGTACCCTCAAGCAGCGATCCCAGTTGCCGCGATCCAAAGCTGTGAACAAAATCGATTCCCGCCTTGTCCGTGGCGTCTTCAAAGCGAATCACCGGCGCGGCACTCGCTCGCTGAGCGCTGGAAACAGCAGGGACCGTAGGCGCACTCTGCGCCGCCGCCACACTCACCGCGCCCAATAAAAAAAGAAAACAAATCCGCATCCTATTTGCCCCCCGGCGTTTTCTCAGGCGATGCTGCTGCCAGCGCCGCGCCCGTCAAATCAACCGCGGTCGTTGTGCGCAACAACACGTCAGGCATGTGATTTTCCGATGCGCGCTCCGGTCCCGTGTGGCAGCCCACGCAGATGCGCTGCTCGCCCCGCCGTATCCAGAACCATCCGTGCTCCCGCCGCAGCACCGCGCCCTTTTCATCCAGCAACGCAAACCGAATCGGCTGGTCCGCCGGAACCTTGACAAAAAAAGATCCGTCCTTCTCCACCGGCGCAGTGCCTGTAACTATCGCGCGGCCATCCGCTGTCATTCTCTCCAGCCGCACGGATGCGGGAGTCTTCTTCAAATCTCCTTCGCGCGAGAGGCGCGCATCGAGCGCGAGCATATTGGCGTAGTCCCATGGATGCAAACCCGACGGATGGCGTCTTGGCGCAGTGCGCGGAGCGAGCTGTACCGGCTCGACAATATCCTTCCCGCTCGCTGCGAAAACTGTTTCGAGCGCCGCGGCTCCGGGCTTCCACAACTTGAGCGCATACCGCGCGCCCGCTCCGGCCCGCGCGCTCATCAGCCACGCGCCCTGCGCCGTCTCGGCCATCGCGCCCGCATACTCCGCGCGCGGCGCATCAATTTTCACCTCGTGAGTTAGCGGAGAAGTGAACCGCGCCAGCGCGTCTCCGTGCGTGAACACCACGTCGCCCGAAGCCAACTGTGTCCCGCCCCAGCGCGCCCGCCCGTGATCGCAGCGGTACGATTCAACGCCCGAGCCATCGGCGTAAACCAGATAAAGTTCCGGCGTCGCTCCCGAGCCGAGAGGAAAACCGGCTTCAAACAGAATCCGTCCATCCTCGAGCACCGCGTCCGGAAACGCGCTGGCCTGCACATAAGTAAGCGGCAGCACTCCCGCGCCTGCTGTCGGATTCAACGGCGCTCGCGCCGGCGCATGGCCGTCTTCCGCCGACTCCAATTGAAATCCCCACGGTGCACGCTCGGCCCACACCATCCTTCCGCCCGGCAGATAGAGCGGGCGCTCGGCGTCGGTCGCGGTCGAGATCACCTTGCGCACCGAGTGATCCGCAAGCGTCAATTCCCATATCTGCCACGGATCGCTCGCAGCCTGCTTGCCCGCAAACAGCACGCTCTTGCCATCAAAGAAAACATCGGCGTCGGCTGTGGCCGCGAAACCCTCGACCAGCGGCTCTGCCTTGCCGTCGCGCACCACCACGAGTTGCGCGCCCTCGGGAAACCGCTCCTGTCCTCGCAACTGAGCCAACGGCGCATAAACCGGCGCCTCCGTCACAATGACGGCAACATTTGAAATTTGCTGAGGACCGATCGCAAACCCGCAAATCAAAATCAGCAAACTAATGGAGCCAAAAATTGTCGCGGCTCTGGCCCGAAATTTCATCCGACGGCCTCCAGAACCCGCTCACTCACGGCAATTTCCTGCCGCCGCAGCGCAACGTACGGAGCAAGCGAAGCTATCATCTCGTCGAATCCGTCGAAATTCAGCGACTGCTCGCCGTCGCTCCATGCCTTGTCCGGGTCAGGATGCACCTCCACAATCAAACCGTCGGCCCCTGCGGCTACGCCTATGCGCGCCAGTGCGGGCACCAGGTCGCGATGCCCGGAAGCGTGGCTCGGATCGGCAATCACCGGAAGATGCGAAATCTGTTTGAGCAGCGCGATCGCCGCCACGTCAAAAGTGTTGCGCGTCGCCGTCTCAAAGGTGCGAATGCCCCGCTCGCAAAGAATGACGTTGGGATTGCCGTTGTCCAGCACCATCTGCGCCGAGCGCAGCATATCGGCCACCGTGGCCATCATCCCGCGCTTCAGCAGCAGCGGACGGCCAGCGCGCGCCGCCGTCTCCAGCAGCGAGTAATTTTCCATGTTGCGCGAACCGATCTGCAGAATGTCGGCATACTCGGCCACCATCGGAACGTCGTTTTCCGACATCACCTCGGTGACGATAGCCAGGCCAGTCTCCTCGCGCGCACGCGCCAGCAGCTTCAGCCCTTCCAGACCCAGACCCTGAAATGCATAAGGAGAACTACGCGGCTTGAATGCGCCTCCCCGCAGAACGCGCGCGCCATTGCGGCGAACGTGGTTGGCCGTGGCCATCAGTTGCGCCTCGGTCTCCACCGCGCACGGCCCCGCCATGACGATGAACTCGCCGCCGCCTATCGCCATGTCCAGCACCGGCACAATAGTGCGCTGGCGCTGCCCGCGCTTCAGCACATCGGGCGTCTCGGCAAACCGTTCGTGCCAGGTTTCGCGCATCTTTCGCGCTCCTATCCGGGGAAGCCTAAGACTACCGCGAACATGCACCCCACGCCTCAACCTAAAGGTGGAGATGCAGCTTGAGAATCAGGAACATGGGTTTACGAATAAAGGATTTTAGGCCGGGTGCCCCAGGTCCCTCGCATTTGGGGACCTGGGATTAACTCAACGGCTCAATCTACCCCGCCATCGGCGGCGGCTTATACCCAAACGCACTATCCACAACCGCCGCAACACCCAGCGCCGTCTCATCCTCGAACGGCCGTGCAACAATCTGCACGCCAATCGGCAATCCCTCCGGCGAGCTGCCCACCGGAACCACCGCTGCCGGCGCGGCCAGCGCATTGAACCACTGCGTGTGCCGCACCGCGTCAAAATACTCCACTCGCCGCCCCTCGATGACCCACTCCCTCTCGCCATGTAGAAACGCCGGCGTACTCGCCACCGGGCAAAGCAGCACCGGATGCCCGCGCATCTCTTCGAGTGTCTTCGCCCGCAACACATCCAGCTCGGCCCACGCATCCAGAAGTCCGGCAGCCGTCAGCGAAGGCGCCGACTCGGCCATCGAAAGAAACTCGCTGAATATAGGACTCAGCCGGTCGCGCCGCCCATTGATCTCCGGCGCATAAAACATCGCTCCGCACTGCACAAAAAACTTCCACCACAACTTACGCAACTGTTCCAGCGCGCTCGGCCGGAACGGCTCCACGCGAAATCCCGCCTCGCGCAGAGCTGTCGCCGCGGCGTTCACTGCTAAGCGCGTCTCCGGCGTCACTGAAACCAGCCCGTCGTCCTCAAGAATTCCAATGGTGTTCGTTCGCAGTTCGTCCAG
>Ga0326727_10019068_pt1 | contig 13887 bp, 7 predicted proteins | sample MB2enrmetagenome_FD_207643 | JGI IMG/M metagenome (GOLD analysis project Ga0326727, IMG submission 207643) | Lab enriched peat soil microbial communities from McLean, Ithaca, NY, United States - MB29MY | ecosystem: Environmental > Terrestrial > Soil > Wetlands > Peat | place: USA: New York... | reverse complement strand
GGCATTCTGGCCATGCCCGCCGGCCGCACGTGCAAGGCGGCGGTGCAGAATGTGTTCGCCATTGCGCCTGCGCCCAAAGGGTACGATCCGAACCAACACAAATGGCTCATGGCCCTGGACGTGGATCGGTGCATCGGCTGCGGCATGTGCGTCGAGGCTTGCAAAGCGGAGAACAATGTCCCCCAGAATAATTTTCGCACCTGGATTGAGCGCTATGTCATCACCCGGCCAAAAGCCGGCTCCGGGGAGAGTCGCGGCGAGACTTTTGTGGATTCAACCAACGGGGGGATTGGCGGCTTTAAACCCTCCTTGATACCCAAGGAGGACATCCTCAAATCATTTTTTGTCCCCAAGATGTGCAACCTTTGCGAGCACTCGCCCTGCACGCAGGTCTGTCCGGTGGGGGCCACGTTCGAAGCGCCGGACGGCGCGGTGCTGGTGGACAAGAATTATTGCATCGGCTGCGGTTTTTGCATCCAGGCCTGTCCGTACGGATGCCGCTTTTTTAATCCGGAAACGCACACCGCCGACAAATGCACGCTGTGCTATCACCGGATCACGCGCGGACTGAAGCCGGCGTGCGTGGAGATTTGTCCGTCGCAGGCCCGGATATTCGGCGATCTGAAAAACCCCGTGCCGGACGATCCACTGAGGCGATTTATGGAAAGCAACAAGGTGGAGGAACTGAAAAAGAGCCTGGGCACCGGTCCGCGCGTGGCCTATGCGGGCCTGGATGAGGAGGTTCGGTAATGGACGCCACCATTCTCACAAACGTCGTGGACGCGCTCCCGCAATTCGACGGCTACGTCTATCCCAACGAACGGACGCTTCATCCCCTGTGGAGTGTTCTGATCGTGGTCTATCCCTACATCACGGGTTTGGTGGCGGGGGCTTTCATCATGGCGTCGCTGGTGCGGGTTTTCAAGGTGAAGGCGCTGGAACCGATTTACCGGCTGGCGCTGCTGACGGCGCTGGCGTTCATGTTGTGCGCCACGTTGCCCTTGCTGTTTCACCTCGGCCATCCGGAGCGCTGCTTTGAAATCATGATGACGCCGCACTTCAGTTCGCCCATGGCGATGTTTGGCTTTGTATATGCCTGGTACCTGATGGCGGTGCTGCTGCTTGAACTTTGGTTCGACTACCGCCGGGACTTTGTGGAGTGGTCGAGGACGGAAACCGGCCTGCGGGGCATCATCTACCGCGCGTTCACCCTGGGAGTGACCGATCTTTCCGAGCCGGCGCTGCGTCTGGATGCCCGCATGGGACGGATCATTTCCGTTGTCGGCATTCCGTCGGCGTTTCTGTTGCACGGATACGTTGGATTTATTTTCGGCTCGATCAAGGCCAATCCGTGGTGGGGCAACCCGTTGATGCCGATCATCTTTATTATATCGGCGATGGTTTCAGGCATGGCGTTGTGCGTGTTTGCCTACATGTTTCTGTGCTGGGCGCGGCGGATCACCGCGGACATGCGGTGCCTGGATTTGATGATCAGTTTCCTTTTCTACGCCCTGGTGCTGGATGCGGCCATAGAAGGGCTGGACTGGCTGCACCGGCTCTATTCGGCGGAGGAGGGGATTGATGTGCTGAAATCGGTGGCGGCAAGCAAGTTGTTTTACACGCTGCTGATCGGGCAGGCGTGCCTGGGCACCTTGGTGCCTCTCTTGCTGCTGGGATCCATGCAACTCATCCGCAGGAAGATCACGGAGTTGAATCGCCGCCGGGTTTATTTCTCCAGCACCGTGCTGATCCTCATGGGAGTGCTGGCCATGCGGTGGAATGTGGTGATCGGCGGCCAGCTTTTTTCCAAGAGCCTGCGCGGTTTCATGAGTTACAAGATGGAGTTTGCCGGCCATGAAGGCTGGTGGCTGTCCCTGCTCTTGCTGGCTTTGCCTTTCATCATTTTGACGGTGTTCATCAAGTATTTTTTGGACCGGGACCTGCCGACGATCGAGAACGTGGTTCCGGGCGCCGTGCGCCATCCGAATTCTCCGGAGGCACAAATCTGACGTAGTGTTTCAATGAAATCTTTACACGAACCCCTCTCCCGGCCTGCGGCCACCCTCTCCCCGCTTTGCGGGGAGAGGGCAGGGAGAGGAGAACGATTTTCTGGCGGACAGGCGTTCGCCGCCAGGAATGCAGTCTTAAATCACGAACGCCCAAAGGAAACATGAAGAAAAGCATCATAGTTGCAGCAGTCATCTCCGTGTTGGCGGCGTGGGCCGCGCAAGCGGAGGACGCCAAGGAGCTCTACGGCAAGCAGTGCGTCAAGTGCCACGGCGAAGACGGCAAGGGCGATACCAAAATGGGCAAGAAACTGGGCGTAAAGGATTATACAGATCCCAAAGTCCAGGACGCGTTGAAAGATGACGCGGCCGTCAAATCCATAAAGGAAGGACTCAAGAAAGACGACAAAACCCTGATGAAGCCTGCCGAAGGCTTGACCGACGACCAAATCAAGGGGCTTGTCGCCTATATGCGAACCTTCAAGAAATGAAGAAGCCAAACGGCGTCATGCAGTGTTGGAGCAGAGGCGGAAAGGGTTGCTCCAACACTCCAGCGCCCCGCTCATGAACACACCCGCCCCAACTGGTTCGGTTCGCCCGCCCTCCCTGTTTCGCAACTGGGTTTCCCTGGCTGGGTTGGTGCTCATGGCTTCGAGTGTTTTTGCGTTTTTGCTGCTGTTTTTCCTGGATGCGGTCGTCTATTCGTCGAACCCGTACGTGGGGATCCTGACATTCCTGGTGGCGCCGGCGTTTCTGGTGGCGGGAATTGTCATCTTTCTCTTTGGCGCCTGGCGGTGGCGCCGGCGGCTCGCCAAAACGAATGGCTCCGCCCCGTCTTTGTACATCAATGTTGATCTCTCCCGCGCGCATGATCGGCGCGTGCTGGCCTTTTTCATCCCGGCCAGCGCGGGGTTCCTTCTTCTCACGGCCATGGGGAGTTACCACACGTATCACTTTACCGAATCGGTCGAATTTTGCGGAGAAGCGTGTCATACGGTGATGAAACCGGAGTTGACGAGCTATCGGCATTCGCCGCACGCGCGAATTGCCTGCGCGGAATGCCACATCGGCAAAGGCGCGGAGTGGTATGTGCGCTCCAAATTGTCCGGCACCTACCAGGTTTATGCGACCCTGGCCGACAAATACCCCAGGCCCATTCCCACGCCGGTCAAGAATCTGCGCCCGGCCCAGGAAACGTGCGAACAATGCCACTGGCCGAAAAAATTCGTCGGCAACCTGGACCGCACGATTTCCTACTATCTTCCGGAGCGGAGCAACACGCTCTATTCGATTCGTTTGCTGCTCAAAGTCGGCGGCGGCGACCCCACGCACGGGCCGGTCGGCGGCATCCATTGGCACATGAACGTGGCCAACAAAATTGAATACATCGCCACCGACGAGGCGCGCCAAAAAATTCCCTGGGTGCGCATGACCGACCCGCAAGGCGTGGTGACCGAGTTTCGCTCGGCGTCGTTCACCAATGACGTGAGCCAGCTTCCCAAGCGAAGGATGGACTGCATGGATTGCCATAACCGGCCCGCCCACAAGTTCGAATCGCCGGAAAGCGCGGTCAATCTGGCGATGTCGCTGGGCCAGATCAGCCCCGGCCTCCCCTACATCAAGACCAACGCCGAGGGGGTCTTGTGCCGCGCTTACAAAGATGAAACCAGCGCCATGCAAGGCATCGCCACCACGCTGGCCGACAACTATCCCCAGGACCCGCGCATCCGCCCGGCCATCGACACCGTGCAGCAGATTTACAGGGATAATTTCTTCCCCGAGATGAAAGCCGATTGGCGGGCCTACCCGGACAATATCGGCCACAAGGATTGGCCGGGCTGTTTCCGCTGCCATGACGGAAAACATGTCTCGACCGCCGGGAAGCGAACAATAAAAGCCAACGACTGCAACGCCTGCCATTTGATTTTGGCGCAAGGCAGCGGCGAGCAGATAAACCAACTCAGCCCGCAAGGCCTGAAGTTTGCGCATCCGTTGGACGAATATGATCCGGCTTATCAATGCACCGACTGTCATAACGGCGGAATGTAAGAAATCTGTTCTTTACAGCTTCGCTGTCGTTTTCTGGCTGTCACTGGCCGCCCCGCTGACGGCCGAGACGCTGTCCAATCAGGATTGTCTTGATTGCCACACGGACCCGACCACCACGCGCCGGGTTCAGGGAGTGATTGTGCCGATGGCGCTCTTTCCAACGAACAGCTTCCCGAAATCGGTCCACGCCAAACTCAACTGCACCGATTGTCACGACGGCATCAAAGAGATGGTGCATCCCAGCGGCCTGCCTCCGGCGCAATGCGCGTCGTGCCACAAGGAGGAGGCCCAAAAATACGCCGGCAGCATTCATGGCGTGAGCAAGGCCATGGGCGCGTCGGCGGCCGCGTCCTGCGTCGATTGCCACGGTTCGCACGAAATTCAGCCGGTGAAACACGCCGACTCGCCCGTTTTCAAACTGAACCTGCCGCGCACCTGCGCCAAATGCCACAGCAACGCCGGAATCACCGCCGAGTACCGCATGAAATATCCGCAAGTGGCGTCGCAGTATGCCGACAGCATTCACGGGCGGGCGCTCCTGCAAATGGGTTTGATTCTCGCTCCATCCTGCAATGACTGCCACGGCGTCCACGATATCAAGCGAATCGTGGACCGGAGTTCGTCCGTCAATCATGCCAACATCGCGGCCACCTGCGGCGCCTGCCATCTGGGAATCGAGAAAACCTACACCGCCAGCATTCACGGCCAGATTCTGGCCAAAGGCGACCAGTCCGGCCCGGTCTGCACGGACTGCCACTCGGCGCATCAAATCGAGTCCCCCGGCGGCAACCACTTCAAGGCCCGCAGCGATGAGCGTTGCGGACGCTGTCACCAGGACCGCCTGGCGCATTACCGCGAAACCTATCATGGCAAAGCGATGGCCCTGGGCCAGCCCAATGTCGCCTCCGAAGTGGCCGCCTGCTACGATTGCCACGGCTACCACGACGTGCTGCCGCCTTCCAATCCGGCCTCGCATCTTTCCAAGGCGAACATCGTGGGAACCTGTCAAAAATGTCATCCCGGCGCCACGGCCAGTTTCGCCAAATACGTTCCCCACGCCGATCCGCTGGACGCCAAACATTACCCGCAATTGCATTGGACCTTCGTCGCGATGACCGCGCTGCTGATTGGCACCTTCGCGTTTTTCGGCGCGCACACCGGCCTCTGGTTGTTTCGATCCGGTTACCTCTATCTTCACGATTCCAAGACGTTCCGCGAAGCCAAAGTGGGAACCCAGCAGGGCGACGATTGGTTTACCCGCTTTCCGCCCTTCGAGCGATTCCTCCATTTCCTGGTTGTGACCAGCTTTCTGCTGTTGGTCATCACCGGCATGCCGCTTAAATTCTACTATACAGATTGGGCGAAAGTGATCTTCGCCGTGCTGGGCGGCGCGGCAGTGGCCCGCACCCTGCATCATTTCGGCGCGCTCATCACCTTCCTCTATTTCGGGCTGCACCTCGTCAGGCTGTTGACCAGGGCCTGGCAGTCCCGCGCCCGCTTCCAAGGCGGCGATTTGCGCTCCAAATGGGCGCGGCTGAAAGAAGCGCTTTTCGGCCCCGACTCGATGATTCCGACGTGGCAGGATGCGAAGGATTTTATCGCGCACCAGAAATGGTTTTTCGGCAAGGGACCCAAGCCGCAATTCGACCGGTGGACTTACTGGGAGAAGTTCGATTACTTTGCGGTGTTCTGGGGTGTCTTTATCATTGGAATGTCGGGATTGATCATGTGGTTTCCGCAGTTCTTTTCCCATTTCATGCCGGGCTGGATGATTAACATCGCGCTCATCGTTCATTCCGACGAAGCCCTTTTGGCGGCGGGTTTCATTTTTACGATTCACTTCTTCAACACTCATTTTCGGCTGGAGAAATTCCCCATGGACACCGTGATCTTCTCCGGCCGCATTTCCAAAACCGAACTGCTGCATGAACGGCGGCGCTGGTATGAGCGTCTTCTGAAAGCCGGCCGCCTGGACGATTTGCGCGTCAAAGACGAATGGGAACGCTGGAAAGCCATCGCCCGTTCCTTTGGTTATCTCTTTTTCGGCCTCGGCGTCATCCTGCTGATCTTGATCATTTACGCCATGGTCTCGCGCCTGGCGCACTGAGCAAAGATGGGAGAGGTCGGACGGGTCAGACCGGTAGGACAGGGCGGACGGGTCGGACTTATGGGCGCCAAATCGGTTTGATTCACTTTGACTGGGTTTGACTGGGCCTGACTGGAATCCTCTTCCTTTCCACCCTCCATCTCGCTTTCCTGCAACGGTTTATCCACGTTGACCGAATTGGTTTTTGTGGCCCTTTGGACAGTACGCCGCTTTCGGGACGGTTTGACTGGTTTTGCCTTCTTTTCAGCCGCTTCCTCAATTCCGTAATTGTCGGTGGGCAAGAGGTCCAAGTCGGCATCCAGATTCCCTCTCCGAACCGCCTGGATGTATTCGGCGATTTTCCGGCCCACAGCGCCGCCCCCGAACATTTTGGCCAAAAATGGCAATTTCAGCATGTCATAGCAAGGCTTGACCAGTTGCTTCTTTAACACTTCTTCGTCGGCTTTTTCCTTTTCCTCCAGCTTGCAGGTTAATTCAAAACCCTCCTGTTTGGACCGGTGCATGCCCCGCTGCAACTGCACCCCGCTGCGACACAGCCGGTTGAGCACCCTCGACCTGGCCTCGAACTTCTCGTCCACTTCGCCGTTCCAGTTGGCAATCAAGCTGCCAAAACGGGCGGCCAGCACCTGGGCCACATCGTCGGCCAGCACCATGGTTGAGTCCTCGTCGTCCATCTCCTCTGACAACAGCCTGACATCGCGGGCATCTTCGCACAAATCGCGCCGGGCCAGCCATTCTTCGAAACCGCCCTGGCGCCATTCGCTCAGGTTCTGCTTGCTGATGGGGACGCCGGCGAAGTGGTCTTTGACGACCTTCTGCACCTCCGGCAAGGCGTTGAGCCAGTCGAGGAGTTGGGGGCTTTGCTCGGAGCGTTCGAGGCGTTCATTCAATTCGTTGCGGACTTTGCGGGGCAGGCGGGCGATTTTGCCATTGCGGGCGTTCATAGTTTGGAGGGTGTTGATAGTGGTTTCAATATTTCAGTTTTCGGCATGGCCTTATTGGGCCAATCATTTCCAGACTATGATAGCATACAATTGTGATTTTGTACAAGATTATTTTAAACTATTTTTGTAATCGGTTCTTCCAAGGCGCAACAGCCTGAAGGGGAAGGACTTGCATAAGATTTTTAACCGCGAAATACGCCAAATACGTGAAAAAACAGGGAAAACAATTAACCACAGAGATCACAGAGATCACAAAGAAAAATGTCTTCTTTTGGCTCCTGTCTATGTGCTCTTTGTGCTCTATGTGGTAAAATCATTGCCGTATTTGTTGGTGGACAGAGTGGGCAGGGCGCGGCACTATCCCGGCATGGCGCGAAAATCAACTGACGAAGCGTGGCAGCCGCTGGACGGATGAACCAAGAAGAATTCAACGCAAAGCTGGAGTCGCTGATTGCCAACGCAAGAGAATTGCGCGTTTCCGGTTTTGGCGAACAGGAGCCTGAAGAAGCGACCAAGTCGTTGCTCCTTGAACCGCTTTTCCAAGCACTCGGCTATCCGCCGAACACGGGCTACGTCCGTGAATTCAAGATTCTCGGCGATTCGGTGGATTATCTGCTGAAGTCCGACCTCCCGCTCCTTTTCGTTGAAGCGAAAAGCCTGCTGGATTGCCGGAATGCAAGTCTGTTTGAGAAGCATCGCGACCAGGTCATGCGGTACATCCAAAATTACCGCCTCAGCCCGGAAGTCACGAAAATGGAGCGGCCCGTCGTCTGGATTCTGCTGGCGAATTTCGCGCAGCTTGACTTCATCCGGGTGAACGAAACCACCCCCACCTTCTCATTCAAGCTGGAGGACCTCTGGGAACGCCGCGATGAGTTGTGGGAGTTGCTCGGGCTGGAAAACCTCAACGCCAACCGCATTGACGAACTTTACGACCAGCAGAAAAAAGCCGGCCTGGACCAGCAATTTCTCGCCGATCTGAAACGCTGGCGGCTGCTCATTGCGAACGGATTTGCCTTGCGCAATCAGAATCGTTCCCTCGACGACATCACGCTGGCCAGCCAGCAACTGCTCGACCGCTTCATCTTCTGCCGGATGTTGGAAACGCGCCGGCTGGTCGAATACAACAAGCTTGCCCGCACTTACAGCCAATACTGGTCGCTTTACGCCCGTGCCGACGCGATGTTCGCCGAAATCATCCGCGAGTCGCTCTTCATTGAAATCAAAAACGATTTCAACACCGAGTTGTTCGAGCAACCGCTGCTTTGCGACAAGCTCGACATTGACAATGAGGCGCTCTCCGCCGTTATCGGCCACGAACCGCTCGCGCCCGAACTGGCCGCCGCTTGCGGTTTTGAGTCCGGCCAGGGCGAACTGCTGGCCTTCCGCCATCTCTACAGTTACGACTTCAGCCTGATGTCGTCGGACGTGATGGGCGCGGTCTATGAGCGGTTCCTGGCGCACAAACTTTTTCAGGACGGCGGGCGCGTCGTCCTGGAGGACACCGATGAACTGCGCAAAAAGGAAGGCATCTATTACACCCCGCAATACATAGTGGACTACATCGTCCAGCACACACTCGGCGAAAAGATCACGCCCATCCTTGCCGGGGCCAAAACGCTGCTCGGCTATAAAAACTTCAAGGGGGCGCTCGCCAAAATCCGGGAGCTTGGCGAAATCAAGGTTCTCGACCCGGCGATGGGTTCAGGTTCATTTCTGCTCCGCGCCTTCGATGCGCTGGTCAGGGCGTACGACGATTACAACCAGGAATGCCGCCGCATCAAAAAAGAGCGCAACGGCCACGGCGCGCTGTTTGACGCCGACTTCGCGCTGGCCGAGGAAGTGTTCGACGCGCCGCAGCACGTCCTGACGGAGAACATCTTTGGCGTGGACCTTGACCGGCAGGCCGTTGAAGTGGCCAAGCTCAACCTCTGGCTGCGCTACATGACCGTGAACCGGGATGCGTTCCGCGAACGGCTGGAGCGCAAACGGCGCGGCGACAGGCCGCTCAACTTGCTGCCCAACCTCACAAAGAATTTCAAACGCGGCAACTCGCTCATTGCCGACAAATGCGTGGCGGGCGACGCGGCGTTCGATTGGCAAAAGGAATTTCCTGAAACCATGAAACGCGGCGGCTTCGATGTGGTCATCGGCAATCCACCTTACGAACGCATCCAGGTGATGCAGGCCAACGCGCCGGAAGCGGCGGAGTTTTTGAAGGCGAATTATCGCGCGGCGGCTTCCGGCAATTTCGACATTTACGTTTGCTTCATTGAGCGCGGGCTGCAATTGCTCAATGCCAATGGATTCCTCGGCTACATCTGCCCGCATAAATTCTTCCAAGCTGAATATGGCGCGCCGGTGCGGAAACTTTTGAGCGACGGCAAACATGTCCGGCACATCGTTTCATTCGGCGATCAACAAATTTTTCCACAAGTAAGCACTTATACCTGTCTGCTGCATCTTGCCAAAAATGGTTGTGAAGCTGTGGATTACGCCGATGCCGAATTGGAGCAGTTTGCCGCAAAACACGAGACGCTGCCATCATTCAAAGTAACTGCGTCAAGTTTGAGTGCCGCGCCATGGAATTTCCTGCCGCCAATGACGGCGGAATGGATGAAGAAGGCTTCGGCAGCCGGAAAGCCCCTTGGCGAACTGGCGCAAGAAGTCTTTGTCGGTTTGCAAACAAGCGCTGATGATGTCTTTCTGTTCGAGTCCGTCGCGCCGCGTAAGAACATCTGCAAGATATTCTCGGAGTCATTGCAAAAAGAAGTCGAAATGGAGTCGGCCTTGCTTAAGCCGGTCATCCGCAGCGGCGAGATCGGACGCGGCTGGGCGCGGCCGACGCATCTCGTGCTTTTTCCCTACAAGCTCCGAAAAGGCGAGGCGGAACTTTTGGCCGAAAAAGAACTCGTGAAGAAATTCCCCCTTGCTTGGGATTATCTCAAAAAAAACGAGAAGCAACTGCGGGCGCGGGAACATGGAAAGTTTGCTGAAAAAGGTTGGTGGCAGCTTTACCCAAAAAATTTGCAGTTCTGGGAAACGCCAAAGATTCTCGTGCCTTACATGATTCAAGAGCTCTCCTCTTATTACGACGAAGGCTTGAATTATTTCGTGAATGTCACCACAGGCGGCTTTGGTCTGCGTTTCGGTTCGCCCAACACAGACAAGTTTGTCACCGGCCTGATGAATAGCAGCCTGCTGGACGCATTTTTCAAACAAATCAGCACCAACTTTCGTGGCGGCTACTTTGCAGCGAACAAGCAGTTTCTCGATAAACTGCCCATCAAACTGATTGACCCGAAAAACAAACGCGAAACGAAGTTGGAAAAGGAAATTGTGGAGCGCGTAGAGGCCATTCAGGCCGCGCACCGCCAGCGCACGAAATTGCCGGAGGTTTTGCATCTCAAAATCGCGCACACGCAAAACCGCACGTCCTGCAACCTTGCCCACTACCTGCAAAAGGATTTTGAGGCGGCGGTGCAGCCGGAAATCCTGATTGATGACGTGCAGCGCACGGGCTTCGTTCACGAAATCATCGTGAAACCAGAAGGAAGGGACCTCACACTCGTCGCTTCCGTCGCGGAAAAATCAGATGGCGAGCCGCGTCCCATGCCGGTGTTGCGGCTAGGGTTCAAAGACGACGCGCTGCGCGAATTTATTTACGCCTGCTGGCGGCGGTTCCTGGGGGAACATTCGCGGCAGAAGAAATGGACGAAAGGCAGGAAGCCGGAGTCCGTTTATCCATTGCTGGTCAACACCCTCGAACCGCTGTTTTATTTCAGTCCTGCCGCCGGTGATAATCTCCGCGCCATCCGTGATTTGATGAAAGCCGTCGCTGCCGAGGCTGGCAGCGCCGATCTTGCCGCCATCGAAGCAGAAATCGAGAAACTCGACAGCGAGATCGACAAGCGGGTTTATGATCTCTACGAATTGACGCCGGAGGAAATCAAAATCGTGGAGGACGGCACCAAATGAAGGTCAGACTTATCACCAACCCGGCCAAGATCGTTATGGCAAAAAGATGGCGGACATGATTGAGGTTCAAAGTTCCGGGAAATCAGGGAGGGGCGGAGTCGCGCCCTCGCAGGCGCAGACATGCCGGGCCACTTGATTGGCCCGGCGGTTGATGGCGTCGAGCGACTTTCCCGCCAGCAGACCCATGGCCAGCGCCGCAGTAAAGGCATCGCCCGCCCCAATGGTATCTTTGACTGCGACGGGTTGGCTGGGATCATCAGCCCATTGGCCCCCGGAATAGAGCAGGCTGCCATGCGCGCCGCGGGTCAGGCATACCAGGCGTTGCGTGTAATGCCGCGCCAATTGTTCGATTTGCCGGCGCACACTCCCGCGCAAGCCCAGCATTTCCGCCAGGACGGGCAGTTCGGAATCGTTGAATTTCACGATATTGGCCAGGCGCAGCGATGTTTCGATGATGTCCTTCGAGAAATAATGCTGGCGGAGGTTGATGTCCAGAATCCGCAACGTGCCGGGGCGAACGGCGGCCAGAAGCGCCTGAATCGTGCTGCGCGCCGGTTCGCGACGCTGGGCCAGGGTGCCGAATGACACGGCGTCCGCTTCGGCGACGGCGGTGAGAGCGGTTTTTTCCAGAGCCAAACGGTCCCAGGCAACATCCTCGTGAATGGTGAAGCGCGGCTGTCCGCTGGCCGAAAGGTCCACACTAACGGTTCCCGTCCGGGCCGACGGATCGACTTGAACGTCCGCAATGGGGAGGCCGAGAGCTTGCAGGCGTTGCAGGATTTCCACGCCCGGAGGATCCTGGCCGACGCGCGAGATCACGCGGCTCCGCGCTCCCAAAGCGTGCGCGTGACAGGCGAAATTGGCGGGCGCGCCACCCAGTTGTTTGCCGGAGGGCAGGATGTCCCAGAGAATTTCTCCGATGCCAATGACGTTAAAACTCATTCCACATGCGCCGCATGGCGCGGATAAAACCACTAAACGTTGTCATACCATCAACAATAAGGCGCATTTTACTGTACTACCGCACAAAATTTGTAAAGCAAAGGACAACCAATGACCAGCGGTTTGCCGCGCCCGGAGCCACGCTTTAATCATGGGTATTCGCTTGATTTTAACCCTGGCCGCCTGGCTCTTGGGGACGGCGGCCTTGACGGCTGCCGAAATCAAAAACAGCGATTGTCTGGAGTGTCATGGCGATAAAACATTGACAGCCACCAACGCGGCCGGAGTGGTCCGCTCGTGTTTTATGGATGCGGCGGTCCTTGCCGGTTCGGCGCATCAGAAGACTTCCTGCGCCAGTTGCCATGGCGATCTGACTGCCAAACATCCTGACGACAACGTTGCGGCGCTGCCGGTCAACTGCTCGCGCTGCCATAAAGAAGAATCGCTTTCGTACGGAATGAGTGTGCATGGCGAGGCCCGCATCGGGCACATCCACAACGGCAAACATTCCGCTCCGCAATGCGTCGATTGCCACGGCAGCCACGGGATCCTGGCCGCGGCGTTGCCCTCTTCGCCGCTCCATCCTGCCAATCTGGCCAAAACCTGCGGCCAATGCCACGAACAGGAGTCCCGCGATGTCATTGAAAGTGTTCACGGCCAGGCGCTGGCCGCCGGGCGCCGGGACGCCCCCACTTGCACCGGTTGCCATTCGGAACACAAAATCCGGGCGCTCAAAAACAGTTCGTCACTGGCGATCTCACAGGACATTTGCAGCAAGTGCCACGCTTCGGAGCGGCTGAATACCAAGTATAACCTGCCGGCGGATCGCGTGAAGACGTTCTTCGCCAGCTACCACGGGCTGGCGGCGCAGTACGGTTCGACGCGGGCGGCCAATTGCGGCAGTTGCCATGGCGCGCATCGGATTCTTCCCTCCACGGACCCGCGTTCGACCATTTACAAAACCAATCTGACGGCCACCTGCGGCCAATGCCATCCCGGCGCCAGCGCCAATTTCGCGCAAGGCAAAATCCACGTCGATGTCGAGTCCGCCGAAGCCGGCGGCAACCTGGGAGAACGCATCAATTGGTGGGTGCGCAAATTATACCTGGGGCTGATTTTCACGGTGATCGGGCTGATGGCGGCGCACAACGCGTTGATCTTCGGGCGCAAAGCCGCCGCGCGGGCGCGACGCGAAGGCCGCACCGTGTTGCGGATGGATTTTTCGCAGCGGGCGCAACATTTCGTTTTGGCGTTCAGCTTCATTGTTCTGGCATTGACCGGTTTTGCGCTGAAATTTCCCGATTCCTGGGTCGCGGTCCTTTTAGGATCAAACGAAGGCATCCGCCGATGGGGGCATCGCGTTGCCGGCGTCGTTTTGCTGCTGACAGGAGCGTATCATGTCGGTTATGTTCTGGCCACACGACAAGGCCGGAGTCTTGTCAAGGATATGATGCCCAACGCAAAAGATGCCCGCGACGTGGCGGCCAATGCCCGCTATTTGACCGGATTGGCGAAGACAAAGCCAAAATTCGGACGGTTTGGCTATGCGGAAAAAATGGAATACTGGGCGGTGGTGTGGGGAACCCTCATCATGGGCGTGACGGGTTTGATGATCTGGTTCAAGCTCGGCACCACCCACTGGCTTCCCCGCTGGTCCATTGATGTGGCCACGACCGTTCATTATTATGAAGCCATTCTGGCGTGCCTGGCCATATTGGTCTGGCATTTCTATGACGTCATTTTTGATCCTGATGTCTATCCGTTGAACCGCGCCTGCGTGGATGGCCGGGTTTCCGAGGAGTGGTATGCCGGGGAACATTCGCTGGACGCCCGGCCCGCAAACGGATCACCGCCGCAAACC
>Ga0326727_10019067_pt1 | contig 13888 bp, 8 predicted proteins | sample MB2enrmetagenome_FD_207643 | JGI IMG/M metagenome (GOLD analysis project Ga0326727, IMG submission 207643) | Lab enriched peat soil microbial communities from McLean, Ithaca, NY, United States - MB29MY | ecosystem: Environmental > Terrestrial > Soil > Wetlands > Peat | place: USA: New York... | reverse complement strand
CGCACGACGTTGAGGCCGACGTCCTTGTCGTCGTTGGCGCGTCCGACGACCATGCCTTCGTAGATGTCCTCGCCGGGATCGACGAAGAAGCGTCCGCGCTGTTCGACGCCCGCGAGGGCATAGGCGGTGGCGCGGCCGGTGTCGGTCGCGACCAGCGCGCCGACGTTGCGGCCGGGCAGCTCGCCCTGCCATTCTTGATGGTCGTAGTAGGTGTGCGACATCACGGCCGTGCCGCGCGTGAGCGTGAGCAGTTCGCCGCGCAACCCGAAGATCGCGCGCGTCGGCATCGTGTATTCGAGGCGCCGCGACTCGCCGATGTTGATCATGTTCGACATGATCGCCTTGCGCTTGCCCAGCGACTCGATGACCGGGCCTTCGTACTCCGACGGCACGTCGACGACGACGTACTCGACCGGCTCCCACTTCTTGCCGTCGCGTTCGGTGATGATGACCTGCGGTTTGGAGACCGCGAGTTCGTAGCCTTCCCGGCGCATCGTCTCGATCAGGATCGAGAGATGCAGCTCGCCGCGGCCGCGCACTTCGAACGTGTCGGCAGAATCGGTATCCGACACGCGCAGCGCGACGTTCGACTCGAGCTCGCGCATCAAACGGTCGCGAATCTGGCGCGAGGTCAGGAACTTGCCCTCTTTGCCGGCAAACGGCGAGTTGTTGACCGAGAAGAACATCGAGACGGTCGGTTCGTCGACCGCGACCGCATGGATGCCCTCGGGCGCGTTCGCGTCCGCGATCGTATCGCCGATGTTCAAGTCTTCGATGCCCGAGACGCACACGATGTCGCCGGCCGACGCCTCCTCGACTTCGATCCGTTCGAGCCCTTGGAAGGTCAGCAGTTTGGTGAGGCGCAGGCCAGAGGCGACCTTACCTTCACGATCGACCTTCGCAATCGGTGCGTTGACCTTCGACGCGCCGCGGAAGACGCGGCCGATGCCGATGCGCCCGACGTACTTGTTGTGGTCGATCGCCGAGATCAGTAGTTGGAACGGGCCGTCCTCGGCCGGCGCCTCGGGCACGTGATTCTTGATCAGCTCGAACAGCGGCTCGAGGTCGCTCGACTCTTCGTCGAGTTTGCGCTTGGCGACGCCTTGCTTGCCGTTGGTGAAGACGACGGGGAAGTCGGCCTGCTCGTCGCTCGCGCCGAGTTCGATGAAGAGGTCGAAGACCTCGTTGACGATCTCGGTGGGACGCGCGTCCTTGCGATCGATCTTGTTGATCGCGACCAGGACCTTGAGGTCGAGCTCGAGGGCTTTGCGCAGCACGAAGCGCGTCTGCGGCATCACGCCCTCCGCAGCATCCACCAGCAGCAGCACGCCCTGCACCATCTGGAGCACGCGCTCGACCTCGCCGCCGAAGTCGGCGTGTCCGGGCGTGTCGACGATGTTGAACTTCACGTCGCCGTGGCGAACGGCCGTGTTCTTGGCAAGGATCGTGATCCCGCGCTCTTTCTCGAGGGGGTTCGAATCCATCACCCGGGTCTCCATGTGCTGACCCTCACGGAAGACGCCGCTCTGTTTGAGCATGGCGTCCACCAGCGTGGTCTTGCCGTGGTCGACGTGGGCGATGATGGCAACGTTTCGGATATCTGGCCGGGTCTTCACGCTCCCGGTTCTACCATAGAAGCCCGAATAAAGCTACCTAAAAGGTTAAGAACCGCGATTCCCCCAGAGAATGAGGCAGCGGGCGAAGAGTTTTGGGCTGACGATTCAGGGCAGGCGGCTCTGAACGAGCGCCGGAGCCAGGAGGGCGAGAGGCGCGAGGAAGGCAGTAGGAGCGGCGCCACGGAGGGCGCCGCGAGGAACGGCACCAGCCCTGGATCGTCAGCCTAACCCTATGCCCGTGGGAGCGTGAACCAGAACGAGGTGAGCTTGCCGGGCTCGCTCTCGAAGCCGATCGTGCCGTTCATCTTGGTGACGAGCTCGCGGCAGATGTAGAGGCCGAGACCGGTCGAGCCCTCGCCGCTGGAGAGGTGTCCGAAGCGGGTGAAGAGCTTGTCGCGATCGCCGTCGGCGATGCCGGGGCCCTCGTTCTTGATCGAGATCTGGACGTGTTCGTCCGTGGCCTTCACGTCGATGTGGATGCCGCTGGTCGGAAAGCTATACTTCACCGCGTTGCTCAGCAGATTGGTGAGCACTTGCACGCTGCGGCCTTCATCGGCGAGCATGAACGGAACCGGTTCGAGATAGGCCGCGTTGAACGCGCGATCCTGATGTTCGCTGCGCATACGCGCGATCGATTCTTCGATGATGGCGACCGGCGCGACGCGTTCGATGCGTAGCGAGAGGCGCCCCGCGTCCATGCGCGAGAGCAGCAAGAAGTCCTCGAAGATCGAGGAGAGCCGTCCGGTCGAGCTCGAGAGCACGCCGAGCAGTTCTTTGCGCCGCTCGAGCCCGAGCGACTCGAAGTGCGTTTGAAGCAATGCCGTCGAGCCGCGAATCGCAGCGAGCGGCGAGCGCACCTCGTGCGAGACCATGCCGAAGAACTCGTTCTGTAAACGCACGTTTTCTTCGAGAATCTGGCGTCTTCCGACCTCGGCGTGATGTGCGCGCGAGTTTGCGAGCGCGAGGCCGACGAGGTTGACGAAGAGCTGCATGCGGCGAAGCGTTTCGATCGAGGGCACCTTGCCGTCGATCGGCCCATCGGCAGAAAGATAGCCGAGCATGTTGCCGTCGCGGTCCGGCAGTACCAGCGTGAGCGTGTCGCGTTCGTGCCACGCATCCGGAGCCGAGCGGGGCTCGTCGCGCGGACGGTAGCCGGTGTAGATGCTCTGCTGCCACTCGATCTCGCGCTCGGCCGGGTTGTAGAAACAGTACGGGAGCACTTCGGAATCCGGCGGAAGGATGCTCATCACGCGATCCCGCTCGATGTGTTCGCCGAGGCGCTCGTCGATCAGCGATTGTTCGAAACCGAGGAGCACGCGGCGGTAGAGTTCGCCGCCGGGCGCGTCTGCCGCGACGATCGTGACGTACTTGAAGCCGAAGAGCTCGCGTACGGCGCGCGCGATCGATTCGAGCGCGGGAGATATCTCTTGGGCGTGCAGGATCTCATAGGTAATACCAAGCAGCCGTTGGAGCAGCCCGCCGTCGCCCGTGGCCGGAGTCTCGTAGAACATCATGGCCGTGTGTAGCTGCTTAACCGGTAGGGGTTCCCATCCTGCGCATTTACACGTGCTTAACATGGTAGAATAGGCCCGATTGACATGGATGCCGCTACGCAGTACGCCCGAGCGTACGCTGTATGGACCGCGACCGGCGCCCGGATGCGACGGCCGCCCGCCCGGCCTCCGGCCGTCGTGCGGCTGACGCCCTGAGTTCGTCGGGGGTGCTCGCGCAGGATCAACCCGCGCGCGCGTGGCGCTTTGCGGTCGCCGGCCTCTATCTGCTGATCGCCGGCGCGTTCTGCGCGATCGTCATCTGGCGATTTGCGATCTTCCGCTACGCCGTGGACCTGGGCATCTTTACGCAGGTCGTCGCCGGTGTCGGGCACGGGTTTTCGAGCACTGCCGAAGGCGGCGTGAATCATCTCCTGGTTCATTGGTCGCCGATCGTCGCGCTCGCGTGGCCGTTCGTGAAAGCCTTCGGCCCGGAGGGCCTCGAGCTGTTGCAAGCCTGCGCGGTGGCGGCCACGCTCCTTCCGATCTGGGGCATGGCCTCGGCGCGCTTTCGCCCGCGGGTTGCGTTCGCTCTCACGGCGATCTGCGCGTTGTATCCGCTGCTCTGCGCGAACGCCGTGGGCGACTTTCACGAGATGGCCTTCGTGCCGCTGCTATCCGCGTGCCTCGTGTGGGCGATCGACCGGCGGCGCTTCGGCTGGGGGATTCTCATTGCCGTGCTGCTCGCATGCACCAAGGAAGATCAATTTCTCGTCCTGCTCTGGATCGGCGGCGTGCTGACGGCTTTTGCGCGAGCCGATGCCGACCTGCGGCGCTTCGGCGCGATCGTCGCCGCTATCGGCGTAGGCATGACCGGGCTCTATTTCGGCGTCGTGCGGCACCTGCTGAGTCCGGCGATGCCCTATTACGCCCTGCACTTCTACGACTGGACGCAACCCGTGGCGTCTTCGCAGCCGTTCGTGGGGCCTCGCGTCGCCTACGTGCTCGCGATCCTCGGGCCGCTCGCGTTCGTGCCGGTGTTCTCCCGGTACGCGCTCTTTCTGATCCCCGGGTTCGTCGAGGTCTTCGCTTCGCACGAGCCGGTCGTACTCTCGGCGACGAGTCATTACAGCGCGATTTTCACCGGCTATGCACTGGGAGCATTCGTGGACGGAAGCGCCGCTTTGGCCGCGCGCGCACGAGTGTTTGCGGCGTCGGGTGCCGCCTGTGCCGCCCTTGCGTCGATCGCCGTGTCCATCTGGGCCAGCCCGATGGAGTATTGGTACTACCTCTACCGCCTGCCGAACGCACACGACGCCAAGCTCGCCGCGATGTTGGATGCGTTGCCGAAAGACGGCGATATCGGGACCGAAGATGAGCTCTTCGCGCATCTCGCAATGGACCCGAACGCTTCCATTGCCTTTCACGGCCAGCGGTACTTCGTGTACGACCGCACCCAGTTCTCGGCTCGCTTTCGCGACGTCGACCTCCCGGCAGCGCAAGCGGCCCTGAAGCACGGCACCTATGCGATCGTCACGCAAGCCGACGGCATCACCGTTATCGAGCGCCGGTAGCGCCCGCGCCGCAGGTTCGGCACCACCACTCGAACTATAAGCCTGTACGCCACGTACGGGAGCGTACGAGTCTGGTGGCTCGCACGGTCTTCAAAATCGCTGAGGCCGCAGCAATGCGGCTGGTAGGTTCGATTCCTACACGCTCCCGCCAAAGATTCCGAGCATGCGCGCGGCTTTATCCGGCGGAGGTTTCGTAAATCTTCGGGCAGAGCAGCGTATCGGTCGGCTGCCCCGACACCCAATCGATCAGATTGTCGCCCACGTTGAACTGGTAGACCTGCGGCCAGCCGCGCCACGGCAGCGGGAACGGTAACTTCAAGCGGATGTAGTGGAACTCGCCGGTCGGCGTGGCGATTTGAAACGCCGCTACGAGCGGCGCGCGCGCGATGAGGTCGCGCGTTGCGTTGAGCCACGAGTAGTAGCCGTCTTGATCGTATTCCGTCTGCGCCGCAACCTGGATCGGATCGCCGACGACGGGCTTGTTACAGGTCGTGGTGCGGTCGAAGAGCACGACCTGCGGCTTGAGATACAAGAACGGCGGCGGAGCCGACCCGACCATCAGCGTGGGCTCGACGAGCGGCGCCGGTCCGTCGTGGAGCTTCTCGTCCATATTGCGCAGATGGTCGGCGATGAAATACACGTAGTCCACCGAGGCGCAGTTGTATTTCGGTGAGCCGACCAGCAAGCGATAGACGCCTTGCGGCGCGTCGAACTCGATCGTCGCCCGGTCGGCCGTTCCACGCGTCACCGTAAACGTTCGATCGTAGTTCGGCTTCTCGGTGCGGTTCACGAGCGTTACGCGAAGCGGCACGCTCGCCGTTTCGGGCGCGCGCGCGATCGAGGCGCAGAAAGCGACGTGCATGATGACGTGTGCGACAGGAACCATATAGGTGTGAATCTCCTCTAGCCGCTCGACTCGTTCGCGGTGCTATCGCTAAATTCCATCAATCAATCGTATTTTCGAGCAACAATACCTGTGGGGAGCTGCGGCACGTTGGGAATAAGCACGATCTATGCGATCGATGCTTGATGCGCCCGGTCTTTCGGCCGGCGTACGCGAGCGAGCGCGCGAGGCCGCACTCGCTTTAGGGGAACGCCTGCTCCATCTCTCCCGTGACGCCGATCCCGACGATCCGCAGTGGACGCCGTCGCGTTCGCTCGCCGGGTCGGCGGGCTATGCGCTTGCGTTCTTCTCGCTGGGTGCGGCGCTCCAGGACGAGCGTTTCATCCAAGCGGGCCACGCCTTCATGCGCACCGCAGCGCGCGTCGACGACGTTCCGCGCGAGGGGCTGTTCGACGGAATCAGCGGCCTGCGCGCGGTCGCGGCGCTGGCGAGCGGTCTCGAGCCCGGATACGCCGGTCTGGTCGCGCAATGCGACGCGTTTCTGGCGCGTCGGCCGGCTCTCGCGTGCGAGAAACCGCTGGACTTTTCCGCTTTCGACATCATCTCCGGTGCATGCGGCGCGCGGCTCGCGCGCTGCGTGAACGGGCCCGCCGGCGCCGACGAGGGCACCGCGTATCTCTTGTGGCTGCTGCAAGAGCCCGAGCGTCTGGCGTGCGTGCATCCGGTACGCGGCGGCGAGCCGTCGATCGACTACGGCGTAGCGCACGGAGTCGCCGGCATTCTCAGCACCCTGGCGCTCACGCTCGACGATCCGGAGCCGCACCGCATGCTGATCTCGCGCGCAGCGCACGATTTGGCTTTGCGCGCGGAGCCCGAGGGCGGCGCGATCTGGTGGCCGTACGCGTCGACGCGCAACGAAGCGCACATGCGGATGGCATGGTGTTACGGCACGCCCGGTGTGGCGGCGGCGCTCTATAACGTCGGCTCTTTCCTCAACGAAGAGTCGCTCGTGAGCCTAGCCGTCGCGGCCATCGAAGGCCTCATCCACACGAACAATGCCGACGGCCTCATCGACGAACCCGTGCTCTGCCACGGGACCGTCGGGAACGCGCTCTGCGTCGCGAGCGTCGCCGCGCGAACGGGGCGCCGCACGCACTGGCAGATCGCGCAACGCTACGTGACCGAAGCGCTTGCGGAGCTGGCGTCGACGGCGTGGCGGGTATACGCCCGTCAGGACGACGGCAATAAATACGAAACGCACGACTTCATCGTGGGCACGGCCGGCGTCGTGACCGGTCTGCTCACGCTCACCGGCGACTGCGATCCCGCCTGGATGCGACTCTTTGGCCTCCAACCGCTTCGCTGAATCGGCCCGAACGATCGGCGGCGTCGTTCGCCGCGCGCAGCCGTCGGTGGCGTGGCTGAGCGTTTCGGCCGCGTGCTTTCTGGCGGTCGGTGCGATCGGCGCCCTGCCCCCACTCTTTACGGCACGCATCATCGACGCGCTCGGCGCGCGCGATGCGGCGGGTGCATTGCGCGCCCTCGGCGGGTATGCCGCGCTTACGATCGCGGGCGCCGGCATCCAGTTCGCCAGCAGTTACGCGACCAGCGCCTTCCGGGAAGGATTGGTGCGCAACCTGCGCCTCGCGTTGGTCGCCAAGCTCCACCGCGCGCGCCTCGACGAGGTCGAGAAGCTCTCGCTGGGCGAGATCGCGAACCGACTGACCGCCGACATCGAATCGCTGTGCAGCCAACTCCAATTCAGCGTGGCGCCGGCGATTCAAGGTATCGTGACGATCCTCATCACCGCCTGCGTGATGCTCTCGCAGGACGTCGTCCTCGCCCTGGTGTCGTTCGCCTTCATCGCGCTGCTGCTCGTTCCGGTGCGCATCGTCACCCCGCATCTGCGCAGCTCGCAGCGCGAGATCTCCTCGATCCAAGACGCGGTGTACGGTGCGATCAACGAGCGCGCCGGTCTCTCGGCGCTCACCTTGCTGCGCAACGTCAAAGCTGCCGCCCGCGAGCAACGCGCCCTCGGTCTGATCGTCGACGCACTGTGCCGTGCGCGCATGCACCAAACCGTGATCTCGGACGGCGCCAACCTGGTGGCCACGGCCGTCGGCGTGCTCGGTCCGAGCGCGATCTTGGCGACCGGCACGATCCTGTTGCTACAGCACCGCATCGCATCGGTCGGCATCATCGTCGCGTTCCTGATGTTTCACGCGCGGCTAGCCTCGCCGTTCTCGACGCTCTCGACGATGCCGTTGCAGATCGCGGGGCTCGGCGTCGTGGCGCAGCGACTGAACGACGTTTTCTCGCTCGAAGACGAGCGCTCGGGGCACTTGCCCTTCGCGCCGGGCGATCTTGTCTTTAGCGGCGTGAGCGTGCGGCGGGGCACGCGGCTGCTGCTCGAAGAGGTGTCCCTCCGTATCGAGTGCGGCGAGCACGTGGCGATCTGCGGTCCGAGCGGCTCCGGGAAATCGACGCTGACCACGCTCGTGCCGCGCTACTTCGATCCATGCGAAGGTTCGGCGTCGATCGGCGGAGCGCCGATCGCGTCGTTCGATCTGGCATCGTTGCGCGACGCGGTCGCATTGGTCTCGCAGGAGGCGTTGGTCTTCGATGCACCGCTGCGCGAGAACCTCACGTACACCAACCCCTCAGCCGGCGACGCGGCGATCGCGCAAGCCATCGACATCTGCGCGCTCGATGACGTCGTCGCTCGTCTGCCGGGCGGTTTGGAGGAGCGGCTCGGGCAGCGCGGTTTCCGCCTCTCCGGCGGCGAGCGGCAGCGGCTCTGCGTGGCTCGGGCGCTCGTGCAGCAACCCGACATCCTCATTCTCGACGAAGCCTTGACCGGTGTCGATCTTGCGATGGAGCGCGATATCCTCGCGCGGATTCGCGAACGTATGCACGGCCGAACGCTGCTCGTGATCACGCATCGCGTGGCCTCGATCGCGGGCTTCGATCGCGTCGTCACGGTCGAAGACGGGCGGATCGCGTGTATCGCGTAAGCGAGCTCGTCGTCGCGCGCATGCCGGCGCTGCCCGTCGAGATCGCGCTCGGCGTGTTCGGCGCTGCCGACCCGCTCGAAGCGCTGCGAACGTTGCTGCGCGACGACGGCAGCGTCCGCGAAGCGATCGCCACCGCTTCGCCGTCCCTCGTCCAAGCGATCGACGCCTGGCTTGCGGGGGCCGCGCCCCGAAACGACAAAGCGCCGCTGCGCGCGCTCGCCTATCTCATACGCATGTCGGCGCGCACGACGCCGTTCGGGACGTGCGCCGGGGTCGGCGTCGTCGAGATCGGCGAGCGTACGGCGCTCGCCCTACGCGACGACGCTTGGTCGCGCTCGGTGCGGCCCGACATGGGCTGCGTGTTCGATCTGGTGCAGGCGATCGAGCGAGACGCGTCGCTGCGCGCGCAGCTCACGTACGTGACGAACGAGTGCGCGATCGAACGCGGAGGACGGCTCTACGTTACCAATCTGCAGTTGATGGATCGCCGCGAACGCGAGGGCACGCTGTTCGCCGCGCAACGCCCGGTATCGCTCAAGCTGACCGACGCGGTGCGGTTCGCGCGCGGTATCTGCAGCAGCGGCGCGCGCTATAGCGAACTGTGCGAAGCGCTGGCCGAGCGGTTCGCCGCGCCGCTCGAAGGAGCGGAGCGGCTTGCGAGCCAGCTCGTGACCGCCGGCGTTCTCGTATCCGAGCTTCGGCCCGCCCCTCTCGGCGATCCGTGGCGGCAGATCGCTGGTCGGCTGCGCGAGCTCGGCATCGAGCCCGACGACGAACCGGCGCTGGCCGAACGGCCCCCGCAGATCGATCTCCACGCGCGCGTCGACGGAACGCTCGGGCGCGCGGTGCTCGCGGAGATCGCGCGCTATGTCGAACTGACGATGCGCCTGTCGCCGCCGTCGCTGCTCAAGAACGCGCACGAGGCGTTTCAAACGCGCTACGAGGGAACCGAGCGCCTCGTGCCGCTGCTGGAACTCGTCGACGACAACCTCGGCCTCGGCGTCATGACCGACGTGGCGCTGCAGCCGATGACCGCCGCGCAGGAGATGCTGTTGGTGCGGCTGGCATCGGAGGCGGCGGCGTTCGGGCTCGAAGAGGTCGAGCTGGGCGAGCGCGAGCTCGCGACGCTGGCGCCGCCGCTGAACCCCGGCGCGCAGCCGCTGCCGGCGTTCGAGGCCGGCGTGAAGATCGTGGCGGCGTCGCCGGAGGCCGTCGACCGTGGCGAGTTCAGGATCGTTCCAGGAGCCTGCACGTTCTCCGATGCGCCGCTCAAGAGCATCGGGCGCTTCCTGCACGTGCTCCCGAGCGACGTTCGCGAGCGCGCCGCAGCGATCGCAAATGCCGGTGCCGATCCGGGTGTCGTGCGCGCCGAACTCGTCTTTCCGCCGAGTGACGCGCGCGCCTACAACGTCGCGATCCGGCCCCTCCTCTACGACAAGCAGATCAGGCTTTGTACCGGCGAGCCGGCCGACGACACGACGATGGCGCTCGCCGATCTGTACGTGGGGATCGAGAACGACCGCTTCTTTCTCTGGTCGGAATCGCTCGGGCGGCGCGTCGAAGTGCGCGAGACGCACGCCTTCGGCACGCCGTTCAACGCACCCGAGCTCTGCCGCTTTCTGGCCCTGTTGCGGTACGATCTGTGCCGCGCGCCGCGCGAGTTTTCGTGGGGCCCCGCAGCGCGCAATACCTATCTCCCGCGCGTGCGCGCCGGGCGTATCGTGCTCGCACCGCGTCGCTGGAGCTTCGCGCGCGAGGGCTTCGACCTCGGCCGCGAGCGCGCGCGCTGGCGCATCCCGCGCTACGTCTATCTGGTCGACGACGACCGGCAGCTCCTCGTCGATCTGGAATCATCCGTTGCGGCGGCATTGCTCGACGATCAGTGCGCCGGATTGCCCAGCGTCACGCTCGTCGAAGCGCTCGACGTTGAAGGCGGAACGTGGGTTGCGGGCACGCGAGGGACGCACGTTGCGGAGTTCATGGTGCAGGCGGCGGCGGATGCAGCGCCCGCGCGGGCGTTGCGGCCCGTCGAGGCATTCCCGGCGGTTCGCAGCTTCGGACCCGGATCGCCGTGGACGTATGCAAAGCTGTATACGGGCGCGCAGGCTGCCGATTACGTGCTGCACGCCCACGTTGCGCCGCTCGTCGCGCGGCTGCGCGAGACCGGTGCGTTGCAGGCGTGGTTCTTCGTGCGATACGCGGACCCGCGGTACCATCTGCGGCTGCGCCTGCAGGCGGCACCGGGCGCGGAACTCGATGTGCGCGACGCCGTGTGCGATCTCGGCACGACGCTCCTGGCGGCGCAAGCCGTCTCGCGATTCGCGCTCGACACGTACGAACCCGAACTCGAACGCTACGGCGGCCCGTCGCTGATCGATACGGCGCATCGCTGGTTCACGCTCGACAGCGAAGCAGTGCTTGGCGAACTCGCCGCCGGCGCCGCGGGGACCGCCGGACTCGTCGCGGCCGCGGTGCGTTCGTTGGATCCGTATCTGCAGGGCGCGCCGATGGCACGGCTTGCGGTCGAAGCGCTCGCACCTTCCGAGCAGCGCAAACTGTCCGAAGAGGACCGGGCTTTGCTTCGTGCGCTGCAGCCGGCGCTCGCGCCGGACGGCGCGGAGATTCTCGCCGCTCTCGTGCGCGGATTCGGCGGCGCCAAGCGGCTTGCGGATCTCGTCCACATGCGCTGCAACCGGCTGGGCATCGACGCGCCCGCCGAACCGCGCGTCTACGCGGTGTTGCGCGCCGCCGCGCTCGGCCGCCTCGCCCGGAAAAAGGAAGAGCGCGAGCCGCATATCGCGGGCTCGCGCTCCTGATCGCCTAGCGACCGTCGACTAGCAAGGATACTTGCAGGTCGTCCCGTAGCAGCCCGTGCGCGTGCATCCGACGCGCGACGAGTACGGCGGGATGACGTTGGTATCTTTGGTCTCGTCACCGATCTTGAGGTCGATTTCTTCGAACAACGTGTGTTCCTCCAGTAGTATGCAGTGTGACCGGAGCGCAGCAGGCTCCGGCAGCGCGTTACGCGCCGAAAGGTTGAGTTAGCTCAACCTTCTGCCAGACATTTGCCGGTGATCGATGCTGTGTGTGCGCGTGATATCCGTTCTATCGGATATTTGCGTGGGTTATGCGGGGTTTTGCACGGTTGCTTCGACAATTGCGCCCGTGCGGGCCGCTTTGGCGACGAGCGCGGAGCGCGAGCGCACGTCGTAGGCTTTGAAAATCAGTTTGATATGGTTGCGCACGGTGTTGCGGCTGCGGCCCAGGCGTTCGGCGATCGCGTCGGTCGAAAGCCCCGAGCAGATCATCGCAAAGACCCGCTGCTGCATCGGCGTGAGGTGCGCGTGCTCCTCGTCGTGCTCGTGCGCCGTGGTCTGTCGCATCTCTCGGTAGAGCCATGAATGCGGATACAGTTCGAGCTTCTCGGCCGCGAGCAGATGCCAGCGCGCCTTGCCCGTTGCTTTGGCCAAGGCGAGCGCGGCCTTTCCGGCGCGCCACTCGTAGCCGATCCGGTCGAAGGTTCCCCAGGCGGGCCGCAGTTCGCGTTCGGCCGCGGCGGCGTCTCCGCGCGCGAGCAGAACGGTGCCGCGAATCGTCTGCGCGAGCGCGATGTAGCGCGGATCGATCGACGAAGTATCGCGGACCTGCCGCATCGGGTCGAGCGAGTGGAATCGCGCCATGTAAAACGAGGCCTTCTCGGTATCGGACTGCGCAAAGAGCTCGGCGAAGAGCATCAGGGTTGCGCGCGACTCGGCGTCCGACGCGTTCCAGTCGACCAGCCGCGCGAGGTCCTCGGCGGCGGCCAGTTCGTTGGCGGCCCATTGGTGCTCGCCGCTATTCTGCGCGAAATACGCGCGGTCGAGCATGATCATCGTGCGCCAGGCCTTGCCGTCGGGCAGCGTCTCGGCGATCGCGCTCGCCTCGCGCAGATAGCGGAAGCAGCCGAGGCTGTCGCCGGCGAGCGCCTTGCACCACCCGAGCGCGCGCAGCGCTTGAAAGCGCCGGTGAATGAAGTCCGGCGACCACGTCTCCCGCTTGGCGATCTCGCGCATCGCAAGCTCTTGCGCGTCGCGCGCCGGAAGCTCGCGTGCGAGTGTGGAGAGCGCGTGCGTCGCGGTGTACCAGGTATCGAGATGGGCGTCGATGCCGTCGCCGATGAGCGCGAGCGCGCGCGCAAGCGACTCGGCCTGCTCGACGTACTGCTCTTCGCAATGGTGAATCGCGCCCTTGAGCCGTTCGCTGCGGAGCCGGCCCTTCATCGAGCGGTCCACCAGCGTCAGCTCGAAGCAGCGCCAGGCATCGCCGATGCGGGATTCGAGCAGGTAGCGCCGTCCGCGCCGATTGGCCAGCTCGGCCGCGGCGTCGAGCGAACGCGCGTCGACCAGCGACCGGGCGGCCTCGAAGTGTTTGTCGGCGGTCGCAAAGTCGCGCAGGCGAGCAAACCCGACGCCCAGGTACAGGGCGGTCACAAACCGGTCCGGTTGGGTGTTCATCCGGGGACGGAGTCCGAGGAGTACGTCGACCGCTCGCGCGGCGTCCCGCTTGAGCAGTGCCCGGGCGTAAAGCAGATCGGCGGCGGGCCCGCCCGCCTCGCGCGGGGCCTCTTCCTCGTAGATTGCCATGGCCTCGGTAAAGCGTGCGGCAGCGTAGGCCTCGCGCATCGGGCCGACCCAGGGCGATTCCGTCACAGCAACTCTCCGGGACACCTACCAAGAGTTAGCTGGCGACGGTGAAAGCCCCCCCCCCAAATGGACTAGTCCTCCCTCGGGAAGGAGTAGTACCCAGCTAGCCCAAATGGGCTAGGCGCGGCAAATGTCGCAACTTGTGTGTGGGAGGCTTCTGGTGCTCGATACGACCCTTTACCGAAGCATATCTGGTGATGTCCGGCCTTTTTATTCGCGGCTGCTCAGCGAAGAAGTGCAGCGCCGGCTGCAATACTATCCGCGGGCGCTCGACGCGGCGCGATACGTTCGCGAAAACCTCGGCCGGCCGATCCGTTTGGAAGCGGTCGCGAGCCTCGCGGGAATGACCCCCTGCGCGTTTTCACGATATTTTGCCGAAAAAGTCGGCATCACGTTCTCGACGCTCACGAAAACGCTGCGCATCGAGCACGCCCTCTCGGAACTCGAATATCGCGACAGCGCGATCTCGTCGCTCGCCGAGCGCACCGGGTATCAGAGCTGCTGCACGTTCTCTCGCGCGTTCAAAGAAGTGATGGGCGAAACGCCGTCGGCGTATCGCCGCCGGATGCTCTTCCGCTCGGCCAACTAGCGCCGCCTGCGGGCGGAGCGGGGTGCCGGGAGCGAGAACCCGGCGGCCATGGTACCCGAAGGCGTCTCCGTCCGCAGCT
>Ga0326727_10019065_pt1 | contig 13889 bp, 9 predicted proteins | sample MB2enrmetagenome_FD_207643 | JGI IMG/M metagenome (GOLD analysis project Ga0326727, IMG submission 207643) | Lab enriched peat soil microbial communities from McLean, Ithaca, NY, United States - MB29MY | ecosystem: Environmental > Terrestrial > Soil > Wetlands > Peat | place: USA: New York... | reverse complement strand
CCGGGGCAACCCGAGCAGCCGCGCGTGCTGCTGGTGGCGGTGCCCTATGCCTTGAAATCCTCCGATGCCGACACGCTGGGAGGGCTGCCCGCCTCGGCCTATATGCTTTCGGCGAACGCCAATACGTCGCCGGGCAGCAGCGTGACGCCGCTGATTACGCTCCCTAGCCCGGTCTTGGGTGCTCCCCCCACTAGCGCCCCCATTACCGGCGCGGGCACGGCCAATTATGCGGCCATGTTCACGGGGACCGCGACGATTGGGAACTCGTTGCTCTATAACAGCCCGCGCGGCTTTGTGGGCATTGGCACCACGCTTCCGGCACACACGTTGGACGTCAATGGGACGGGAAACTTCAGCGGGGCGCTGAATGGGACCACCGGGACGTTCAGTGGCACGCTGACGGCGGCGGGCACGGAGCTGCCGGCCACGGGCACGGCCACCCCCGCCCAGGCCTTCGCCTCCAATCCCTTTGACTTGGTCGCTTCTGCGTTCAGCAGCACGACGAACGCGGCGGTGCCACAACTGTTCCGCTGGAAAGCGGAGCCGGCGGCGAACAATACGTCCAGTCCCTCCGGGACGCTGAACCTGCTGTACCTCGCCGGGTCCGGCACGCCGGCGGAGACCGGCCTGTCGATTGCGCCCAACGGCCAGATTACTTTTGCCAGTGGCCAGACTTTTCCGGGCGGCGGCGGAGGGACAATCACGGGCGTCACCGCAGGTACAGACTTGACGGGTGGCGGCACGTCGGGCAGCGTGACGCTGAATCTCGATACCACCAAAGTTCCGACGCTCGCGGCCAGCAGCAACATTTTCACCGGAAGCATCACCGCCAGCGCTTTCTCGGGCGACGGTACCAACGTGACCAATGTGAACGCGGCGAAACTGGGCGGACTGTCGGCGAGCGCCTTCCAACCGTTGGGAGCTTACGCCACGTTGGGGGGCAATACGTTCACGGCCGGCCAAACCATCAGCAGCGGCGACCTTTCCCTGCCTCAAACCACGGGCGCGAGCACCGGGGCCATCAATCTGGGTGGCAGCCCATTCCTCCATGCGTGTTGCGCTGCCACTCAAAACAACACCTTTGTTGGGTCCAATGCGGGGAATTTCGGCATGACGGGCGGCAACAACACTGCCAGCGGCGCGATGGCGCTCTACTTCAACACCACGGGCAGCAACAACACCGCCAGCGGCTACAACGCACTCCTCTCCAACACCACGGGCTACTCCAACACCGCCAGCGGCGAAGGGGCGCTTGCCCTCAACACCACGGGCTGGAGCAACACCGCAAGCGGCTCCTCCGCGCTCAACTCCAACACCATGGGCCAAAACAACACCGCCACCGGCTTCGAGGCGCTCCAAGTCAATACCACGGGCAGCTTGAACACCGCCATCGGCAACCAGGCGCTCGCCAGCAACACCACGGCCAATTACAACACTGCCGTCGGGTTCAACGCACTCTATAACAACTGCCAATCCGTGCCCAGTAACTGTACGGGAAACTATAACACCGCAGTGGGGTTTTATGCCGGAGTATCGTCCAACGCCGCAAATGGCAACATTACGGGCGCCTACGACACCTTCATTGGCAGCTACAGCGGGCCGGGGACGTCAACCCAGCTCTCCAACGCCACTGCTATCGGCGCAATGGCTACGGTTTCCGCCAGCAACGCGCTGGTTTTGGGCGGAACCGGCTCCAACGCCGTGAACGTGGGCATCGGCACGGCCACGCCCACCGCCACGCTCGACGTGGTGGGCAACATCAATTCGAGCGGCACGGTAACGGCATCGTCGTTCGTGGGCAACGGCTCGGGGCTGACGGATGTGAGTCCCAGCGGGCTGGCAGCAGGCACCTACAGCAACGAGTATGCCTTCACCAACCCCGCCAACTCGTTCACCGGCAATGGCGCGGGGTTGACGGGGGTGACCACCAGCGGGCTGGCAGCAGGCACTTACAGCAACGCGTATACCTTCAGCAACGCCGCCAACTCGTTCACGGGCAGCGGCGCGGGGCTGACAAACCTGACGGCTGCGAATATCGCCGCGGGGACGGCGGGAATTAACATTACCGGCAACGCGGCCACCGCCACCACGGCTGGAAATGCGGCCAATCTGGGAGGGGTGGGGGCAGGCAATTACGCGCGCCTGGACATCGCCAACACCTTTGCGGCCGACCAGACCCTGAATACTGCTCTGAAACTAGCTCAGACCACGGGAGCGGACGCGGGGGTCATCAATCTGGGTGGCAGCCCATTCATTCATGCCTGTTGCTCTGCCTCTCAATACAATACCTTTGTTGGGTCCAATGCGGGGAATTTCACCACCACGGGCAGCGGCAACACCGCCAGCGGCTGGGCCGCGCTCGAATCCAACACCACGGGCAGCTACAACACCGCCAGCGGCATCAACGCGCTCGAATCCAACACCACGGGCAGCTACAACGCCGCCAGCGGCTTCAACGCGCTCTTCCTCAACACCACGGCCAGTTACAACACCGCAAGCGGCACGGACGCGCTCTACTTGAACTGCTACAACGTCTCCGGTAGCTGCGGGGGAAACAATAACACCGCGGTGGGGTATGGAGCTGGTTTGACAGCGAACGAAGCAAATGCCAACGTTACGGGCGCCAACAACACCTTCATTGGTTACAACAGCGGGCCGGGGACGTCCACCCAGCTCAACAATGCCACCGCCATCGGCGCCAACGCCGTGGTCTCCGCCAGCAACTCGTTGGTGCTGGGGGCAACCGGCGTGAACGTGGGCATCGGCACGCCGGCGCCGGCAGCCACGCTGGAAGTGAACGGCACGGCGAAGTTCGATGGCCTGGTAACGTTCGCGTCCGGTCAGACGTTCCCCGGTGTCGCCAGCGGGCTGGCAGCAGGCACCTATGGCAACGCGTATACCTTCACCAACGCCGCCAACTCGTTCACGGGCAGCGGCGCGGGGCTGACGGGGGTTAGCGCCAGCGGGCTGGCAGCAGGCACCTACAGCAACGCGTATACCTTCAGCAACGCCGCCAACTCGTTCACTGCGAGCAGCGTGACGGCGGGTTCCGTCTCCGCCACCACCGGCGTGAGCGGTTCCAGCAGCTCCAGCACCGGCTACGGCGTGTATGGTGCGAATAGCGCGACCACCGGCGCCGCCTACGCCGTGTTTGGCACCAGCAGCTCCATCACCGGCTACGGCGTGTATGGCACCGACAACGCGACCGGCACGTACATGGGGTCCCCTGTCGGCGGCATCGGCGTGTATGGGCAAGGCTATTTGGGCGTGTACGCCTACGGCTCGGTCAGCAACGCAGTCGGCGTGTGGGGGGCCCAAGGCAGCGGAACCTATGCGGGGTGGTTCGCAGGCCCCGTTGAGGTAACCGGTTTGCTGACGAAAGGGGGTGGAGGGTTCAAAATCGACCATCCGCTGGACCCGGCTGACAAATACCTCGTGCACTCGTTCGTGGAAAGCCCGGACATGAAGAACGTTTACGACGGGGTCAAGGTGTTGGACGCGAACGGCGAGGCTTGGGTTGACTTGCCGGATTGGTTCGAAACCCTGAACAGCGACTTCCGCTACCAGCTCACGGCCATTGGGGCGCCCGCGCCAGGGCTGTATATTGCCGAAGAGATTTCCGGCAACCGGTTCAAGATTGCGGGTGGGAAGCCGGGTGGGAAAGTCTCCTGGCAGGTGACCGGCATTCGTCAGGACGCTTTCGCCAAAGCGCACAGATTACCGGTTGAGGAGGAAAAACCTGAGGCTGAAAAAGGTTTCTACCTGCATCCGGAGCTTTTCGGCCAGCCCAAGGAGAAGGGCATCGAGTGGGCGCATCACCCGCAGCTGATGCGCCAACTCGAGAGCGGCGCCAAGCCCCAGGCGCCCATGGGCAGCGGAGCCCGATAAGCTCGCCGGGGCAGCAAGCAGAGGGCGGGGCCTATTAAAACGACAGCGAGTAGCGCCTCGATTCATGGGAGCGGCTTTTGCGCGAGGACGAATGTCAAAAGCCGCGGACCGCGCCTCGCGGGAAACCGGCCCGCGGGGCGGGTGTAGTCTGTAACCTGTCACCGGAAACGTGAAACCTGCTCGGGACGCTGTGATTTGAACCGGGAGCTCCTTCGCCCAAGTTTGAATCGGATAACAGCGAGCGGGCCACGGCCACAGCCCTCGTTACCGTGGGCTTTACCTTCGGTGGCAAACTCACCGTCAATTCCAAAGACGAATTCACCCTGACAACTTTCGGGTCACACAACCTGTCTCCCCATGTGCCCGAAACTCTCATCATTTCCCCACCAACATGAATTAGCTGTGTTGTCCGCCTGACTTCAGGGAGAAGAGAATGCCGAATCTACGCCTCAAAACGCCTGCCAGCGTGGCGGCGGATTACTTCCGTCTCCTCGTCAATCGCCGGGCCTACACCCTGCAATCCAACCGACCCCACCCCGAAAGCACCCGGCATTACTACTACCGTCCCAAGGACAAGAAAAACGGCCATGGACTGAGCCTGACGCTGGACACTATCCGGCGCCACGTCGAAGGCGAAATCACCATCGGTCTGTACGCCATCAACCCTGCTACTCAATGCTCGAAGTGGGTGGCCATTGACGCGGATTACCCGGACGCGCTCAGGGACCTCGCCAGGATTCGTTCCCAACTGAAGCAGGACGGCGTGGAGTCAGCGCTTGAGAATAGCCGTCGTGGCGGGCATCTCTGGATATTCCTGGCGGAGCCGCTTCCGGCGCGGGACTGCCGCCTCTACGTTTGTGGCCTTGCCCTGCGGCTGGGTATACCGGTCAAGGCAGGCACGCGGGAAGGCATTGAGCTCTTCCCTAAGCAAGACGCTTTGAAGCCGGGCAGGTACGGCAATGCCATCCGTGGACCGCTGGGCATTCACCGGGGTGCAGCTCAACGCTTCTGGTTTGACGGTGCAGATGAAGACCTTGTGAACCAGATGCGCTACCTGAATTCGCTTCCCAAAATGACCCGTGACCAGCTTGCCCGCTTGATTGCCGGGAAAACCGTCCCACCTCAGCTCCTACCAACAGAGTCGAAGGCTGAACTGGAGATGAGGCGACATACGTGTGGGCCGGAATTCCGCATCCTCGACCACATGCACACCAAGCTCCGCACAGTGGGGCATAACAACATCACCCGCTGTCCATCCTGCGCTGAAGAGGGGCACGACCGCAGCGGAGATAACCTCTCCATCTCCATCGAGGACCCTCGCAAGTACATCTGTTGGGCCGGCTGCACCCGCGACATGATTCGTGCCGCAGTGGGTTACCCGAGGCCTGGCGTGGATGGCGCACAAAGGGCAAACCACGAGTGATAAGACATTTCGAGGGGATTTTGTTGCGAGGTTTCTATGCCTGAAACCAAAGATAACGTGGCAACGCAGCCGGTCCGGCGTCGCTTGCCCGACGAGCGCCAAGCCATCGTGCATCACTTTAACGTGGGCGGGTATGAGGGGTATTTGACCGTTGGGTTTTATGAGGACGGCAGCCCTGGCGAAATCTTCATCACCACCGCGAAGGAAGGTTCGACAGTTTCTGGGCTCATGGATTGTTTCGCCACGGCGGTGTCGCTTGCGCTGCAATACGGTTTGCCGCTTAAGGTGCTGTGTTCCAAGTTCAGCCACACGCGCTTCGAGCCGAGCGGGTGGACGGGGAATCCCGAAATCGGGTACGCCAAATCGCTAGCGGATTACGTCGCCCGCTATTTGGCGCTCAAGTTTCTCCCCCGCACGTCTCCTCCCCCCACGGGCGCTGGAACTGAGGCAAAGGCTTCGGCGCCCGCCTGTCTGTCAGGAGACGAATTGAGCGAGCAGCCAATGGACGCGCCGGCTTGCATGGATTGTGGGGCAATTATGACTCGCAACGGGTCATGCTACCGCTGCGCGAACTGCGGGAGCACGAGCGGGTGTTCGTAAGGAAAGCATTTGCATTAAATCCTACGACAACCGGGGTACATGGAAAGGAGGCATCGAATGTCGAAATATAGCGTCAATCAGACGGTCTTACGCGAGGAGAAATACGTCGTAGAGGCTCTGCAAGAGATGGGCTTCGAGGTTGAGGTCTACCCCGATGGCGCGCAACTGAACTCGTATTACGCGGAGCAAGAGGCAAAGGTCGCTAACATTATTATAAGGCGCCAGCACCTGCGCGGGGCCTATGGCGATATCGGGTTTACGCGCCAGCCGGACGGTCAGTTCGCAATGGTCAAGGACGAACTCGACGAGTACCGCGGCTACGGAGCCAAGTGGCTTGGCCGCGTTCAGCAGCTCTACAAAGAGAAGCAGACCTTGGCCATGGCACGGGCGAAGGGCTACACCTTGAAAGGCCGGGAAGTGGTCGAGACCTCGGAAGGACAGCAGGTGCGGCTCCAATTTGTCGCACGGAGGTAAATCACTGTGCAAGAGAAAACGATTACGGTCACCATCGACGAACGAGGGAATTCCACCCTCGACCTGGACGGCTTTGCAGGAAAGAGCTGTGAAAGGGCTTTTGACGACTTCCGTGGTGGCGACCTAGTGAAAGAGGAACGGAAAAAGGCCGCGTATTACACCGGCCAGCAGGTTCAGCGGGAAAAGACCCAACACTGAAGGAGAATTGACATGCTGCTTCATGCGTTGATTCCCGCCAGCCGCGCCAATGGACCAGGATTACGCGCCGTGGTGTTTTTCCAGGGATGCAGGCTTGGCTGTGCTGGCTGCTGGAACCCAGGAACACATCCGTTTCATGGCGCCGAAGTCACGGTTGATGCCGTAGCTCAGGAAGTGTTGCGGGCGTACCAGGAATATACATTGGAAGGCATAACCTTTTCTGGTGGCGAGCCCATGCAGCAAGCGGATTGCTTGCTCGACTTGATGCACAGCCTGCGCCTGCAAGCCCCAGAGTTAAGTTTGGGCATGTTCAGTGGCTATACAGAACACGAACTAGCCGAAGGCCAATATTGGATGTGGGGAAATGGTTATTCCGAACAACACAGGAAAAGTCTCTGGCAAGAAATACGTGGCCATCTTGACTTTGCCATCCTTGGCCGTTTCAATCAGGGTCAGCCAAGTAATTTGCCGCTCCGTACAAGTTGCAATCAGGTTCTTCGGCTATTCAGTGACCGTTACTCTCCAGGCGAATTCGGCGAGCAATTGACTGAAGTCAGCATCAAGGCAGATGGCTTGTCAGAACTCACGGGATTCCCGACCCTTGGCTTGCCCTGGTAGGAACCAACTTCAGTTATTCCTCATTGTTTCCCCCCTAAATCCGCATTATCGACATCGCCGATGGTTAAAAGGAGAAGCTCAACTGTGGTATACAAGCTGTCACCTTGCGGATGCTCCGAAAGGGAGTGCTGGGTTCTCAGAAAACCCAGTGTTCATGCCCCTTTTAATCGACATTCACCGTTTGAGTCTTAAGTGGGGGAAACCGAAGTAGGCCGCGGCGGCGCGCGCGTTGCTCAGGGACGCTTCAGAAATCTCAAATAGAAAGCCGCGGATATCAAGACAATTCCTATATTCACCATCAGCCGTTGCCAGAATCGGCCCCGGAAAAACAGGAAATCCACTCCCACGATGACGGCTACCATCAGCACAACGTAAAGGGCCGGAGCCAGGTGTCTGCCCATTTCAGATAAAACCTCTCTTCACAATGTGAACCGGGATTTCCATTTTGACCTCCCGGACGACCGATATCGTACGCCCAACCCTGTCGGCATACAATGCTGCTCCCAGGTTCTTGACCGCAGAGTCTTCCCGCCGGTTGCGGAAGAATCCCAAAGCCCAAAATTGTCGTGGCTAAAAGTCCTTCCTCGAAAGGAGCACGAACATGATTCAAACTATGGAGGAGTTTACGTCGGCGTTCCAGGCCGCACGCTGTGTCTCAACACCGCTTGTCGCAATACGCACGGCGGACCCCGCCAGCACCACGCATTTCATCACCGAGACTCTCAAGCAAGGCCGGGAGGTTCCACCCGTACTCGGTTGGGATATTGTCCGCGGCCTCTATGCGATTGGCCGGGACAGCGGCGACGAACTGGCGCGCGTGCTGGGCGAACGCCAGGCTGCAACGATTGGGCCTGTCGATGCCTTGTTTCTGGCCCAGCAGCTTTGCGAGGACGGGCTGATGCTGTACTCGAACGCCCACCGGTTCTGGAATGACCCCGGAGTGATGCAAGGCATTTGGGACCTGCGGGATTCGTTCAAGGCGACGGGGCGGATGCTGGTATTACTGGCAGCCCCCGGCGCGACACTATCGCAGGAATTAGGTCAGGACGTTCTCGTTCTTGATGAGCCTCTCCCATCGACCACCCACCTGGAGCAAATCGTTCGGGAGACTTTCAACGCGGCCAACCTGAGCGAGCCTGAGCGCCCGGTGATTGTTAAAGCGGTAGACGCCCTGATAGGCTTGGCCGCATTCCCAGCAGAACAGGCACTGGCGATTTCATTGGTCAAGCGCCAACTCGATACCGAGGACCTCTGGGAGCGAAAGCGCCAGATTATCGAGCAAACACCAGGTCTGTCAGTGTGGCGAGGTGGTGAGACCTTTGAGGACATTGGCGGAGTCCAAAACGTAAAGGACTTTTTGCTGGCAGTGCTTGCTGGCATCGAACCTCCCCGCGTCATCGTGTTCATTGATGAGATTGAAAAGGCCTTCGCGGGAACCGGCACCGACCTCTCCGGGGTGAAGACGGAGATGACGGGGACAATTCTCACCTACATGCAAGACCGTGAGGCCGATGGTTTGGTGTTTGTCGGTCCAGCCGGGGCAGCGAAGAGTGCAGCCGCAAAGGCCACGGGAGGTACGGCAGGAATTCCTACGATTGCTTTCGACTTGCCGGCCATGGAGAGTTCGCTGGTGGGCGCTTCCACTGAGCGTCTGCGTACAGCGCTCCAAATCATCGACGCGGTTTCACAGGGGCGGATGCTGTTCATTGCGACTTGCAATTCCATCGCAAGCTTGCCACCCGAACTGCGGAGGCGTTTCACGCTGGGGACGTTCTTCTTCGACCTGCCCACGGCCGATGAGCGGGAGATAATCTGGAGAATCTACCTCAAGAAGTACGGCGTGTCGGGCGAGCTACCGAACGATGACGGCTGGACAGGTGCGGAAATCAAAGAGTGCTGTCGGAAGGCGCATCGCTTGGGAATAACTCTCGTCCAGGCCTCGCGCTACATCGTGCCGATAGCACGTTCTGCGGCTGAGCAAATCAAGGCGTTGCGGCAAATGGCGTCAGGGAAGTTTATCAGCGCCTCATCGGCGGGTGTGTACCGCTACGAAGAGGAAACTGCTGCGGCTGGCAGGCGTGTCATTAGGGAGTTGAGCGGCCCACTCACCGTCATGCCACCCTCGAAGTCCGAGGTCTGAATGCCTCTTGCCATGGTAGTTGGTTAGTTTGACCAATTCCATGTTTGCGCATTCTCTTCAGGCACTTGACCCGTTAGGTGGATAGAAGGGCTGTTCTCAACAGCTATCACGCCGCCACAGAACAAACGTGGCACTATCCATGAAGCTGACTTTTCATTCCCAATCCGATCGCGACGCAATCGATTGCGTGGAAGTCATTGATGGGATATGGACTTCGCAGCAGTCAGCCGGGCGGCAGCACGTTTCCGTATGCAAGTTACGCAACTAAGCCGATCGCACTATAATCAAAAGCGTCCAATCATCCGCACGTCGTCCTGGGCGGAGTCTCCCCATGAACAAAAAACGCTTTCTGAGCTTCGTTGCCAAAGTCATAGCTGCACAGGTGACCACTTATTTCCTGGCAGGGGCGGTGTTTTATCCACTGCTCACCAAGCCCTACTACGAGGGACCCCATCCGATTTTTGCGGCTTTCCTGCGCACGGAAGCCGATCTGGGATTGTGGGCCCACGTCGTTAATTGGTTTCTGCCGGCTGAAATCTTGCGGGGTATCCTCATTGCCGCGGCTCTCTACCCGCTGTACGACATCCTGAAGGCGTGGTCGTTCCTGAAACGGTTCCTCTATGTTGCCAGTCTCTACTTGGTCCTGGGTTTCTGGGCGGCGACCGTTGCCGCTCCCGGAACGCTGGAAGGGATGGTCTACATGCGGCCCTTTATCACGCCGGAGGTGCATCTCCGTGTACAGCCGGAAATCATCTTGCAGGGGCTGGCCTTGGCGTTGTTCATCGCGGGAGCCATGATGGAAGGACCTGGAAGACAGTAACCTCGGATCCCACTGGCGGGCCAAGAGTCGCCCAGACCTACCCGCTGGCGCCCGACTTCGCCGGCTGTCCGCACCCGGACCCCGACCCTTCGTATACGGGCGGGCGTTTCGAATGCGCCGACAGTAAGCCGGACAGCTTCCTGCGTGCGTGGTTGACGTCAATTGCGCCAGCCAGATTCAGCTGCTCACGCGCCTTCACGCCTGCGACCGCTAGGCCCGCCGCGACTAAGCACGACTAAGGATGCCCGGCGCTGTGGATGACTTGAACCCTGCCGCCCTTACCGCCCTGCAGCCTCACTTTGATCCCGCGCGGGTGAAACCCGGACCTCGTGAGAAGGTCCTGGACGATGCCTCGGGTCTGTTTCCCTGTGGGTTGGTCCTCTTTGAGGACAACTGAAACGTCTGCTCCACGCGCCACGTCACTTCGGTTGCGTCCATCCATTAGACTTACCCCCTTCACAGGCTCGTCAAAACTTCAGTCGGGCTACATAACTCAATAATCCATAGGAACCACCAAACCATCCCCGCCCCGGGGACCACCCGCGGCCATTTGTCATCGCCCTAAAGGTTGTATAGTTCTCGTGATGTGGATTATCATAATCATTCCCGACAGTCGTCATTTTGGAGGCTATTGAGGCATACAAAGGGGGTACTTCAGCTTACTCATTTACCCATAGGGACACACACAAAGTCTCGAACTATGATTTTCGCAAGGGGCACGGTGGGTGGGACATTGGATCTCCCTGCTCTTCGTTACGGGGGGACATCTCGTGAACCGAGCTTTGCGGCGAGGGCTTCCTTCTCGGCTGCGCGCTCCACTTCGCCCATTTCGCGTAGAAGAGCTGCGTAGCCATTGAGTGTCTCCACTGCCTGGGGATAGTAACCCCCGTCGGGCCTGCTGCAGAGCGAGAAGGAGCGCTCAAACAGGGCCTCTGCCTGTCTCGGGCGGCCACGCTGCCGCGCGCATTCAGCAAGGCCCGCGAGACTTTCGGCTACCTCGTGGTGTTTCGGTCCGAGGACCTTCTCCCGCAACGCCAGCGACTGGTTGTAAAGGCGACAGGCTTCGTTCACCTGGCCCTGCTTCAGGGAAACCCTGGCGATGCCGTCCCAAGCCCGGGCCAACTCGGGACTGGTGGGGCTGGCCTCCTCAAGAATCGCCGCGGCCCGCGAGTAGTATGGCTTTGCCGCGGCGTCGTCGCCCGTGGCGGCCACTACGTCCCCAAGGTTCATCAGGCCGGAGGCAAGATCGGGATGTTTAGGTCCGAGTACCTTCTCCTGAATGCGGACGACGCGCTCGAGCATCGGCCGCGCGCCAGCGGGATCGTTCGTCTCGGTATGGACGACTGCGAGGTTGTTCAACGTCTGGGCGACCCAAGGGTGGTCGGGGCCGAGAAGCTTTTCGCGGATGGCCAGCGTCCGCTCCCAGAACTGGCCCGCCTTTGCGTAGTCGCCCTTCTTGTAGGCGATAGCTCCGAGGCTGTTGAGCGTACTGGCGACGTCGGCACTTTCCGGTGCCAGTTTCTGGCGGATGGCCAGCGCCCGTTCCAACTTTCGCTGGGCCTCGTCATACGCGCCCTGCCTCCAGAGCACGTTGCCGAGGTTATGGAGGCTGTCGGCAACGAGCGGCGCCTCAGGGCCCGCCAGCCGCTCGCGCAACTGCAAGGCCTGCTCAAGAAGCACGCGGGCTGCATCTAACTCGCCCTTGTGAAACCGCACGCCGCCAAGGATTGCCAAGCTCACCGCCACATCGAGGTGCTGTTCCCCCAGCAGCTTGCGCTTGGTCGCGAGTGCAGACTCCAGCAGGGGAAGGGCCTGGTCGTAGAGAGCCAGGCTGTCATAGACGCGACCCATCGTGTCCATGAGCCGCGCCTGCACCAAGGGCTCATCTTTCAGGTCTTGCTGGATTTTCGAAGCCCCCCGGTCGAGGATTTCGCGGGCGGTGACGCTGTTGCCACGCGCTTGACTCGGGTCCGAAACTTTGAAGAGCCCCACTAGGAAGTCTGAAACCTGCCGCGCCGCTTCCGCCTCGTGGCTGGCCCGCTGAGCCTCCTGCCGAGCCCGGAAAGTCTGGACAGTCGTAAAAGCGGAGAGAAGGCAGAGGGCAACGATGGCTGCAACAACCAACACACGCTTGCGGCGCCTCGCCGGTTTCGTGCGGATCCACTCCAGGCGCTCCGCCGTGTCGCGTGCCGAAGGCCGCTCCGCCGGCGCGAGGGACTTGAGGCGTCCGATTAGCGCAGTGAGGTCCGGATCGATTCCGGTAACGGGGACCGTCTCACCTCTGGCGGCCCGGGCAAGCAGCGTGGCGCGGTCAATGCCCGGCTCATAAACAGGGTGGCCTGTGAAGGTCTCCTGGAGCAGCAGCCCGCATGAATACATATCGCTGGCGGTCGTGGCTGGCTCGCCTCGCGCCTGCTCGGGGCTCATGTAGCCAAGGGTCCCCATTACGCTTCCGGCCAGTGTCCGGATCGCGAACAGGCCGGCTTCCAGCGGTGGCTGGGCCGGTACGGCCTCCTCACTTTTGTGCTCCCCCGGCTTGGTCTCGATCCCGACTGTGGTCGCCGCAGTCAATTCTTGGACGGATCGCGCGAGGCCGAAGTCCAATACCTTGATGTCCCCACTCGGCGTAAGCATGATGTTGTCAGGTTTGAGATCCCGATGGATGACAGCCTTGGCATGGGCAACCGCGAGAACATCTACGAGCTGTTGTGCAATTGTCATGCGCTGCGTTGGATCGAGACCGCCGCTGATTGCTTCGCGCAGGTTCTTCCCTTGGATCAACTCAAGCACGAGCACGTCAGCGTTGTCCTCTTCGATGAGGTCATGGATACGGCAGATGTGGGGATGCTCGAGCTGCGAAAGAATTCGAGCCTCGCGCAAGAAACGTGCTTTTGCCTGTGCGTCGAGACGGTGCTCCGCGCCTATGGCCTTGAGGGCTACACGCCGGCCAAGCCTCTCGTCGTAGCCGGCGTAAACGTCGCCCATTCCTCCCTTCGCCAGAAACTCTGTCACCAAGATGTGACCGACCTTGTTACCAAGCTTCAGCATGGGCACCTCCTGGCGGATACGCCCTGGCCCTGTGAAGCACACTTCTCCTCTCACCGCCGGGTTTTTCCCGAACGCAATCGTGGCCGCGAGTGCCGCCTTTCATGAAAGGGAACCTTCCTTGATGGTGATTCTAGGCTGCGTTAATAGGTAAGTCAATCAATGGTGGAGAGACAGCGATCCAAAAGTGTACCCCCCTGCGCTCCGACTCGCGCTTTCAGGACCTCCTGCGCCGCATGAATTTCCCGCCGTAAGGTCGCTCTCGGCTTTTGGCTCCCCTGTTTCCTACCCACGCCTCCGATGCGGTGCCGTTCCGCATATGCGCTGTTGCGGAATCGACCGGCACACATGGCCACAAGGGAGCACAGCACTCCCAGCACCTCTGCCAGATTGTGCCTGTGAAACGCCCATCCCGCGCCGGAATCCAGCCAAACGCCGGGATTGTCAATGGAAAGGCGACTTTTCAGTCCGAATCCTAAAAAGCGCCGGAACTATCTGCGCAGCCACAAATTCCAGTGCGACGAGGGAGTAGATTCTTCTGCGACCACATGAGAGTATTTCCCGAGGGCGACGACACAAGAGTTGAGCGACTTCGCTCTACTTCGTGGCGTTGGTCGCAACGAATCCCAGCGGATGCTATGCCACAAACTTCCTCGAAGCAGACTGTATCGAAAGCGCGCCGG
>Ga0326727_10019064_pt1 | contig 13889 bp, 10 predicted proteins | sample MB2enrmetagenome_FD_207643 | JGI IMG/M metagenome (GOLD analysis project Ga0326727, IMG submission 207643) | Lab enriched peat soil microbial communities from McLean, Ithaca, NY, United States - MB29MY | ecosystem: Environmental > Terrestrial > Soil > Wetlands > Peat | place: USA: New York... | reverse complement strand
GACCGGGCTTTCGCCACAGGCTGTTAAGCTGTCGGTCTCAGTGCGGAGCCAGGAAAGGCCCTTCCGGCAGGCGCATTATTACGATTTCAACGTTTCGGCGCACGAGAAGTTTGTGGAGAAGCTGCGATCCATCCATCGCAACCCGGTCCGTCGAGGGCTGGTCGCGCAACCGGAGGATTGCCACCCCACGGACGAAGACCTGTCCGTGGGGACCCCGGCGCCACCCCACGGACGAAGACCTGTCCGTGGGGACCCCGGTGGCAGTGGTCGAGCTTTCGCCACTATCAAACGGGCGTGCGCGGAACTATGGAGATCGAATCGGATTGGACAGCTCGGCAAAGAGGCTGGCAACTGCCCGAGTGGATGCGCGATCGCCGGGATGTCTCCTCGATTTCCCCGGTCGCCTCGGGTGGACGAAAGTCCGCTTCCCCGGTCCCTCCGCCGCGGCGGACGAGGGACCGGGGGCACCCTCGACTTGATAAGGTCTCCTGTGAGATCGGACCACCCGGCCAATTGGTTTCGTGTCGTTTGAGGAATCCGTCGCGAGAAAGTCGGCTTGTGGTGGCCTTTGCGCGTGTGAAGGGTGCGGGGGATGAGCGATTGCGTACGCGCCTGTGTTTGGGCGCGGCTTGGCCGCGTATTTGATTCTTTGAAGGACGGGTGGGCGGGTTGTGGCATGAGTGAACTCATGCCCTAGAAAGAAACAGAAACGCGATTCCAACAAAACGAGCGATTTGACAAATTGGCGGGTTGGCGCCGCGTTCGCGGCGTTGGCAAGTTGGCAAGTTGGCGTCAACGGCGGGTGGCCCCGGTCCCTCGTCCGCCGCGGCGGAGGACCGGGGATGGAAGATTCATTGATCACCACCAACGGAATCGGAGTTGGAGTATCCTCGCAGTGCATGAAAGGTGAGCGCATCCGTTCTCAGCAAACTGGAGAATTTCACTTACTCACCTTCAGTTGCTGCCGCCGCCGGTCCTATTTCGAGTCGGCCGCGGCCATGGATCTCTTTGAAGACGCGCTGGAGCGAGTCCGCCGGCGTTCTCTGCTTGCCGTCGCCGGCTATGTCGTCATGCCGGAGCGCTTTGAAATTAGGGCCGCCCGGCCTATGGTGATCTTTGCCCGCTCGAAAGCTCGGGAGACGGGCGATTGCGGACGCGAGGATTCATCGCGGCTTTGCCGCGTACTTTGTTTCTCTTTTAGGAGCGATACGGTTCCCAGGGCTGACGCCCTACGGCATTTCTCCTTCAAACTTAGCTCTCTTAGGGGGCGTGCGAGGTTCAAGATTTCTTGGGAAAATCGCAACTTGAGAGGCGAGGCTTCGAGGCACATCTGAAGGAGAAATGCTTTGGGCTATTCTCTTTCCCTCCCTAGAGTGTGTTTCATAAATGGTCTGACTGGCCAGCGCAAATCCCTCGGGGGTTAAAACCCCTCAATTCTCCTGCTCTTTTCGGCACGACTGAAGTCGTGCCCTTTCACGAAACCATTTATGAAATACGCTCTAGGGGAGGGGTGGGGTGCGCGGGGGGTGAAGCGCGGCTTTGCCGCGGACTTTGTTTTTCGAAAGATGGGCGGACGGGGGTTCGTGGGGCTGAAGCCCCACGCTCCCTCCGTGTGGTGATCGTGGTGCAAAAGGCCTCGCAGCCAGTGCGCAGATCGCAGTCCGGTGAGACGTGATCGGGATCACAGATCGGCAGCCATTGGCGGACCGATACTTCGACATCTAATCAGGAGATCTGCCCGTGAATAGTTCTTGTGCGCGCATGTTCGGTCTCACCCTGCTGGTTTCTCTCGTTTTGGCTATTGCCGTCCAACCTGCCATGGCTCAGCAGGATCAAGCCAAGCATATTGTCCATCGGCTGATTCCAGCCGGGGATACCTGTGCCAGCTGCCACAAGGTGGTGTATGACCAATGGAAAGCCAGCCCGCATGCCGCCAACGGTGTGGAATGCACCGTGTGCCATGGCGAGACAACAGCAAAGGACTTCGCGGCCGTGCCGGCGCTAAGCACATGCGACAGCTGTCACACCGATCAGGTGGCACAACTGAAGTCTGATCCATTCATGAAAGGCGCGACTTGTGTGAGCTGTCATCAAGCACACGTCTTCGTGGAGCACAAGAAGGCGGCCCCGGCAGGCAAGTGATAACAATTTCCGGGCGTGGCATTCTCGAACTGCTAGAGCGAAACCAGAGTAAACGTGCCATTACCGAGATTGTTGAAGGTGGCTTTTTCTTAAGGAAAAAGCCACTTGGCTGTGTCGGCTCCGGGTACAGCTACTCTGGTTTCGCTATGGCCGGTCGATCCGCGCTCACGGCCCTCTAAAACGTGGCCTCTCATGCGGGGATTGAAACCCCCGCCTCCCTCCGTATCGATTTTTCCGCAGCCTGTGAAGCCGTGCCCTTTCAAAGCGGGTTTATGAGATGGGTTCTAATCACTCATCACCGTTCACTGTCAGCTGCCTTTTACGGCCCGAGGTAGAGGCTCACGCCGGGCGGGGCGAAGCTTAGCTGGCCGGATCTGGGGTCGTAGGTGAGGTCGAGGGCGTCGGATTTGCGGCCGTTGATGAGCACGGCCACCAGCAGGCTGTTGCCGTAGCGCGCGGCCTCGGCGATCTTGTGGCTGCGGATGGGGCCGTACTCGTTGTCGGGGCTGGTGGGGCTCCAGTCGCCCACGAAGCGCGAGTAAGGATAGCTGTACTGCTGCGGATGCTGCTGCCAGTTCTTGTCGTGGACCCAGATGCCGTAGGCGCTGGGCAGATCGTTGGCCTCGACCGTCGAGAGAAACTTGCTCACCGCGGCGCGGCCGAAGATGAAGCGGTTCCAGTTCCAGGGCCAGTCCACGGGGCGGCTGGCAGCGAGCCACCAGGCGACAAAAAGCAGCACGACGGCGCCCGCCGTGCACTCCAGAATCAGGGTGCGGCGCCGCTCGCGCCGAGCATCGAACTGAGGAGCATCGAGCAGGGTCATGGGAGTGGGTCCTCGGTATCAAGAATACAGGTGTCAGGGGTCAGGTTTCAGGTTTCAGTTCACAGTTCACGGCTCACGGTGGTTTCGAGATCGGCCTGAGATGGACTGATGGATTAGACACCGCTAGTGAGGCCGTTGTTCCCTAGTTCCTGGTCCCTGGTCCCTATTCCCTATTCCCTGCTCTCCGCCTCATGCTTTCCCGGCCCGCTGCCGATGAAGGAGAGGCGCGGATGAAACCATTCGCGATTTCAAGGCGCGCCGGCTTGTTCCTCCACGCCTTGAACCGAGGGGTAGCGCATGTCTTTGATCTGGACCCGGAATCTGAGCGTCAAGATCGAGCAATTCGACGAAGATCACAAGAAGCTGATCCGGTTCATCAACGAATTGCAGGACGCGATTCGCGATGCGCAGGCTAAAGGAGTCATCGATCCGGTGGAGATCGAGGTGATCCTTCACCGCCTGGAGAACTACGCCTTCTATCATTTCTCCGCCGAAGAGACGGCCATGGAACAGACCGGCTTCCCAGGCCTGGAAGAACACCGGGCCGAACACAAGAAGTTCATCGCCATCGTCGCGGGCATGACGGAGCGCTTCAAGGGCAGCAACGATCTGAAGCACGCCGGCGAGATCGCGGAGTTCCTCTACAACTGGATTGTCGATCACATCTACCAGATCGACGGAAAATATATCGACCATCTGCACGAGCACGAGATCCACTAAAGCGGGCTCGATAGGCTGCGGGAAAACGGCGAACAGCGGACGAGTTCTTCAGCGAATCACCCGCAGGGGCTGAACAGGCTGCGGAAAAAGACCGAAACTGCGGCCGGATGATGAAAAACATCCCCCAGGGGCTAAAGCCCTTGGCTCATTTTGCTGCGGTTGCGGCACGACTGAAGTCGTGCCCTTTCACGTTTCGCTGCTCAACAAGAGTTTTCCCGCAGCCTGTGAAGCCCTGCACACATTTTGCGGCACTCCCAGCACGATTAAACAGCTTGGTGAAAAGGCCTGCCCGGATGCCTGGAGGAAAGGCCCGTGGCTAAAGCCACACTGAATCGAGGCGATTCATTCGGGAGGCTGAAGCCTCCCGCTCCCTCCGACGGACGAAAAACCGAGTCCTTCTCCAGGCTGCAAAGTCCTGCCCTTTCGCGTTTCGCCGCTCGGCAAGAGTTTTTCCGCAGCCTAGACCGAAAACAGAGATGCTGTACCCAGCGATGGTGGTCTCCCACCCTTGCGACAGACAAAAGTCGCAAGGATGGGGCACGGAGCTCTGGGGTACAGCAATCATGGTTCCGCTCTAGAGAGACAGCTCACTCTTCGCGGCTGTAGGTCGTCTTGTTCTTTTCCGCCTGGCGCTCCAGGGCGAGGTCGATGAGGCGCGTGATCAGATCGGTATAGCGGACGCCTGATGCCTCCCACAATTTGGGGTACATGCTGATTTCGGTGAAGCCGGGCATGGTGTTCACTTCGTTGACGAAGATGCGGCGCTTGCCGCCGGGCTCCATAAGGAAGTCCACGCGGGCCAGGCCTGAGAGGTCGCAGGCGCGGAATGCGGCCACGGCCATCTCGCGTGTTTTCCTCGTCTCGGACTGGCTTAGTTGGGCAGGGATAATAGGCACGGAGCCTTCGGAGAGATACTTCGCCTCGTAGTCGTAGAACTCCTTGCCGGGAACGATCTCGCCGACCACGCTGGCCTGGGGCGAGTCGTTGCCGAGCACGGCGACTTCGAACTCGCGCGCGCGCGCCCTTTTGCCGCCGACGCCCTCTTCGACAATGAGCTTGCGATCGTATCTGGCGGCGAGCGCGAGCGCGGGGCCGAGCTCCTTGCAGTTGTGCGCCTTGCTGATGCCGACCGAGGAGCCGAGGTTCGCCGGCTTGACGAAGACCGGATAGCGGAGCGCGCGCTCGACCTGGGCGATGGCCTTGCGCGGATTCTTCTCCCAGCCGGCGCGCAGCAGCGTGACGTGTTTGACGATGGGCAGGCCTGCCTCGACGAAGAGGCGCTTCATCACGTCTTTATCCATGCCGGCCGCCGAGCCCAATACCCCGGAGCCGACGTAGGCGATGCCGGCCAGCTCGAAGAGCCCCTGGATGGTGCCATCTTCGCCGAAAGTGCCGTGCAGCACGGGAAAGATAACGTCCAGGGCTTTCTCTTGGTTTTGGTTTGGAGCGGTGGAACGGGGTTCCGGCGCGAGCAGCGTGGGAATGCCTTCGTGGAGGAGCTTTGCGCCGGGCGTGGCCTGGGGGTCGCCGGCGCGCAGCCGCCGCGCCACGGCGCTCACGTCGCCGTTGAGCAGGTGGTTGGCGTCTGCCGCGGCCAGCCAGCGGCCCTCCTTGGTGATGCCGATGGGGGTTACGTCGAATTTGTTGCGGTCAATGGCCCGCAGAACCGACGCAGCCGAGAGGAGAGAGACCTCGTGCTCGCCGCTGCGCCCGCCAAAAAGTATGCCCACGCGAAGTTTTTTTGTCATTTTTCGCCGCATTCTTTTGTTTCCATTTTTGCAGCCAGTTCTAGTCTAGAGTTGGTTGTATCCATGCTCGGAGCCGATTGAAAAACGTCCCTCAGGGGCTAAAGCCCCGGGTCTCATGTGCCCTTTGCGGCACGACTGAAGTCGTGCCCTTTCACGGCACCAATTTTGCAATCAGTTCTAGTGTAAAGCCGCGAGCAGGGTGGCCAGGTGCGCGCGGATGGGTAAGAGCCGGACGCCATGCTTGCAAGCGATTCATTCTCTTGTCCATCTTGCCGATAAGGACTTCTGGGGAGTAAGCTCCTCTCGCAGGGGTCACGCTGCGCCACCAGGACGAGGAATCGGCCCGCTGCGTCTGCGAGTTGCCTTGGCCTCGCAGCGCTGAAGCGCAGCTCAACGCGCATCGGGAAGCGACTCGCCACGATCGGCGGAAAGGATGCGCCGGGCCGGCAAACAGGCACGATTGGATAAACGCCCGATGAGAAGGCTTGTGGCATTTCTGGCAATGGCTGTGAGCGGCGCAGGCGCGTCTGCCCCGCCACCCGCGCCACCCGCGCCTCTCACCAGCCTTCAAGCCATCGCCGCATTGACCAATGCGCAATCCGAGCAGCATTTGCCGGTCAATTTTGAGGCCACTGTCACCTACTACGGATTTCGCCAGGTTATGTTTGTACAGGACGGTGAAGCCGCGATCTACGTTGGTGCGCCAGCCGACCTCAATCTAGTTCCCGGCGACCGGGTCCTGGTACGGGGCGAGATGCGGCCGAGCTTCCACCCTTATGTGGTGGGGAACGAAGTGAAGTTCCTGAGCCACGGATCGCTTCCCAAACCGGTTCACGCGACCTTCAACCAGATGATTCGCGCCGAGACCGACTGCCGTCTGGTCACGATTCGGGGTACAGTCCGCGCGGCGGATTGGGAGATGGATCCGCGTTTCACTCGAGGTTTGGCTTCCCTCCAGCTGCAGGTGGAGGGGGAGAATGTTGAAGCCATTACACAAGGCGACAACTCAAATGTCTTTAGCGGGCTCCTGGGCGCCGAAGTCGAGATTACCGGTGTGGCGTCGGGTCAGTTCGACAACAAGATGCAGCAAACCGGGGTGCTGCTCCATCTTCAGTCGCCCGGCGACGTCAAGGTCTTAGCGCGCGCGCAGGCCGATCCGTGGTCGATTCCGGTGACGCCGATGGACCGGGTGATCATCGGACGCCGGATCGCCGATTTCAGCGAGCGCATGCGGGTTCGCGGCGTCGTCACGTACTACCAGCCGGGAGATTCAGTGGTGCTCGAGGATGGGAAGAAGAGCATTCGCGTGCTCCTGGGCAGCACGCCCGAGGTGCGCGTCGGCGATCTTGCCGATGCCATGGGGTATCCGGATGTGCAGAACGGTTTTCTGACCTTGATGCAAGGCGAAGTGCGCGACGATGGGATCCCGTCGGACGTGACTCCGGTGCTCGCCCATTGGAAGGATCTGACGGTGGGCGGCAACGACGGGACGAGCCATATCTTCGACCTGGTGTCGATCGAGGGGCAAGTGGTCACGGAGGTGCGCCAGGCTACGCAGGATGAGTACGTGCTCGAAAGCGATGGACACCTGTTCTCGGCGATCCTGCGCCATCCCAGCCCGGTGAGCGCGGTTCCGGTACCGCCGATGCAGTTGATTCCCATCGGCGCGCGGATTCGCGTGACCGGCATCTGCATGCTGGCCGACGCCAACCCGTTCAATGGCGAGGTCCCGTTCAACATCGTGATGCGCTCGACCGGCGACATCGAGATTCTGAAGCGCCCGCCGTGGCTGAACGTGACGCACCTGCTTTACCTGGTCGCAGTGCTGCTGGTTGTCATCGTAGTCGTGGGCGCGCGGGGATGGTACATCGAGCACCAGACCCGGCACAGAACCACGGCCATGGCGCACATTGAGCAGCGCCGCGGCCGGATTCTGGAAGACGTAAACAACTCGCGGCCTCTGGCTGAGATTCTGGAGCAGATTACGGCACTGGTCTCCTTCGAGCTGCGGGGGGCGCCGTGCTGGTGCGAGGTTGCGGGCGGCGCTTCGCTGGGCAATCGCCCCAACGGTCTTGAGAGCGTGGCCTGGCAGGTGAAGGAGCAGGCTATTCCATCGCACTCCGGGGGCACGCTGGGCACGATCTTTGCCGCGCTGCCAGCGCACGCCTCCGGTGCACTGGAGGCTGGGAAAGCCCTGGGACAGGCGGCGGGCCTGGCTTCGCTGGCCATCGAAACCTCACGGCTGCATTTGGACCTGGTGCATCGCTCGGAGTTCGATCTGCTTACCGATGTGCGCAACCGTTTTAGCCTGGAGCGGGGCCTCGATCAAACGATCGTTCTAGCCCGGCAGTCGGCGGGAATGTTCGGGCTGATCTATATCGACCTGAACGAGTTCAAGCAGATCAACGATCGGTACGGTCACCGCACGGGAGACGTGTACCTGCAAGAGATGGCGCAGCGCATGAGGCGCCAGTTGCGCCCCGGCGACACACTGGCCCGCCTGGGCGGCGACGAGTTTGCTGTCGTCGTGCCCGCCGTACGCAACCGTGCGGAGGCTGAGGAGATCGCCCTGCGGCTGGAGCGTTGCTTCGATGAGCCCTTCGCGAGCGAGGGGTGCGAGATCCACGGGTCGGCCAGCGTGGGCATGGCCCTTTATCCCCAAGACGCGACCAACAGGGACAGTCTGTTGAGCGCCGCCGATACCGCCATGTACGCCGCCAAGAATGCCCGCCGAAGGCTTGCGCAGATGCTGGACGGGCATTATTCCGGAGCATAGAAAGCCTCCGGAACACGGTCTATAGCGTCAGCATGGCAATCTAGAGCATTTTCACTATACCTATAGGGTGGGTTTCGTGGTCGCCCACCCTTTTCACAAAGAACGTGAAAAGGATGGGGCACGGAGTTTCCTTACACCATCAGTGAAAATGCCGTAGCGCCAGCATGGCAGCCCCGCCCCTGGACCCCAATTCCCCCTGGTTTCCATGGCCTCTCTCCCATCCGCAGACTCATTCTTTTGTCTATCTTGCCGATGGAGACTTCAGAAGAGCGAGCTTCTCTTTCGAGGGGATCGCTGTACCAAAAAGACGAAGGATCGGCCCGGTTACGTTTGGGAGTTGTCTTGGCCGCGCAGCGATCAAGAGCGGCTCGACGCGCATCGGGAAGCGGCTCGGCACGATCGGCGGGAAAGAGACGCCGGACCGGCATTGAGGCTTGATTGGATAAACGCCCGATGAGGAAGCTTGTGGCACTTCTGGCGATGGCTGTAAGCGGCGCAGGCGCGTTTGCCGCGCCCCCCGCGCCTCTCACCAGCCTTCACGCCATCACCGCATTGACCAATGCGCAAGCCAGTCAGCACCTGCCGGTCAACTTTGAAGCCACCGTCATTTATTACCGCAGTTATGGAAGAGAGCTGTTCGTGCAGGATGGGGATGCGGCCATCTACGTCTACAACCCTCAGACTTTGCGTCTCGTTCCCGGCGACCGGATCCTGGTGAAGGGCACTACGCACGAGAGCTTCCGGCCCTTCATCTCGAGTTCGGAGATCGATGTCGAGGGTCACGGGGCTTTGCCCAATCCGGTTCCTGCGACCTACGAGCAGATGATCAGAGGGGAGACCGATTGCCGGCTCGTCATCGTGCATGCGTTGATCCGTTCCGCTGACCTCGTGCCCGGCGCGAATGCTCCATTGCCCGGCATCCGTCTGCGCGCACTGGTCAATGGCGGCAGTGTCGACGTTGACGTAAACGACAGCGATGGAAGCAAGTTGAAGGACCTGCTGGACGCCGAGGTGGAGCTAACCGGGGCGGCTTCGGGCCACTTCGACAACAAGATGCAGCAGACCGGGATTCTGCTGCACGTTCAGACCTTGAACGACATCAAGATTCTGAAGCGGACAGACACCGACCCCTGGTCGCTGCCAATTACGCCCATCGACCGCGTCATCACCGGTTACCGAATCGTCGATCAGACGCAACGGATGCGCATACGTGGAACCCTCACCTACTACCAGTATGGCGCGGCGATGGTGGTGCAGGACGGCAACCGGAGCCTCTGGGTTTCAACGGGAACCTACGAACCGTTACATCTGGGCGATGTGGTGGAGGTGACCGGATTTCCGGATGTCCGAAATGGGTTTCTGACGATGACGCGCGCCGAAGTGAAAGACACCATGATCTCCAAGCCGGTTGCGCCTAAGCTGTTCACCTGGCGGGAGCTGGCTGGGGGCGGTAATAGCAGCCAAGGTCACGGCTTCGATCTGGTCACAATCGAGGGCCAGGTGGTGGCGGAGGTGCGGGAGGCCACGCAGGACGGGTACGTTTTGTCGGCGGACGGCCACCTGGTCTCAGCGATCTTCAGCCGTCCTGGAAGCGTATGGGGACAATCCCCGGTGCCGCAGCAGTCGATGAAACAGCTTCCCATTGGGTCCAGGGTCCGGGTGACCGGCATCTGCATTCTCTCGAACCCCAATCCGTTCACCGATAACGGCGAGGTGGCCTTCGACATCTATCTGCGCAGCCTGGACGATGTGTCTGTTGTGACGCAGCCGCCGTGGCTGAACGTCCGGCATCTAATCTACCTCGTCGGCCTGCTCATGATTTCCCTTCTCGCCATAGGAACGCGAGCCTGGTATACCGAACACCGATCGCGCCGCCGGACTACGGCTTTGGCGCAGATCGAGCGGCGGCGCAGCTGCATTCTGGAGGATATTAACGCCTCGCGGCCGCTGAGCGAGATCCTCGAGAAGATCGCCGCGATGGTGGCATTCACCCTGGGCGGAGCACCCTGCTGGTGCCAGCTCGTGGATGGGAAAGAGCTGGGCTGCTGCCCGGAGGAACTGAAGAGCCCTGCGCGGCAGATCGTCGAGCACGCGATCGTGGCGCGCAATGGATTGCCGCTGGGAACGATTTATGCCGCTCTTGTGGGGCGAGGTTTCTCCGAAGCCCAGGCGCGGGAGGCGTTGGCGGTGGCTGCGGAACTGGCCACGCTCGCCATCGAGACCTCGCGTCTCTACTCGGACCTGGTGCACCGCTCCGAGTTCGACCTGCTCACCGACATCTACAACCGCTTCTCCCTGGAAACCTCTCTTGACTCCCTCATTCAATCCGCCCGCCAGTCCGCCGCCGTCTTCGGACTCATCTACATCGACCTCAACGAGTTCAAGCAGGTCAACGACCTATACGGACATAACGCCGGCGACATCTACCTCCAGCTGGTCGTGGCGCGGATGAAACACCAGATCCGGCCCGGCGACACTCTGGCCCGGCTGGGCGGCGACGAGTTCGCCGTGCTCGTCCCGTCGGCCCGCAACCGTGCCGCCGTCATGGACATTGCCCTGCGCCTGGAGTGCTGCTTCGACGATCCCTTCGAACTTCCTTCAGGACCCATCCGAGGCTCGGCCAGCATCGGCATCGCTCTCTATCCCGAAGACGGCGCCAGTCGCGATAGCATCCTCAGCGCCGCCGACGCCGCCATGTACGCCGCCAAACATGACCACCGCAAGCTGATGCAAATGCTCTCCGCTCAGCCGGAGGCCGCGCTGACTCCGCAGACCATCAAGTAGCGCATTTTCACTATTCCGATAGGGAGGGTTTCGTGGTTTCCCACCCTTTTCACAAAGAACGTGAAAAGGATGGGGCACGGAGTTTCCTTATACCATCAGTGAAAATGCTCTAGGGAACCAACTGGGGCGTGGCCGGTCAGGCCGCGCCCTTTTTTCGCCAGGGAAAAGCGTGAGGCGCAGCCTGGACGATGCTTACTCGAGCTGCTCGGGGATGATGAGCAGTACCTCGACTCTGGTGGGCTGGCCATGCAGCGTCGCGGCGCGGAATTGCCATTGCTGCAAGGCGGTGAGGACGAACTGCGCGATCGCGAAGGGCTGCGGGAAGACCACGCTGAGATCCTCGAATTGGCCGGATGAATTGATAAAGCCATGGATCATCAGGGCGTCGGCGCCGATGGCGTCGGGCGGCAGATTGGGCCGCACAATGGTGTACGGCCACGGCGCTTCGAGGCGGGAGACGTTGCCGCCGGCGGCAGCTTCGCTGTTGGGTGGCAGCGAGTACTGCAGGACCCAGCTCTTGGAAAGGCCCACGTGGAGATACGCGGTGTAGGCGATTCTTCCGCTCCATTGACCGGCGATCTCGGGGTACTTCTGTTCGAGGTCGTTGCCGACGATCACGGCTGCGAAATGGCCTTCTTTGGAAAGGGCGATGGGGGTAGCCGAGAGCTCGCCTAATGCATCGGTAGCGGCTCCAGACCCTGTGGCGTGCTCGCCGGGGGCATTCTGCGCAGAGGAGTTCTTTCCCTGGCCGGGAGCGAGCCCTCCTTGCGCGTCCGACTTCTGCGACTCGGTGACCGGAGGCAGAGCGGCGCTTCCGTTTTGCAGCTGCATGTCGGAGACGGAGAGGATGGCGGCCGGCGTGGGCGTTGCCGATAGCTGCGATACCGAGGACGGAGGCTGCTCGACCTGGATGGAATCCTGGGCGGCAATGGGCGACGTGGTGCTGGGCAGGACCTGCGATTGGAGCGAGAGCTGATTGTTGGACGCGATGTTGACGTCGGCGACCCTGAGCTCCTGATTCGGCCGTTCGAGGAGAGGAACAACATCGGCGGCGGGCGGATTTTTCTGCAAAGGCGGAACGATGTTCTTGACCACGGTCTTGCTCGCGGACCAGAGGAGGACCCGCGGTACGGGGATCTCCTGAGGCAGCGTGACGGGGTTGGGAACATCGGGCTGGATCAGCGTCTGCACGCCCGGTTTGGCCAGGGTCTTGGGGGGCGAAGGCGGCGCCGGCTGTGCCTTGTCCGGGTGTGCAGCGTCCCGGTTCTGCATCGGATTGCGAATGCGCGCGTTCGCCTCCGCAGCCAATTCGCTCAGATCGAGCTGACGAATCGTATAGTGCTCTGTGATCACTCTGGCGGATGGCGGCTTGTATCCAAGGCTGAACCAGATCACAGCCGCGGCGAGGACATGGACGAGAAGCGATCCCGCGAACGTCACCGGCCCCTGATGCTCAGGCATTGCGGTTGCGAACAGCATCAGATCGCGTTCAGGCATCGCTATTACAGAAGCAATAGCGACAGGACTCTCCGTGGGCGCATCACCAACATTTACGTCGGTGACAAGCCGGCTCTGAAGGATCTTCCATGCCGGCGAATCCGAATCCTCTATCTTTGACGCGTGACGAGCCAAAAGCGGCCCCCGACTGCGGAAAACGCGATCAATGTTGAGCGACCCATAACGCGGCCTCAACTGTGGGGGAGTCCGCAACGTGCCGCAAGGCGTACGTGGTAGATATTGTATAGAAGAATTGCTTACTGTAGCGATTCCCCGTGGCTTTCTTGATACCTTAGGTAGCATTATCCACAAATTTACCGGGGAGAGACAGGGGGACTTAGGACTACACTGTGATGGCACTGTTCGCCTGGGGAGCAATGGCGATGGTCCTGCAGGCCGGGTTGACGGCAAGATGCAGGATCGGTTATAGCAGACATGCAGAGAAAGGCGGGATTCGCAATCCGCCAGTTCGAACGGAGTAGGGATGAATCGAAGACTGCTCACGATCTTCTTATTCGCATTTGTGATCGCCGGAATCTGCGCATGGGCGGTCTATCGCATGGTGGGCACGCGCATGGCGGCCACAAGGCAGATAGCGACGACGCGCGTGGTTGCAGCCGCCAGAGACATTCCTCTGGGCGCGGTATTAACGCCTGCCGACCTGACAACCATCGCGATCGCCGGCGATACGCCCAAAGGGGCCATTTTGAAGATGGACGACGCAGTGAACCGCGGCGCGACCTCTGAGATTTACCAGGGCGAAATCGTCATGGAAAGCCGGCTGGCTGGTCCCGGATCCGGTGGAGGCTTGGCGCCGACGATTCCCAAAGGCATGAGAGCGTGCGCGGTGAAAGTGAATGAAGTAATCGGCGTGGCCGGATTCGTGATTCCGGGCTCGCGCGTCGACGTGCTGGCTTCGGGTGTGCCTCCCAACGCGCCATCGGCAACCGAAGAGACGGAGACGCTTCTGCAAGACATCCAGGTGCTGTCGGCGGGCACAGACATTCAAAAGGATGCGACGGGCAAGCCGCAGCAGGTGCAGGTTGTGAGTCTGCTGGTGACTCCGGAACAGGCCGAGACATTAAGTCTGGCCAGCATCTCGCTCAGTATTCAGCTGGTGCTGCGCAATCCGATGGATACAGAGATGGCCAAAGTGCCGCCAACGGCGATAAGCAGCATCTTCTCGAACGGGGCTCCGGTTGCACCCAAGGGGCCGCGCCGGGTTGCGAGCAGCGCACCCAAGGCCATGCCGCAGACCTATTCGATCATCGTCAGTAACGGCTCAAAGACCACGGAACAGAAATTCGCTATACCCGAGGGACAGCATTGAGATCGACGACTGGGATCACCATCGCATATTGCAGTGTGCTGATCGCGGCTCTCTGCGCCGGGCAGGCGG
>Ga0326727_10019063_pt1 | contig 13890 bp, 10 predicted proteins | sample MB2enrmetagenome_FD_207643 | JGI IMG/M metagenome (GOLD analysis project Ga0326727, IMG submission 207643) | Lab enriched peat soil microbial communities from McLean, Ithaca, NY, United States - MB29MY | ecosystem: Environmental > Terrestrial > Soil > Wetlands > Peat | place: USA: New York... | reverse complement strand
CCCAACTACTTTCTCGATTCAATGTGCGACTTGGGCAATGCGCTTGGCTACCTGGCGGCTAGCTCTTACCCGCATGCCACTGCGCCAACGCTTCCGGGCAACGGGCATTTCGTGCTCCTCGGCCTATCGGGCACTGGCAACGTACTATCGAACTTCATGATGTACGGAAGGAGCATTCAAGGGCTCGCGGCTCCGCAAGGGTGCGGGTGGCCGTCGCCAAATCTCAGCTGGACAGCAGATGGGTACGCCTTCATATCACCCGGAGAAGACGAGGGGGTGGAGACGGTCTATCGACTGATGAATGGCAAACAGGCATCGCCTTGCCGGCACGAGGATTATCGCGGCAATGGCGGGACCGACGGTTCATACATCATGGGGGCCTACAGTGGGACGGTCAATTCCGGCAAGGGTAAGGTTGCGAGCCTGCAGTCCTCTATCTACACGCCCTTGGGCCTGGGCTGGAAAGAGCCGAACGCCCTCACGCAAATGGGCCGCAATGTCTCCGGGCAGGGCTGCGTTATCGGGATTGCGAATTCGTGCTACTATCCGCAAACTGACGATACCTATCTGGCGCAATCTTTCTCTGAGATCGGGCCTGCTGATACTTCCATTCCATGCCCAGTGCAATATGCCTTTGCCAAGACCGTTCCGGGAGCATCCTACCGCTTCAACACGATTCCAGGGCAAATGGGCCACGGCGCGGGCCTTAGCCGCAGCGCCTCAGGCGGGGCCTGCACGAGCAACGGCCTCGTGCTATGCGCCAATTCGCAGGCCGCAGAGGACATCAGGAAGTGGATGAGCACCCTCAACGTCTTTGGTAATGCGACGAACGCGGGCGCGGTATCTGGAGGGACTCACTAAGCCGGAAAGTGAAGTCTTGCCCACCAGGCTTTTCGCTCTATTCACAGCTGGCAGCTTTTCGGCGACAGTCCATGGCAGCAGTTCCTCGATGCAGTTGATCGGATGTTAGGCGATGTTGCCCAGATAGCCGGAAGCGCCTTTTTTTCTTTTGAAACCAAGGGATAAAGTTAATAATAGACGTGCAGTGACCCAACATCTACCTTTGCGCCTGACAGTGCTCATGCCGGTCCGGGATGACTGGCCCTCTGCCGCAGAACTGATCCGGCGGCTTGGCGAGGCTGTCTCTCCCGATGACGCAACGATAAAGATTCTCCTGGTCGACGATGGCTCGGTGCAAAGGTGTGACTGGAACGACTGCCAAGGCGAGTTCTCTGCTGTGCGCGCCGTACGGGTTCTGCGTTTGCGCCGAAATCTTGGCCACCAGCGCGCAATCGCCATCGGGCTTGTACACATTCAACAGACTACCCAATGCGACGCCGTGGTGGTGATGGATGCAGACGGAGAGGATACACCCGAGGGCGTGGCACAACTCCTGCGCGCCTATTGCGACACTCATGGCGCAATGGCAGTATTTGCGGAGCGGAGCCGCCGGTCGGAATCCCATGTCTTCAGATTCTTTTATCGACTCTATAAAATCCTGCATCTATGGTTTACCGGCATCCAGGTAAAGGTGGGAAACTTCAGCATTCAGCCCTTTGCGTACTTGAATACGCTCGTGGTAATGAGCGAACTGTGGAATCATTACGCTGCCGCCGTATTTCGCAGCAAGCTCCCGTTTACGATGATCCCAATTCCGAGGGGGACCCGTATCGCCGGAACTTCCACGATGAACTTCGTCGCCCTGGTTTCCCACGGCCTCAGCGCTATCTCGGTGTTCGGAGACATTGTAGGCGTGCGTCTGCTGATCGGTTCTCTGGCCGGGTCCTTGCTGGCCGGACTTGGGATTTTGGTCGTAGCCGCGATCCGGATCTTCACAAACTGGGTCGTACCTGGGTGGGCTACGTATGCAACTGGCACCTTGGCCATTATCGCGATTCAGTTGATCTCGATTGCCACGAGCTTTACATTCTTTGTGCTTTCAAACAGGGCGAGCCTGGGCTTTGTTCCACTCCGGGATTGCTCATTGTTTGTGGATGAGGTCGCGGACATCTATTCCCATGATTGAATTCAAGTACGTGGGCTCCGAGCTTAAACTGTTCGCAGCCGCGTGGAACTGGAAGACATATTGGTCCGAACAGATACGGCCGTTTCTCAAGGGAGACACCCTGGAGGTTGGCTCGGGGATTGGATCTAACGCGCAATTCCTGGATCCTGGCGGCGAGGGAAGGTGGGTGTGTCTGGAGCCCGATCAGGAACTCGCCGAACAGTTGATCGGGAATCTCAGAGAAACGATGCCGCAGCGAGCCTTCGAGGCCGTTTGTGGATCACTGCAATCGTTAGCCGGCCAACAATTCGATACGATCATCTATATTGACGTCCTCGAGCACGTCGAAAACGACAAGGAAGAACTGAATCGAGCCGCAGAGCACCTTCGGGATGGCGGCCACCTGATTGTCCTGTCGCCCGCACACCGGTGGCTCTTTTCTCCGTTCGATGCAGCCATCGGGCATTTCAGGCGTTACAATTCCTCGATCCTAAGGAGGATTTCGCCTAAAAGCCTGCAACTGAAACGAATAAGGTATCTGGATTGCGCCGGAATCATCCTGTTGGCCGCGAACGCGATGCTGCTCAGGCAATCGATGCCTACTAAAGCACAGCTTCTACTCTGGGACCGCTGGTTCGTCCCCGTCTCGAAGGTTCTCGATAAGCTGTTCCTGTATTCTATCGGCAAGACGATCATCGCCGTCTGGTGTAAGGAGCCCCGGAATTGAAAGCAGTTGCGACGGAAGTAGGTGGAGCGAGAATTCCTGGATGGTCCACGCCGCCGGTCCTGTTTCTGACGTTGGCACTGACGATCTCCTGCGCGTACTGGATCGTTCCAATTTTGACTGCGCCGGATAAGAGCCCGGACGGCTTGGTCCTTTTTCGCGAAGGCGGTGATCCCGTCTACCTCCCGATGGTAGCTTGGGAGGGCAGTCTCAAATTCGGCGAGAATGTGGTAAAGGAATTCGCCGGGACAGGTGTCCGCGCCTTTCCGTTTGTCCCATTCACGGTCCATGCCATCCTCCATCGAGTTGCCGGTTCGACAGGTTTTATCCTGGCCGATATGCTGACCGTTGTCCTGTACGCGTGCTTGTTGCGACAATTCCTGCTGATCGCAGAAGTCGCCCGCCGGCCGGCGGAGCTACTGAGCCTGGCTGCAATTTCGGGGACGACTCTATGGTTCCGGAATATGGCCAACGCAATTTTTCATCACGGGATGCCGGTCGTGTATTGGGGCTTCCGTTTTCCCAGGCCGTCAGTCACTCAATCGGTATTCTTACTCCTGCTGATTCTTGGCGCGATGCTGATGACTCGGAAGCAGCGGCCGGTCTGGCTTTTCGCGTTGTTCGGCGTTACCTTTGCCGCAACTTTGCAGAGTGACATTTATGCGGCATTCAACGGGGCATTCGTGGTTGGCACGGTGTTCGTTGTGGCCACGCTTGCTGGCCAGGACCGATGGGCGGCGGCAAGGCGGGTGTTGGCGACCGTAGCGGCGATAGGACTTGCCAGCGTGCCGTTTTTTTATCAGCAGCTGCACACATCCGCAGACGTGAAGCGCAGATATGGCGCGTACCCATCGCAACGATATTGGACAGTGCTGCCTGATCGCAATATCACGGCCTTCATCGTAATTTGCCTGGCTGCGGCAGCCGTTTTTTGGAGGTTTTACAAGAGCAACGCTCAGAACAGGGGAAGGCTTGCGGCACTGGCCGTGGTTGCGACGGTTACGGCAACATCCGTCCTCTGTGGACCTGCTTCGATGGCGGTTTTGCACCAAACCATCCAGCCCTACCATTTCGGGATTCAAGATATGCTGACTATCGGTTATGCATCGTTGGTTTATACCGGGTGGCTGCTTACCGACTTCCGCGCGATTTTCCCGCTGGGGAGACTTTCGGAGAAACGATGGAAAGTGCTGACGGCAACGGCGGGAGTGGTATTTACCGGGTTCTGCTTCTACATCGCGTATCGCACCTCGGTATATCTGAATCGCGGAGATCTTCCCACATCCAACCCTTTGGTGGATGATTTCCACCTTGTGCACTATCGCACCGATTTCAAGGAATTGCATACTGTTCTTAGCGAGCCTGAATACGCGGATGCTAAGGTGATGGCTACTTTCGACATCCAGCTAGGCGACTGGTGGCTTTACAAAGAAAAGTATTTGTATCTCGTCGAGCCCTTCCAAAGCACTCTGCCCGATAGCGTGATGGAAGCGCGCGCTTTTCATTTTCTGCGGCTCATGGGGACAAGTAACGAGGAGTTTGGCCAGCTTTTGGACGATCCTTATTTCTTGTATCAAATAATGGGAGGAGACAAATACGCGGCTGAAACTGCTTATACCGCGTGGCCGATTTCCGACTATTCCCCGGAGGCCCAGCGGAGGATTGCATCGACCAGTTGGCCCCATCATCTGGAATTGCCTCTGAGCGAGAAAGCGCGGCTAATGAAGGCTTATGAGCAAACCAGCGAGACTCAGCAATACTCCGACGCCCTGGACATCATCGTTATGGATAAGGACATTCTGCGCGGTTATATTCATCCGGAACGCGGGAATCAGTTCCGTCTGGCGTGGTCGAACCGGACCTTTGAATTGTGGGTGCCGAACAACCCGGGAATCGCCAGCTTATTCGCTGAAGCCCTACCAGCGCCCACGAGGCGAAAGTGATCCGTTTCATCCTTTCGCCAGTGCGCAAAGATCGCAGGTAGTGGTCGTTCACTTGGAACTAAATGTGGCCGTCTTTAGCAGTTCGGATTCAGCTGCGCGATCTTTCGTCCATACACGAAAATACCGTCCCGAGATTCTCATGGGAAACTCTTTGAGGGCAGCCTGCCACTCCCTGTTTTGATCGATATAGCGTGTGGTCACTTCAAGCTCTTCCACGACGACGTCGGATGAGCGAATCTGCTGCGCAACGTAGGAATCTTCTTGGGGCAAAAGGAGACCCGGCATCAGAAACCAGCTTTGAGCGGTCCCGATTTCAGGATAGTAGAACTCGACGCCTGCTCCGTATGCCAGCAAGAAAACCCGCTGGTTTCCCGCCAATGACAAAACGCTATTCCACTCAGGTTGAAAATCGTCGGGCGCATATAGGGATGCGGTTGCCGGCGATACGCTTTCGGTCTTCCACAACTCCCGCTCCGCCCTCACTCCGGTAACCTGGCTGAGCAGTCCAAAACAGAGCAAAAAGCAACTGAGACCGATCCTCAGGCGCCGGTCATTCAAACCGGAGACGCCGGCAACGACTCCGGCAGTAAGCAAGAACGAGTAGTAAACGTAGCTCAGGTAATTACCAAATGCTACAAAAACAAAAACCAGATGAAGCGCGCAGCAAACAACGACGAAAAGAGCCTGTCCTCGCAAATTGCCTGTTCTAGCGAACCGAACCATGCCCACGCAGCCGAAGACTAAGAGTAGGCCGGAACAAAAAAGCCAGATTCCAGCTGTCGTCAATAAGTAGTAGCTGAGGTGAACATCGGGCGGGTGCCAAAAGAACCGGCCCTGTCCAAAAATGCCGAAATGCATCGCGCGGTAGACCCTGGCGCCACCCAATGGAAAGAGAGATTGCAGTACGGGGCGCCATCCAAAGAACGCCGCCATAAGCAAGACAGCGCCGGCATATCCGGCCGCCGCGGGCGCAAGCTGTGCCGCCAACCCGCGCACGGTGCGGCCTGGGATCCGCCACCATTTCCATACGATGACCAGCGTGATCAACCCCGTCAGAGCAATGGGCAGAGACGGTATCGTCATAGCTCCTAGCGCCGCGATCAGCAGCGCCAGCGAAAGGCGCTGCTTTAAAACGAAGTAAAGAGAAAAGGCTAGAGAAAGCTCCATCAATGCATGGGCGGGTGTCGGCGGCCACGGATCGATAAAGATCATCAAACTGGAAAGGCCCAGCAGAACGCCAAGGTTCGCAAACGACGGCCCGATATCCCAACAGAGCAGCGTCCAAAAGGTCAGCATCGCCAGCAAGTAGATGACTAAAAGACCGAATGTTGGCCATTGACTCGCGCCGAAAATGGCGAAGTATACGTGCTGTAACAGGACTGGGAGTAGACCATATGTGAAGCCGAAGTCCACTCCTGGGCGCAGGCCGAGCCCGATGAGCCGATCGACATGCTGAAAACTGCCGAGGTCTCGGAATGCGAAATTGCGGAAGTCCAACTCAGACGGCAGCAGAAAGACGACCCGCAGCGCGACGATAAGCGTGAGGCCGAGCGGAAAAAGCCAATTCTGCATTGGCTTGAGTATCAGGTTCTCTGTGTGGCCTGGAGATTCCGATTTGCCCCCCAGGGATTTGTGGCCGCAATCCGAGATTTCCATTTTGCGTTAGCCTTTCCCGCCAGCGTATCACGAGGCGTCAACTTTCGGTCAGCCGACGAAGATCGACCCGAGCCGTCCAATCTAAAGATCGCTGTCAGCCGGCCGCGCAGCAGAATGCTGACCCAAGTGCGGATTCTTGCTAACTTCGACGCGAGACGTTACAGTTCATGCAGTATGTCCTGGATTTTGCAGAACTACTTTCCCGCTGGGGAAATCCGCCGCGATTTGGCCTTTCTTGGCGCGCTGATTCTGTTCTTTTTTGTGCCGCGCTTTGCCGATCGCATCTTTGGCAGAATTGAAGGATTTGGCTGCCGCCTGGCCGAGCAGAAGCTGCTGGCGATTTTTTCGCTGGCGATGGCCGCGATTCTGATCCGCCTTAGCCTGCTGTGGTTGTATCCGGTACCGTATCCCGTAATTCACGATGAGTTCAGCTATCTGCTTGGCGGTGATACGTTCGCTCATGGCAGGCTAACCAATCCGCCGCACGCGATGTGGATCTATTTTGACACCATACACGTCAATCAACACCCCACCTACATGTCGAAGTACCCACCGGCTCAAGCAGCCTTTCTTGCTCTGGGCGAGTTTCTGGGCCATCCCTGGCTGGGTGTAGTGCTCAGCACCGCCGTGATGTGCGGAGCCGTACTTTGGATGTTGCAGGGATGGTTCCCGCCCAGATGGGCGCTGCTGGGCGGAACGCTGGTCCTGCTCAGGCTGGGGATCTTCAGCTATTGGATGAACAGCTATTGGGGCGGATCGGTAGCGGCGATTGGAGGGGCGCTCGTCGTGGGAGCCCTGCCGCGTCTGCTTCGCCGGCGGCGTACACAGGATGCGCTTATTCTTGGATTGGGCGCCGTTATCCTGGCGAACAGCCGGCCGTTCGAGGGGCTCTTTCTCTGCCTTCCCGTGCTTGTTGCGCTTCTGGTTGGGCTTGGAAGCAAGGGCCGTCCCTCGCTGAAAGTGATGCTGTCGCGAGTTGTTCTGCCGCTCTGCGGAATGGCGATCCTCGGCGGCTTATTCATGGGCTACTACAACTGGCGCGGCACTGGGAACGCCTTCCTCGCTCCCTACGTGTTGAATGAAAGGACCTACTTCAGTACGCCGTCCTTCTCATGGCAAGCAGCGAAGCCCGCACTGCACTATGCCAATCCGCAATTCGATAAGTTTTATAACGATTGGTGCCGGCTGCTGTGGTCCAATCAGCGAGTTAGCGGCATATCGAGTGCCGTCCGCGTGGCCTTCAGTATCGGTGGAAAGTCCATCTTCTTTTTTCTGTGGCCCGAGCTATGTTTGCCTCTGCTCGCCTTGCCCTGGATCCTGCGCGACCGCAGAGTCCGATTTCTGGTGATTCAGGCTGTCATTTGCCTGTCCGCGTTATTGTTGGTCTCGTGGTTTCAGCCGCACTACCTTGCTCCGCTGACCGCGACCGGTTTTGCGCTGCTTTTGCAGGGAATGCGGCATATACGACTTTGGCGGGCAGGTGGCCGTTCCGTGGGCATCGGCATTTCGCGCGCAGTGGTTCTGTGCGCAGCAATTTTCGCTCCGTTCATTCAGCAGGGAGCTCAGTCCCGATTCGAGAAGCCCGACAAGATTGCTTATCGGGTTCAATTTACCGAACAGCTCGACGCTATGCCGGGCAAGCATCTGGTTGTTGTGCGTTACTCTCCTCAACACTCAGTCCTGCGTGAGTGGGTATACAACGATGCGGACATCGACGACTCCAAAGTTGCGTGGGCAAGAGAGATTCCGGGAGTAGATATGCAGCCGTTATTCGACTATTTTCGCGAACGCAAGGTTTGGCTGGTCGAACCCGATTCCACGCCGCCTCGGTTAATTCCTTATGTCGCAGCCGCTCCCTGAGGAATTCAGGCGGTCTACTGATCGCGCTTCTTCAGCAATGCGATGAAGTGCAGTTGCCTGCCGAAGATGTAGGAGAACGGGACGGGATAGATCGGCACCTCACGCTCCACCTGCACCTCGACGAGACCAGCATCGTGATAGAGATTCTGCCACTGTTGCCCCGACAGATAGTTATACGGCAGTTCGACACCATGAGGCCGATTGCCTACCCAATCCATGAAGCGGAGGGTCATGTGATCGAGGGTGCTCTCCGCGAGATGGTCCTTGATGAGGATGAAACTCCGGCACACGCGCGCGGCATCGCGTAAAATCGCGAGCGGATCGCGCGAATGGTGCAGGACATCAACGAACATACAGCCGTCAAAGGACTGGTCCGGGAACGGCAAACGTAGGCCATCGAAGCCGGCGCATGGGATGGCGCAGTCGGGGCGGGGAGCGTACTCCGCGCCGGATACGGTGAGGCCGGGTACGGATTGACCCACAATCTTCGCGATGGTACCGTCTCCGCATCCTACGTCAAGCAGCGTCAAGGCCGGAGGAAGCATAGCTGCGAGTCGCTGGCCGAGCACAGCGACACGGCGCTTATGAACCAGTTGCCCGTGCGCCCTTCCAAGCAACTCCATCCCTTGGCTATCGCTCATAGTCTCCAATATAGGTGTCGCGGCTAATACCCAGCATGCTGAGGAAGAAAGAGGAAAAAATCACCTGTACACCCAGGAACATCCACATGGACCAGAACAGAACTGCTCGCATGCCTACATACAGTGGCCCAAAGCCGCTCGCAGCCCACTGCCAGGTGATCCAGGCACATCCCGCAAATCCGGCAAGAAAGAGAATCCCGCCGAGAACTAACCCATGCTCTAACTGCACATGCCGCAACATGCGCTTGAGCGAGACTGGATTGCGATCGAAACGCTCCGCATAGCTGAAGGCCTTGGCAAAGAATCCCACCGCGATGATCTGCGCTCCCATCAAGGTGAAGATGACGCCGAATAACATGGTATGCAGGTCGAGTTCCACGCGATCGGTGATATGCCGCGGACCAGGCAGCAGCCAGCATGCCAGCGCAAGGCCCAGAACCATCAGCGTTGTTCCGGGCAGCAGAAACAGCCAGTCGGGCGCATAAAGAAGCATGAAACGCAGATGCCGCCAACCATCGCGGAAACTGCGCAGGTGAGGCGGTCGGCCGCGCTTGTCCGGCCATAAGACGATGGGAACCTCCGAAATTTTCGCGCCGAGCTGCGAGGCCTTGATCACAAACTCCGACGCGAACTCCATTCCCGTGCTGCGCAGATCCATCCGATCGAAGACTTCGCGGGAAAACCCGCGCATGCCGCAGTGGCTATCGCCGATGCCTGTTCGAAAAAACAGGTTCAACACAGCGGTTAGCCCCGGGTTGCCGATGTATTTGTGGTGCCAGGGCATGGCGCCGGGCTTGATGCCGCCGCGGAAGCGGTTGCCCATAACAACATCATGGCCTTCCCGCCATTTGCTCACGAACTTTGGAACCTCAGTGAAATCGTAGCTGTCGTCGGCGTCGCCCATGATAATGAACCGTCCGCGAGAGGCCCGGATGCCGGCTTGCAGGGCTGCTCCATACCCACGCTGCGGAACTGGAATGACGCGGGCCCCATGATTCTGGGCGATCTCCTGGGACCCGTCGGTCGAGCCATTGTCTGCGACAATCACCTCTCCCTTCAATCCTGCGGAGCGGAGGGCCGCGCACGCTTTCTCCACACAGATTCCGACCGAGTTCGCCTCATTCAGGCAGGGAATCACTACAGAAATCTCTACCGCATCATCAGTCAGGACCTTATCGGCCTTCGACCAATGCTCCGTCCTCGTCCCGCTGACTTGCACCACAACGGTTTCCTTTCGTTTGCGTGCAGAAAATATATCAGGTTACGCAATTCGGGTTTGTCCCGCGTCTAGTTGAACGTGGCGGGCGGCAGTCGAGTTGATGATACTACGCTGCAACCTGCCGCTGGCAGACTGGGCGCCGTTGAGGATTGCCTCCAAGGTTTACAGATCGCGATAGCCCACGATCTTGTTAAACCGCTTTTCGGTTCTGATGAAGGCCGAGGCCAGCCGGCCAATTACCATCTGGTGGTCTCGCCATTGGATGACGCGGCTGGTCTGGATGCGCCCTCCTTCACGCGGACTCTCGATGATATTGGTCGTGGCCAGTGTATGCGGCGGCGCAAAAATGGTTCTGTGGATTCTTACCCTGATTAAGCAGAATCTGTTCAAACAACCGGGACCACCTCACCTCGATGTGTGCCCCAAATCACCAACAAGCTACCTCATGCAGGGATAAAATTACACGCTGCTCTTACCCAAAACGGAAATTCCGCTATAGAAGAGTTCGAAGGGGGTTTCTTATGGAGCGTCAAATTCGACTCTGTCTTCCGAGTCTTTTGCCAATCGCCCTTCTATTTGGTCTTGCTCCACCCATGAACGCCGATACTGTTTTTACCAACATTGTCGGCAACTGCTGCGGGGGCGGTGCAGTTTTCGGATCGGATTACAGCACCGAGTCACTGGCTGAACAGTTCATCCCTACCGCGAACTTCTTAATGACCGATGCGCAAGTAGTGGTATTCAATGATGTTGGATACGGCGATCCGGACTTCAATATTTACTTGTTCACGGATGCGAACGGACAACCTGGGACAGCGATTGCGACCATCGGCACTGCCCTGGCGGCTCCCGCTGGTGGCGGGATCGTGACTGCCTCGGGATCGCCCCTGGAATTGTTATCGGGTACGCCGTACTGGCTCGTCTTGACTCCGTACGATGACGCGACCTGGGTTGGATGGGAGGAAACGGGCAGCGAGTCCGTTCCTTTTGCTTTCACGGTATCCCCCGACGGCCAAGGTGGCTGGAAGTCGGCCCCAGCCGAAGCTCTGCAGTTCCAAATTGACGGCACAATTCCCGAACCAAATCCCATCGTTCCCGAACCAGCTACGATCGTGCTTTTGGGTACCGGCATCGTCGGACTAGCGAACAAGCTGCACCGCAAAAACATGTCGATCTGAAGATCGAAGCACTCAGGAATTGCCTGGTCAGTAGATTCTCTGGGCAAAAGTGAATTTCGGCCGGAAAATCAGTCTCATGGTGAATATCCAGTTTAAGGTCACTGTTTTCGCCGGAAGTATCACTCGCGTTTTAATACCTTCCTCAACGGCCAGCTTCTGCTGCGCAAGCGCGTAGTCTTCGGGCGTGTCGATGTCCCTGGCAGCCTCCGGGCAATCTACAAGCAGGGTATCCGCAATATGGTCGAGGGTCACCGCTTTGTATCCATGCTCGGACTTCAATACCGTCAGCCAAGGGAAGGTCTCGTGGGCGAAGAATGCGGGAACTCCGGCCGTGTCCGCGTATTGGGCGGCCACAATTGGCTGGCCGCTCTGGCTGTGTTTCTCGGCCAGTCACCGTAGGAAAATGGAAGTAACAAACGGTTGATCGGACAAGGCCAGGATCGGCCAGCGATAACGCCAGCCGTAAGTATTCGACGAATACCGCGGTGGTACCGATGTGCGCCAGCCGGCTCTTTTTCTCGCGAAGAGCTGAGATAGCGTGCAGAAGGAAGGCGAAACCAATCTGGACGACGGAGGGGAGTTGAGGGAGGGGTGTCTGAGAAATCGCTTCAAAAATGGGGCAAATCACGGCCTTTCGGTTCTAGCAAAGGCTCTGCCGGGCGCGTCCGGCTCTTTGGCTCTGGAACGAATGCAGAAAAAGATCGCAGCAGCGGCAACTGGCGGTATATTGTCGTCGCCGGGAAAGCAAATCCGGGGTAAGTTGTCCTAGCTTCGGCCAAATCGTCGGAGTTGGAAAAGAACTTCTCACTTTCCCCCGTTTCGATGCAAAACATTGCAACATTCGTTGCCGAATATGTGAATAAAGTCTTCGCTTTCAATGCTGCAACCTTTGGCACGCCAAGTGCACAAGTTAAGAGGGGAATTGTGTTTTGTTCGTCCCTGACCGGGTGGACCGAGGGCGATCGAGAATAGGCAGTAGCCACCGTAGTCGTTGTACAGGTTCGCAGTGCTTCCCCATCGCGGCTCCAAAGCGCGCCCAAGCCTCGCAGAAATTGCCGGTTCCAGGGAGGACATTTCTCCGCAGGCTATGGCGTGTAGAACTTGTGCTCATGGAAATGATTGTTGCCGGTCGTTTCGGGAGTGATCCAATGAAATTAACCTTCGCATGTGGGAGATTAGCGATTGCGTCTCTCTTTGCGCTGAGCGTTCCCAGCTGGGCTACCAATCAGTACATATTCGGATCGCAAGCCGGACAGGCAGTGCCTACTTTGGGGCAATCCTGGACTGGTTTGATGCCGCGAAACGACGTTGACGTGTGGCAAACCAGCCCGACTACGGGAACCACCTATGCCCTGATGCCAACCACGGGAACTTTCAGTACCTTGTGCGTCAATCTCACGACGGCGCCGGGGAATGGAGCCAGCTGGACCTGGACGCTCTACAAAAACGGCTTCGATGAATCCATATCGGTGACCATTTCCGGCTCAGAAACCCAGGCATGCGATTTGGTCGATACCACCGGTTTTATTCCCGGCGATCTGGTTGCCTTGCATGTGACCCCAAGCCAGAGCCCGGCTCCGGAGTCCACCTTCGCAAGTTGGTACATCGTGCAAACTCCGGAAGTTCCCGGCGAGACAATATTGTTCGGTTCTCAGCAGGTTGGCAGCGCCCAGTATTTGTCGTTGGCTGGGAATAGCAGTTCGCTAACAACTGAACCTGCCATGGCAACGGTCATACCGGCCGCGGGAACGGTGACTAAATATATTGCGGAGTACGTAGGGACTGGTTCTTCCGTGACGGCTACATTGGACCAGAATGAGTCGGCGACACCGTTATCCGCGCCCTTAGGGACATCGGGAGTATTCGTCGAGCAGACAGGAAGCCTGAGCGTATCTGCAGGAGACGTATTCGATGTAAACGAGACTGGAATTACGGCAACCTCGGCTATCTACGCCAGCATAGTATTTGTGCCCGACGTGCCGGGACAATTCGTGATACCGACATGGCGAAATGCAGTATACGATAACGATCCACTGTTCTATCTTCCGATTACAGGCAGATCCGACGACAGTCTTCAGCCCCTGGAGGCGCAGGCCCAACAGATTGGCGGTAATGTACAAATTCAGGGCGTGTACGTGTGGAGCACGGTTGCTCCAGGAAGCGGGACGCAGTATGAGTTTACGCTGCGCGATAACGGCGCCAATACGACGCTGAACTCAACGCTGAGCGGGACGAACCTTATGGCTTGTACCACCAGCGCCGTGGTGACTGGTTGTGCGACCGGCTCCCCCGTCACTGTGAACAATTTCGATCTGCTGGACACCTCAGTTGTGCCCACCGGAAGCCCCGCCAGTGCAGTCGTTTCCGTGAGCTACCTGGCGTATGTGCCGCAGTTGGCTTTTACGACCGAGCCGCCTGCGACAGGGACGGCGGAGACGGTGCTGAGTCCGGTCGTGGTCGAGCTGCAGGATGAAAACGGGAACCCGCTCAACGGGTCCACGGCGCAAGTGACGATCAGTTCGACACCGGCGGGTGTAGACGGCACGTTGACGGTGAATGCAGTGAACGGCGTGGCGACCTTCAGCAACCTGGAGTTCACCACGGCTGGCAGTTACACGTTGTCGGCAACGGTCAGCGGATTACCGGCAGTAACCAGCAGTTCGA
>Ga0326727_10019062_pt1 | contig 13891 bp, 12 predicted proteins | sample MB2enrmetagenome_FD_207643 | JGI IMG/M metagenome (GOLD analysis project Ga0326727, IMG submission 207643) | Lab enriched peat soil microbial communities from McLean, Ithaca, NY, United States - MB29MY | ecosystem: Environmental > Terrestrial > Soil > Wetlands > Peat | place: USA: New York... | reverse complement strand
GTCTCGCAGCAAAATGTCACGCTCACCCTCGGCGTAGAAGCCCAACTCTCCCTCGGCGACGAACCCTCACTTGCCCTCCTCGAGCCGGCGGTGAGCCAATGACATCATCTACGCGCCACATTCATCTCATCGGCATCTGCGGCACGGCCATGGCTTCGCTGGCAGGCCTGCTCCAACTTCGGGGCCATCGCATCACCGGCTCCGACAAGGCCGCCTATCCGCCCATGAGCGACCTGCTCCGCTCACTCAGCATTCCCATCCTCGAGCCCTACGCCGAGTCGAACCTCACGCCCGCGCCCGATCTCGTCGTCATCGGCAACGCGCTCTCGCGCGGCAATCCTGAAATCGAGCGCGTCCTCGACGAGCGCATTCCTTTCACCTCCATGGCCGCGTTGCTGCGCGAAGAATTCCTCCGCGGCCGCTCGCCTCTCGTCGTCGCCGGGACCCACGGCAAAACCACCACCACATCGATGCTCGCGTGGATCTGTCAAACGGCCGCGCTCGAAAATCCCGCGTTTGAGCCCTCGTTTTTGATCGGCGGCGTCGCGGAGAATTTCGATACGAGCTTCCAGCTCCGTCCCACGCAGCCGTTCATCGTCGAAGGCGACGAGTACGACACCGCCTTCTTCGACAAAGGCCCCAAATTCCTGCACTACTTTCCCGACGCGCTCATCCTCACCCACGTCGAGTTCGACCACGCCGACATTTATGTCGATCTCGAAGCCGTCAAAACCGCATTCAAGCGCCTCGTCAATCTGGTTCCGCGCCGTGGCCTCATCGTGGCCTACGACGGCAGCGAAAACGTCACCGAGTGCGTCGCCCGCGCTTTCTGCCGCGTCGAACGCTACGGCTTCGGCGAAACTTCCCAATGGCGCATCCGCAATCTGCGCTACGTGGACGGCCAGACGCAGTGGGAGATCAATCGCGACGGCGTCGCATGGGCCGAGTTCGCGATGTATCTCGCCGGCGAGCACAACGTCCTCAACGCCACGGCCGCCGCGGCCCTCGCCGCCGGTCAGGGCATCCGGAAAGAATCCATCGCCGCCGCGCTCAACACATTCAAAAGCGTCAAGCGCCGCCTTGAAGTGCGCGACCAAATCAACGGCATCACCCTCATTGAAGATTTCGCTCACCACCCCACGGCGATTCGCGAAACCCTCCGCGCCCTTCGTGCCGTCTACCCTTCGGGGCGCATCTGGGCTGTTTTGGAACCTCGCTCCAACACCCTGCGCCGCAAAGTCCTCGCGCCCGATCTCATCTCGAGCCTCCGCCTCGCCGATCGCGTGATTCTGGCCGGCGTATATCAGCAGGAGCGCATTCCCGAAGCCGAGCGGCTGCACCCTGAAGAGATCGTCCGTGCGCTCCACGACGCAGGCACGCCCGCCGAACTCCATCCCAACGCCGATTCGATCGTCGCCGCCCTCGCGCCGCAGCTTGCCCCCGGTGACGTTGTCGCCATCCTCTCCAACGGCGGCTTCGACGGCATCTACCTAAAACTCCCCGCGCGCCTCCGCGAGTTGTATCCCAGCTCCGCGATAGCCTGAGCGCAAAATGTGTGCCCAACCCCGTCGAGCCCTTGCCGTTGCGGCTACGGTGGAGTGCCGCGAACCTGCGAACCCGCGACGTGCGCGTAGCGCACGCTAACCCGCGAACATGCTAACCCGCTGACTCGCCCCAGCCGCCAATGCGATACTCACCATAACGCACACTTTCAAAACTCCATGATCTGGTCTCTTCTCTTTCTCGCCAACATGATCGTGACGGGCATTCCTACGGCCCTGCTCTTCATCCCCTGGTGCTGGCTCACGGGCAACGTGCTGCCGCTCTACAAAGGCACGCGCTTCATGCTCTCTTCAAGCTGTCGCATCGCCGGCGTGCGCTTGCGCCCCCAGGGCCTCGACCGCATTCCCCGCGACCGCGCCTGCATCTTCATGTCGAACCACGTCTCCAATCTCGATCCCCCCGCGCTCATCTCGCTCATCCCCGGCCGCACCTCGGCCTTCATGAAGCGCTCGCTCATGAACCTGCCCATCCTCGGCACCGGATTCCGCCAGGGAGAGTTCATCGCCGTCGACCGCACCGGCAACCCCTCCGACGCGCAGCGCAGTGTGGCCGACGCGCAACGCGTGCTCGCCAAAGGCATTCACATCACCACGTTTGTTGAAGGCACGCGCTCACCCGACGGCCGCATGCTGCCCTTCAAGAAAGGTCCGTTCTTCCTCGCCAAGGCCTCCGGCGCTCTCTGCATTCCGGTTTCGATCTATGGAACCGAAACCATCCTTCGCAAAGGCAGCCTGCGCATGCATCCCGGCCCCGCACACGTCATCTTCCACGAGCCCATCGATCCCGCAAACTACGCCACGCGCGAAGAGCTCACGCAGGCCGTCCGCGCCGCCATAGCCTCCGGCCTCCCGGAGTGGATGCGCACCTGATCGCTCGAATGCGATACTCTCCATGGACCTGCTCACACACTCCGCATGATCGTCTCGCTCCTCGTCTTCGTCACCATCGTCGTACTCGCCCTGCCCACGGCGCTGGTGCTCATTCCCTTCACGCTCCTCAGCGGCAACGTCGGTCCGCTCTACGTCGCGGGCTGCTGGATCGCGCGCACCGCCATCCGCATCGCGGGCATTCGCATTCAAGTCCAGGGCCAGGAAAAAATCCCTGCCGGCCGCGCCTGCATCTTCATGGCCAACCACGTCTCCAACCTCGACGCGCCCGCGCTCATCCCAAACCTTCCCGGCCGCACCTCGGTCTTTCTCAAACGCTCGCTCATGAGGCTGCCCATCCTCGGATACGCCTTCAAACTCGGTGAGTTTATCCCCGTCGATCGCGGCGGCGACGTGGAGAGCGCGCAGCTCGCCGTCGGCGACGCCCTGCGCGTCCTCTCGAACGGCCTGCACATCACCACATTTGTCGAGGGCCAGCGCTCGCCCGACGGCCGCATGTTGCCCTTCAAGAAAGGCCCCTTCTATCTCGCCATGGACTCCGGCGCGCCCTGCATTCCCGTCTCTATTTATGGAACCGAGAAGATCCTTCCCAGGGGCAGCAATCGCATCTATCCTGGCACGGCCTACGTCGTCTTCCATCCGCCGCTCGACCCAGCCAATTACGCCACACGCGACGACTTATCCGAAGCGGTGCGGACCGCAATCGCGAGTGCCTTGCCCGAATCGATGCGGGAATAAAATAGGGGCGTGCTTTCGCCGATTCAGCTGATCTTGGATCCTGCGCTATAAGGCGAACGTGCGCTTGAGCGCACGCGAACTTGCTAACTCGCTGAGTTGCTCGCCCTACGGCTGCACCACCGCGTTGTATCCATCCCCCAGCAGCTTGTCCCGCCAGTGGATCGCTTCTTCGCTGCTCGAAAACGGCCCGATGCGCACATGAATCAGCCCATCGGCGGGATTCCGTTGCGCCGTCACCGCGTAGCCGCGCTTGCGCAGCGCGGTCTCCAGCACATTGGCGTCCTCGGCATTCGCCACCGCCGCGATCTGCACCATCAGCACCTGAGCAGGCAGTGCCGGCTGCACATTAGCCGCAACCCCTCCCTGCGTCGTCGGCCCCGTATTGCCCGCGCCCGCACCCGGAGCCACCGCTCCCGGCGTTTGTCCACTCCCAGCCTGGCCTTGTCCGGCCGCCGCCGGGCTCGCGCCCGCACCCGGCGCACCCGCGTCCGGAGTCGTCGACGAGTCGGCCGCTGGCACTGCCGATGTCTCGGCAGCCGATGGCTTGGGAATGGAACTGCTACCCTGCAATGGCTCCTGCTCGGGAGCTGGGGTGGGCGCGACAGCCGCAGCAGACGGCGCGGAGCCATGATGCCCCACCGTGTACCCCACTCCAAAGCACAGCCCGCAAAGCAGCGCCAGCGCAGAGCAAAGGCCGAACACTGCACTCGCGCCGAGCGTCAGCTCGCGATCGCGCCGCGGCTGTTCTGCCTTCGGCTCTTCTTCGTCGTCTAAAAATCCGCGCATGAAATGCTCGCAGCTTGTGGCTGGCAGCTCAAGAAGCTGCCCTCGGCCAGTAACGATCAGGAGGGGAGGTTACCGGCTACAGGCTACAGGCTGCGGGCCACACCCCACAAGCGACTAGCTCTTTTCCTTATTCCCCGGGCCGGCCAGCCGGTTCAGCAACCCCAGCAGTTCCACCGGCAGCGGAAACACGATCGTCGTATTCTTTTCCACGCCAATCTCGGTCAGCGTCTGCAGATAGCGCAGCGTGATCGTCATGGGCTCGGTCGCGAGCAGCGCCGCTGCATCCACCAGCTTTTGCGCCGCGTTGTACTCGCCCTCGGCATGGATGATCTTCGAGCGCTTTTCGCGTTCCGCCTCGGCCTGCTTGGCCATGGCGCGCTGCATCTGCTCCGGAAGGTCCACCTGCTTCACTTCCACGCTCACAACTTTCACGCCGAACGGTTCAGTCCGCTGGTCCATGATCGACTGGATGCGAATGTTCAGCTTGTCGCGATGGCTGAGCAGCTCGTCCAGCTCCACCTCGCCCAGCACCGTGCGCAGCGTGGTCTGCGCCAGCTGTGAGGTCTGGTACACGTAATTCGACACCTTGATCGCGGCAGCGTTCGGATCGACCACGTAGAGCGTCACCACCGCGTTCACCTTAATGGTCACGTTGTCGCGCGTGATCACGTCCTGCGCCGGAACCTCCAGCACCTCCTGGCGCAGCGAGATGCGAATCATCTGCTGGATCGGCCTGAAAACAAAAATCAGACCCGGTCCCTTCGCTCCTCCGCTGATCCGGCCGAGCGTAAAAACCACCGCGCGCTCATATTCGCGCAGAATCTTGATGCAGTTGAGTGCATAGAGAACAAAAATCGCAGCGATAATCCAAAAGACAACCGAAAAATCACCTAGAGACATGGGAAATTTCCTTTCCTCACTCAGCAGGAATTCTACTCCAACAACTCGCATTTCCAGACAATGCTGCGGAAAACTGGTCCTCCGCCAGCTACGGGTGCCCCACCCTCGGCGCGTCTTTGTTCTTGCGCCTAGGGTGGGTTCGCCAACTCTCGGGTGCCCCACATCTCGATTCTGAGATGTGGGGAGGCACAGACCTCAACCCCGCACGAACACACCAACCACTAACCACTAATCACTGTTTTTTCTCTTCCACCTCGAGCAGCATCTGCTCGTGCCCCACCACGCGCAGTGCCGTACCGGCGGCCACCGGCGCCCTGGCCACAGCCAGCCAGATCTCGCCCTCCACCAGCACGTGTCCCTGCGGAGCCAGAGCTTCCATCGCCGTTGCTGTCGCGCCCACCATGGCATCGGCGCCGGTCCGCGCCTTGCGCCTGCGCGCCCGCACCGCCAGCCGCAACAAAAATACTGTAATCGCGCCAAAGGCCGCGCTCACCGCCAGCGCCACCCACGGGCTCACGTTCATCTCCGGCACCGGCGCGGCCACCAGCGTCAGGGTGCCGAAGGTCAGGCACACAATGCCGGCGATGGCCAGCGCTCCGTGCCCGCCCACCTTGGCCTCCAGAATCAGCAGCACCATCGCCGCCACCAGCAGCAGCACGGCCGTGTAGCGAATCGGCAGCAGGTCAAGCGCGAAGATGGCGAGCAGAACCATCAACGTGCCCAGAGCGCCCGGCACAATCGTTCCCGGCGCGTTGAATTCGAGATAGATCAAGAGCGCCCCGCCCACCAACAGCAGCAACGCAATGTTGGGATTCACCAGCCATCCCAGCAGCTCATCGCGCAGCGTGGGCTGGATCGGCACAATGCGCGCGCCGGCCAGATGCAGGGTCAAAGTCGACCCGTCCATGCGCGTCACAACGCGCCCGTCGATGGTTTTGAGCAGGTCGGCGTCGCTGTTCGCGATCAGATCGATCAACTTCTGGTTCAGCGCCTCCTCTGCGGTGTACGAGTGCGACGACTTCTCCGCCTCCTGCGCCGCGTCCGCGCTCCGGCCGCGCTTGGTCACGTAGGAGCGCATGAAGGCTTCGGCGTCGTTCTCCACCTTTTGCGCCTCCACGTCGTCGGGCTTGCCCATCTCGAAGACCACGTGCGCCGCGCCCGCCTCGGTGCCCGGCGCCATCGCCGCCACGTCGGCCGACTCCAGTATGAAGAACCCCGCCGATCCCGCGCGCGATCCCGATGGAGCCACATACACAATCACCGGCACGCGCGAGCGCAGAATCGCTCCCACCATGGTGCGCATGGAGTCCAGCAATCCTCCCGGCGTGTCCATCTCGATCAACAGCGCCTGCGCACCGTCGGAGTTGGCGCGGTCGAGCGCCCTGGTGACCTCGTCCGCGGTCACCGGCTGAATGGTGTCGTGCAAAACCAGCTCGTCAACAATCGGCTGCGCGGGCGCCGGCTGCTGCGCACGCGTATCGACACCAGCGCCCAACGCCAGCACAGCCAACAGCCCCGCCGCAATCATCCCCGCGCCCGACCAACTCTTCTTCGCCGCTTTTCCCATGGCTCGCCTCATTTGAATTAGCGGAGTTGGCGGGGTTAGCGGAGTTAGGCCGCTGGCCGATTGTTAGTGGGCAGCCTATGACTCCGCCCTCCCACTGGCTTGCTAACTCGCCAACTTGCTAACTCGCGAACGTGCGCCTCAGCGCACGCGAACTTGCCGCGCTCCCTAACTCCGCTGCCTCTTCACTTCTGCCCCGTCCTCGCCCGTATCTGCTCTTGAATCTCCTTGGCCGCCCGGTTCGCCGGATCGAGATTCAATGCGTTTCCGGCCTCGCTGTTGGCCATCTCCAATTGCCCGGCCGCCAAATCCAGCCGCGCCAGCACCAGGTACGCACTCGCCGAGGGTCCCAGTTGCAAAGACGCTTCTGCCTCTTTGCGCGCCGCGTCGTTGTCGCCGCTGCGCTCGCGTACCTCGGCCAGGCCGGCGTGCGCCTCGGCGCTCTTGCCATCCGCCGCCACCGCCGCCTGATACAACCTCTCCGCCTCGAGCAGCAATCCGCGATCGAGATAACCCTTCGCCTGCGTCGACAGCGCTCGCGCCCGATCCGGCGCGGGAAGCGCTGCCAGCCTCCCGGCATCCATCTGGTCCATCATCGCCGCCGCTTGTTTGAAAGCCGCCGCGTCGAAGGTGCGAACAATCCGTTCCAGCGGGTCGGAAGCGGTTGCGCCTGCCACCGGAGCCTTCCATGCCGCCTCGAGCGCCTGCGCCTCGTCGTCGTTCGGCCGCAGCTTCAGGCACTGCGCCATCTCATTCAGCGCCCCCGGCACGTTTCCGTGCCGCTTCAGGCTTACCGCCAGGTTGAAATGGTAATCCGCCGCATTTGGATCGGACGCGGCTGCCTGAATAAACAGCGACGTGCCGTCGTTCCCCTGCCGGCTCACGGCCACCCCTTCGTTGTTCACCACCTCGGCCAGCGGCAACACCCGCGCCACATCGGCAAAGGCCTGTGCGGATTGCTTGTAATCGCCGGAGAAGAGCAGTGAAAGCCCGCGATAATAGCCGGCCTCCAAGCCGTCTGCGCCGTTGCGGTCCACCTTGGCAAAGGCCTCCGCCGCTTCCGCGTAGTGTTGCTGGTTGTAGTCCTCGCGGCCCAGCGCCATCCACGCCGCGCCGAACTCCGGGCTCAGCTTCACCGCCTGTTCCAGGTGCCGCTGCCGCTCCGCCTGGTCCGGCTCCGTAATGCCGCGAATATATTGCTCGAACGCATCCACCCGGATCTCTCGCCCCGCGGCGATGAACGTCGCCTCGTCCACGTTGATCGAGGGATCGAGTTCCCGCGTCAGTTGCCACGCCAGTCCGCTGAAGACGCCCGACAGATCGCGCATCTCTCCACGCACGCTCACTGCAGGCAACATACGCAGGCCGGGCACATCCACCAGCGCGGCCTCGGCCGTAATGCTGGTCCCGTCGGTGGTAAAGCTGCCCACCACGATCGAATCCGCATCCAGCGTCTGCGCCAGCTTAAGCGAGCTGGCTCGCGACGGCTGAAACCCCTGCGGCAATCCCAGATGGTCCAGCGCGTACACGCGGTCGGCGCGGCTCGTGGGCTGAAATCCGGCCGATGCGAAGCGCATGCTCAAGGTCTCCGCCGCCGCCTCGCGAATCCACTCCAGGCTCGGCTGCCCGGTCCGGTTGTCGAAGGGCAGCACCAGCAACACTCGCCCGCCCGCCGAAGACCCCGCTCCGCCGTCGCTCGCCGTCGCGCCCGGCTGCCCCTGCGCGCCGGCCGCCGCAACCAACAAGCACGGAGACGCCAGCACCGCGCCGGCCATAAGCCGCCGCAACTGCCCCGATCGCACTCGAATTTCCCTAATCACAACAGGTCGATTATAGGCTCTGGCACTGGTACCGCTGGTCTCCCGACCGGCTGTAGTGCAGGCCTCCAGGCCTCGCACATCCCCAGTGCTAGAATTGCCATCAATCAATCCAGGTTCTATCAGCTATTGAGTCGCGTTTGTCCGGCTCGTCATAGGTTGACGCCGGCGTGCTCACCGGAAAGGATGGAATGGCCATGGCGGAAAAGCACTATTGGTTTCGCAAAAGAACATCCGGCAAACGTTCGGGCTGGACGCCGGCCACGCGCGAGGGCTGGATTGCCACCCTCGTCTTCTTCGTCGTGGAACTCGGAGGCATGGCGCTGCTTTCGTTTTTCTTTCTCAATACCCCGCACCTCGTCTGGGTGCTTGGCGCGTGGTGCGTCGGCTGCACTGCGGCATTCCTCGCGCTTGTCTTCTCAACCGGAGAGCCGCTTCGGTGATTCGCTAAAAAGCAACCCTCAGCTTCCCCTCGCATCCCTCCTCCCGAAACGCAACGCGGCAGCGTCTGCCGATATATGCACACCAGAATCCGATTTCGCTTGGCTCCCCACAACTCCGTCGCTATCATCGCTCTATGTCGCCCCTCACGCCACCTCCGCGTCTCAAGCCCGTGTGGCGAATCGTCGTCGAAGTCGCCTTTATCGTCTTCCTGTTTTACTCCAACCTGCTCATGGGCGAGTTCACCCGCGCCAATGGCCAGGGCAAGACCCTCGCCTCCGCCCTTTGTGACATCGTCACGCCGGCAAACTTCCTCATCGCCCTCGTCAGCGCCCTCATCGGCTACGTGATCTTTGAATACCTGCGGCACAAGCTGTAAGGAAAAGTGAGAGTGTGCGTGTGCGCGGATCAGCGACTGCCACACCCACACTCACACAATCCACTGTTCACTGCGAACTAAGAACTGCCGCCTGCGCTTCTTCCACCTTCGCCGGCTCGATGAGCCGCTCCCGGTAGTACGCGTTGCGCACGTACTGCTTCACCATGCGATTGGTATTGAAGTACGAGCCGTTGTACGCCAGCGTCGTCTTCATCAGCCGCGCCCACTTCTCCGGTTCATCGCTGTAGAGCGGAACCACCGCCGTCTCCAGCTTCGAGTAGAGCGAATGCGCCTCGGCGGCATCGTCGGCCCCATCCTCAATCGCCCATCCGGTAAAGCCTTCAATGCAACCCTCGATCCACCATCCATCCAGAATCGACAAACTCGGCACGCCGTTCATCGCCGCCTTCATGCCGCTCGTCCCCGATGCCTCGTAGGGCCGCCGCGGCGTGTTCACCCAAACATCCACGCCCGCCGTCAGCCTCGCTCCCAGGTCCCACGCATAGTTTTCAAGATAAATAATCCGCAGCGCGTCGTCCGAAAGCTTGGCCGCTTCCTCCACCACCTGCTTGATCAGCGCCTTGCCCGGATCGTCCTGCGGGTGCGCCTTGCCGGCAAAGAGAATCTGCAATCCTCCCGCCTTCACCGCAATCTCCTTCAGCCGCTCGGGATCGTGTAACAGCAGCGTGGCCCGTTTATACGTGGCCGCGCGCCGCGCAAAACCCAGGGTCAGCACTTTAGGGTCCAGCACCAGCCCCGTCCGCGACCCCACCTCGGCCAGCAACGCCTCCTTGGCGTGCGCATGCGCTTTCAGCATCGCCGCTTCGGGCACGTCGATGGTGTTGCGCAAATACAAGTTGTCGCGCCGCCATTCCGCAACGTGCTCATCCAGCATGCGCGCCACAGGCTCGCTCATCCACGTCGGCGCGTGCACCCCGTTGGTGATGGCATGGATGTCGAACTCCGGAAACATGGCCCGCGAAACCTTACCGTGCTGCATGGCCACGCCGTTCGCATAGCGCGAAAAGCGCAGCGCCAGCAGCGTCATATTCAGCAGTCCGTCGCGGAAGCAGCCCAGTTTTTCCAGTTGCGCCGTCCGGTCGCCTCCCAGAATGCGAATCGTTTGCTCGGTTGAAAACCGGTCGTGCCCCGCCGTCACCGGCGTATGCGTGGTGAACACGCATCTGCGCCGCACCCGCTCGATGTCCGCGTCGGTCGCGCCGTACTGCGGCCCGCCGCCCAACTGGCTCTCCAGCAGCGCCAGCGTCAGCAGCGCCGCGTGGCCTTCGTTCATGTGGTATACGTTCACCCGCAGGCCCAGCGCATGCGCCATCCGCACCCCGCCCATGCCCAGCACAATCTCCTGCTGCAAACGGTAGTTCGTGTCGCCGCCGTAAAGGTGATCCGTCAATCCCCGGTCCCAGCCCGCATTGCCGTCCAGGTCCGTGTCCAGCAGGTAGATTGGCACCACATGCCCCGAATGCCCTTTCAGGTCGTAGCGCCACGCCCGCACCACCACCACCCGGCCCTCGATCTGCACCGTCACCCGCGCCGCTTCCTCCGTGCAAAACTCCGCCGGATTCCACGCCTGCACGGTCTCGCTTTGCACCCCCTGCGCGTTCAGGTGCTGCTCAAAGTAGCCCTTGCGATGCAGAAGCGAAAACGCCGCCAGCGGCACACGCAGGTCGGCCGCCGATCGCAGCGTGTCACCCGCCAGCACGCCCAGGCCGCCCGAGTACGTCGGCATCGATGGCTGAATCGCGATCTCCATCGAGAAATAGGCCACCTGGCCGGCGTCGGGAAGAGTCTCGTATGAAAAGGGTGTCGAGATGGCTGGCTCCATATAACTTTTCTTTACCGCGCCGCTTTGGCCCGCCAGATCATCGGCCCGCTGGACCTCGGCGCACGGTTCCCGACTCGTTCATCGGGGTAAATACCTCCCAAGTTTAACAAGGATTCACAGCTCAGTAAGGCTTCCAGCCTCAAGCGCAGTGGTTAATTCGTGGGAGAGACAGATTAAAGCGGAGTTAGCGGCGTTCGCCGAGCTAGACCATCTCCAACCCAGTTGGTCAGGCCCATCGCATCCTTCAGGTTTGCCCCTGGCAAAAGGCGAGAAAACAATCATTGCAATCCAATTGCGCCGGCCAATACCACTTGTGGACCCCGGGATTCATCGATCCCGCTGAGGCCTGCTACAAGGGCACAACTCCCCTGTCTGCAACGCGTCCAGCAAGCGCAAAACCTCCTGCGGATTGCGGCCCACCGACAAATCGTTCACCGAAACATGGCGGATCACCCCTTCCGGATCGACGATAAACGTCGCCCGCAGGCACACCCCCGCCTTCAGATCCAGAATGCCCAGTTGCTCGGAAAGGTCGCGCTTGATGTCGGAGAGCATGGGAAACGGCAGATTTTTGAGCGCCGGGTGATGCTCCCGCCAGGCCAGGTGCACAAACTCCGAATCCGTACTCCCGCCCAGAACCTGCGCGCCCCGCTCGGCAAACTGCTTCGTCATCTTGCCGAACTCGGCAATCTCCGTCGGACAAACAAACGTGAAGTCCTTCGGCCAGAAGAAAAACACCTTCCACTTGCCGGGATAGCTCTCGTTCGTCACCGTTTCAAACGCCTTGTGCACGTCCAGATCGACCGTCGCGGTCAGCTCGAACACAGGAAACTTCTCTCCAACTGTCAGCATCGATGACTCCTTTAAGAATGTGATCTCCACCGGAGTTTCGACACACCTCCGCGCCCCCCGCGAAAGAAGCGAAGCTCAAATCAGAGCAGCGGCTTGAGCCGTTGTGTCCGGTAACGTCAGATTGCCATTTCGGACGAGGAAAGTCCAATTGCGCCACGGAAAAATCGCGTCTGCCGTCACAACTCCCGGCCCAATTCGGAATCGTCCCGCGCCGTGAACCTGCGCCTGAGAACACGCGAACTCGCGAATGTGCGCGTAGCGCAAGCGAACTCGCCAACTTGCGAACTTGCTAACCCGCTATTCCAGCCTGTGCGCCCCTCCCGAGGCATGGCACACATGAATCTCGGGAACGATCCCCGTCTGCTTCGCGTACCGCGCGCCCAGCGCCTCGGCAAAGGCCGCAGCCTCCGTCCGCTCCACAAGATTGATCGTGCAGCCGCCAAAGCCGCCGCCCGTGAGCCGCGCCCCGATCAGTCCCGGCAAATCCTGAGCCAAGGCCACCATCGCGTCCGCTTCCGCGCAGCTGCCCTCGAAATCCTGGCTGTAACTCAAGTGCGCCTCGGCCATCAGCCGTCCCAGTTCCTTCATGTCGCCCTTCAGCAGCGCGGCACATGCAGCTTGTGTGCGCAGGTTCTCGCCGATCACATGCTTGGCCCGCAAGTAGCTCTTGGGCTCCATCTCGTGGCCCCACTTTTCGAGATCCTCGAGCGTCGCGTCACGCAAAAACGGCACGCCCGGCCGGTGGCTCGCGATCACCGCGCAGGCCGCCTCCGACTCGCGCCGCCGCGTGGGATAATCCCCTCCCGCCACCGAATGCTTCACCATCGTATTGGCAATCACCAGCGCCACATGATCGGGAATCGGCGCCAGCTTGAAACTCAAATCGCGGCAATCGAGCAGCAGCGCATGATCCTTCTCGGCGTTAATGCTGATGAACTGGTCCATAATCCCGCAGTTCGCGCCCACAAACTCGTTTTCCGCCCGCTGGCAAAGCCGCGCAAGCTTCGGCCCTGGATAGCTCGCCCCCACCAGCGACAGCACCGCCAGTGCCGTAGCCACCTCCAGCGCCGCCGAGCTCGACAAACCGGACGACAGCGGCACATCGGACCAGATACTCAAGCTAAACCCGGGAATCCTGTGCCCTTCGCTCGCCAGAATCGCCGTCACGCCCATCGGGTAATCGGTCCAATGCTGGCTTCGCTTGGTCGCGACCCCGTCAAACACCCGCTCCTCGCCCTGGTTTTCGGAGTAGATCGCGATCTTGCCGTCCGTCCGCGCCGAAATCCCCGCCAGAGTCGCAAAGTTGATCGCCGCCGGCATCACAAATCCCTCGGCGTAGTCGGTGTGCTCGCCAATCAGGTTCACGCGCCCCGGCCCCACAAAAATCGCCGGCTCCGCCCCGAACCGCTTCTCGTGCATCGCACGAAATACCTTCGCATCCTGCATGACTCATCAACCTCATCTTGAACTGTGAACTAAGAAGTGTCTGATGACAACGTTTTCTTTTTGTTCCGAGTTACGAACTTGCTGCAACATTTTCACCCATTCATAACTTCGCGGGTGCCCCAAATCTCGCTTTTGAGATGTGGGAAGGCAAGACCTTGAATCATTCGGAAAATGGGTGGGATTCTCAATCAACCCGCCCACCGGCCTTACCGCCCCACAACCTCGTCGCACGCCGCGCTCAGCCGTTCCCAAATCTCGCGCATCCACGCCTCGTGCTCCGGCTTCATCAGCACCGAACGCAGGCAGGTGAGGGTAGGTGTCCCCGTTCCGGGGTCCCCACGGACAGGTCCACGTCCGTGGGGTGGCGATCCCTCGCTCTTGGGGACCGGGGAGTTAAGCCCAAACCACGATCCCGGCAATTGTACTAAGGCCAGGTGCAATCCTCGCCGCGCGCATGCATCGAAAACCTTCTGCGCGCGTTCCGATGCTTCTCCCGGAGTGGCCGCGCGCACCGCCCACACCACAATGTCCAGCTCCGGCGGGTGCCCCGCGTCCCCACTTTTGGATTCAGGTGGATCTGGGTGCCCCGAGTCCCGACCCTTGTATCCGGAAGGATCTGGGTGCCCCCGGTCCCTAGCCTTTGGGGACCGGGGAATGCACGAACCCAGACCAACA
>Ga0326727_10019061_pt1 | contig 13891 bp, 11 predicted proteins | sample MB2enrmetagenome_FD_207643 | JGI IMG/M metagenome (GOLD analysis project Ga0326727, IMG submission 207643) | Lab enriched peat soil microbial communities from McLean, Ithaca, NY, United States - MB29MY | ecosystem: Environmental > Terrestrial > Soil > Wetlands > Peat | place: USA: New York... | reverse complement strand
CGGCCCTTTGCGGGGTCCAGGGGCAGCGCCCCTGGTCTTCTGCGACGAGTCAATCTTCGGAGCCCCTGGCCTTCAGCAGCCCGGCGGCAGGATCGTGAGCCGGCTCAGCGTGCCGTGCATCACGAAGTCGCCGAAATCCATGGAAAGGTCATCGGCAACACCATTATCCCAGTAGCGCATCCCCACTTCATAGTCAGGCTGCTGGCTGGCGGCGTCCCGGTCAAAGAAAGCCACGTGCACCTGTCCACTGGACAGCCTGGCCAGGTCCGGCCATTTGCCGGGCGTGGGTTTCCTCCAACTGGTGATGGCAATCGAGCTGTCCTGAGCGCCTTTTTCACTGGTGCCGTCGAACAGGGGTATCCCGATCAGCTTCTTGCCTTCGCGGGCAGCCGTCAGGATCGCCTCGGTATGCGCCATCGGAAACAGCGTGCCGACCGGCAGCCGCTCCGTGGTTACCTTGGGTGCAGTGTAGTGCACCTCGCCTGGGCCTCCCGGCCGTTCAAGCCGGGCCTCACCCGCCACTTCGCTGGTCACCGCGGTCTCGGTGGTCTGCCGCATGCGAAAGCGCAGGCTGAGCCCATCCTTGCTTTCCCAGGTCGTATAATCGGACAGCATTTGGATATCCTGACCATCGCGGTTGGTCACGGTCATCTGCAGGCGCTGATTGGTCGCCCAGCCGTCGCAGGCGTCCAGCACCTCGTAGGCCATGGTGCCGGAGGCACCCGCCACTTCCGAGCCCCGCGCCTGGTCCAGCGTGAGTTGATAAAGCGCCCGGTGGGCAGCCAGGGGCACGATCTGGTCCGCTACGGCCGGCGCGATGCCGACCAGTAGCGCGGTCAGCATGGTGAGGGTAAAAAAGCGCATGCGGACACTCCAATGGGTGCGGTCGTCCGAAGATCGGTCGCCCTGGCGTGGCCGCTATCCCCTGGCCTTGGGCGGCAGGTCAAGCTTCAACGACAATTCCTTCAGTCGTGCCGCCGGGACCTCGGTGGGCGCCCGCATCATCAGGTCCTCACCCTGCTGATTCAGCGGGAAGAGGATCACTTCACGAATGTTCGGTTCATCCGCCAACAGCATGACGATGCGGTCAATTCCCGGTGCCGAGCCGCCATGCGGCGGCGCCCCGTAACGGAAGGCGTTCAGCATGCCGCCGAATCGCGCCTCGACGTCGGCGGCGGAGTAGCCTGCGATTTCGAAAGCCTTGATCATGATATCCGGGCGGTGGTTGCGGATCGCGCCGGACGACAGTTCGACTCCATTGCAGACGATGTCATACTGGAAGGCCTTGATGCTCAGCGGCGGCTGGCTGGTCAGCGCCTCCATTCCCCCTTGCGGCATGCTGAAGGGATTGTGGCTGAAATCGATCAACCCCGTCTCTTCGTTCAATTCGTACATGGGAAAGTCGGTAACCCAGCAGAAATCGAACCGCCCGGCCTCGATCAGGTCAAGATCCTGGGCCAGCTTGGTGCGGACCGTGCCGGCAAATTTCGGTGCCTCATCGCGTTTGCCGGCGACAAAAAACACCGAATCACCTGCGGCCAAGCCACACGTGTCCCGTATCGCCGCCGCCCGCTCCGGCTCGAGGTTGCGAGCGATCGGTCCTTTCGCGCCGTCCGCGTCCCAGATGATGTAGCCCAGCCCGCCCGCACCCTGTTCGCGCGCCCACTCGTTCAGTTTGTCGAAGAAGCTGCGCGGATGGCCTGCCGTCCCCGGTGCGGGAATGGCTCGCACGACGCCGCCGGACGCCGCCACTCGTGCAAACAACCCGAAGCCTCCCCCGGCAAAATGCGCGGTAACATCAGCAATCCGCAGCGGATTGCGCAGATCAGGCTTATCGGTCCCGTAAATTGTCATCGCCTCATCATAGGGAATGCGAGGAAAAGGTGGCTTCGTTACTTTGCGTCCACCGCCAAATTCCTCGAACACGCCGGAAATCACCGGCTCAATCGTGGAGAATACATCTTCCTGGGTCACATAGCTCATCTCGAAATCGAGCTGGTAGAACTCTCCAGGGCTGCGGTCCGCCCGGCTGGCTTCATCCCTGAAGCACGGCGAGATCTGAAAGTAGCGGTCGAATCCCGCCACCATGATCAGTTGCTTGAACTGCTGCGGCGCCTGCGGCAGGGCATAGAACTTGCCCGGGTGCAATCGTGCCGGCACCAGGAAATCGCGCGCCCCTTCCGGTGATGACGCGGTCAGGATTGGCGTCTGGAACTCCATGAATCCGGCTTCGATCATCCGCCTGCGGATACTTGCGATCACGTTGGAGCGCAAGATGATGTTCCGATGAACCTTCTCCCGACGCAGGTCAAGGAAGCGGTATTTCAGCCTTATATCATCAGGATACTTCTCGTCGCCCGCGACCTGCATCGGCAATACATCGGCTGGCGACTGCACCACGACAGCGTCCGCGCTGAGCTCGATCTCTCCGGTCGGCAGCTTCGGGTTCACTGTCCCTGGCTCACGCGGCACGACGGTGCCGCTCACCGTGATCACACTCTCCACCCGCACGCGGTCCACGATTTCGAAGGCCGGCGAGCCGGCCGCGCAGACGATCTGCGTCAGCCCGTAATGGTCGCGCAGGTCGATGAACAGCAGCCCTCCGTGATCCCGCTTGCTGTGCACCCAGCCGGAAAGGCGTGCAGTCTGGCCGGCGTCGCTGGCGCGCAGCGCGCCGCAGGTATGGGTCCGATAGGCGTGCATGGTGTCGTCCACAGGGTGCAGAAGGGCCGCAGACAACCTCCCCCCCCCCCCCGGTGTCAAGCTTGGGCGAGGCGCTGCCTCGCGCACGACCCGGGATTCGCTCGGGACCCACCAGGGGCAGCGCCCGTCGCGCGAAGGCGCGCCGTCCCTGGCCTTCCAGCGATTCGCGAAGGCGACGGGGCACCTCTATAGTACTGCCTTGAATCCCAACGTGATTGTGGGAAGCATGTCAGAGGGGCCTTGGATACTGCCAGCCCTGGCCCGCCGGCGCTGGGGCAGAGTGGATCTGGACGCCCTCGCCCGCGCCGACTTCCCGGCGACGGAAGGGACCAATCCGCTCAACGATCCGGTTGTCTGTGGCGAGTGGGTGAGGCGGGTGGCGGCGCGGGCGGGCGCGCATTACTGCTGGGGGGGCTGGCTTGAGGACCGTGCCCATTTGTGGCGCGGACATTATCTGCCGACCGGCTGCACCACTCACCTCGGCATCGATCTGAACGCCCCGGCGGAAACGCTGGTGCTGTCGCCGGTTTCGGGCGAGGTGGTGCTCATGGCGCGCTCCCATGCCCCGGTCGGGGGCTGGGGCGGCTGGCTGGTCGTGCGCGCCGATCGCGCGGAAGGCGGGGCGGCCTATGTTCTGATCGGGCATCTCGCACACGCCGGATTGCCGCCGGCAGGGGCGCGCATCACGCGCGGGGCGTCGATCGGCGTGATCGGTTCGCCCGAAGAGAACGGGGGGTGGCATCCGCACCTGCATCTGCAGGCGATCACCGGCGAGGCCTGGGAGGCGGTGAGCCGCGCCCCCGACCTGCTGCTGGACGGCTACAGCTACCCGGGGGCGGCGCTGCGCCGGCTTTATCCGGACCCGGCACCTTTGACGGGCCTGGCCAGCGTGGCTATTGGCATTCAAGCTCCGTGAGCAGCCCCGCGATGGCCTGCGCATCAGCGGGGTCGTGCAACTGGTGCACGCGCGTCGGCGTCCGTGCCCACTGCTTGAAGTCCTTGAACCCGTGGCCGGTGATCAGGCACGCCACCCTCGTCCCCTTCAGCACACCCGCCGCCAGCAGGGTGGCCAGCGCCGCGATCGGGCTGGCTCCGGTGGGCTCGGCGAGGATGCCCTCCTCCCGCGCCAGCGCCCGCATGGCCTCGAGGATCGCCGCGTCGCTCACCGCCACGGCGAGCCCGCCCATCTCCCTCACCAGGCGGAGCGTGTAGGTGCCGTCGCGCTCATAGCCGATCAGCGGATCGTTGATGCCGGACGCGAACGTCGTCGGCGTGCCCCACGCCTCGACCCGCTCGTCCCCGGCCGCGAACGCGCGGACGATCGGCGCACACCCCTCGGCCTGCACCACCACCGGCTTCGGTTCGCGGCCGGGTGCGCATTCCCGGAAGCCCTGCACGATGCCCTTCACCAGCGGACCGGCGCCGGTCGGGATCAGCACATAGTCGGGCACCTGTCCCGACATCTGCTCCAGGATCTCATAGGCCACCAGCTTCAGCGCGTCGTTGCCGTACGGGTTGAGGTAGGTGGTGGTGACATTGGCCAGCCCATGGCGCTCGGCGAGCAGCCGACCGACCCGGTAGGAGTTGCTGTAGTCGCCGTCGACCTTCACCACGATCGCCCCGTAGGCGCCGATCTGCAGCAGCTTCTCCGCCGGCGTCAGGCTTGGCACGATTACCACCGCGCGCATGCCCGCGTGGGCCGCATAGGCGGACGCCGAGGCGCCGGCATTGCCGCTCGATGCGCAGACGATGCCGCGACAGCCGAGCTCGCGCGCGCGACTGAGGGCGACACTGATATGGCGGTCCTTGAACGAGCCGGTGGGGTTCACCGTCTCGTTCTTGAGCCAGATCTCGCCGTCGAACCCAAACCGCTGCTCCAGCCGCGACGCCCGGGAGAGCGGCGTCATGCCCTCGCCGAGCGACAGGATGGCATCGGCATCGCCCACCGGCAGGCACTCGCCCCAGCGCCACATCCCGCCCTGCAAATAAGGGTTGCCGGCCGTCGAGACACCCAGAGGGTCAGCCACCTCCAGGATGCCACCGCACACGCCGCAATCGTAGCTGAGGTCGGCAGGCCGGCAGGCACCACATTCGACACAACGAAGATGCATTGGCATCTCTCCTATGGGTGGCGAGGCGCTGCCTCGCGCTCCGCCAGGGCTCCGCCCTGGACCCGCCAGGGGCCATTTGGCCCCTGGACCCCATTTATTTTGGCGCTTCGCACCGGACGCTGCCGGGGCAAGGATGGCGCGAAGCGCCCAAAAGATTGGGATCAAAGGGCCTCTCGGCCCTTTGCGGGGTCCAGGGGCAGCGCCCCTGGCCTTACGCCTTGGTCACGTTCCAGAATGCGATGATGTCCGGCATGTGCAGCCAGCCGGTGACGTTCTTGCGGTGTGCCGTCGGTTGTTGCCACTGGCCGTAATACATGTGCGGCACGAAGTTCCAGGCCTCCTCCTGGTCGGCCCGCGCAATCGCCTTGCGCTCTTCCAGCGTCTCGGCATCGATCCATTTGCGCCGCAGTTCCTCGTGGCGCGGATTGTTCGGCCAGCCGAACCAGGCGGTATCGCCGGTTTCCGCCATGCTGACATCGATCACCGGGTTGGCGAAGCTCGCCCCGCTGCCCGAGGTGATGAAGATGTCCCATCCGCCCTGGTCGGTCGGCCCCTTGTTGGTGCGGCGGTTCACCACCGTCGCCCAGTCCATCGCCGCCAGCTCCACGTTGAAGCCGGCGGCGCGCATCTGCTGGGCGAGCACGGTCGAGGCGTTGAACATGTACGGAACGCTGGTGGCCTGCAGCACCACCACCGGCCGGCCGTCGTAGCCGCCCTCCTTCAGCAACGCGCGCGCCTTGGCGAGATCCGGCCCCTTGGTGAACCACTCCATGTTGGCGTCGTTCTCCATTGCCGAGCCGCAGGTGAAAAAGCTGCCGCAGCCGCGGAAGAACCGCTTGTCGCTGAAGGTCGGCCGCAGCATGTCCTCCTGCTTGATCAGCCACAGCATGGCCTGCCGAAGCTTCACGTTGTTGAACGGCGGATGCAGGTGGTTGAGCCGGATCAGCCCGACAAAGCCGAGCTCGAAAATGGTTTCGATGGTGATGTTGGGATCGGCTTCGAGCTGCGGCAGCAAGTCGATCGGCGGGATCTCGTGGAAGTCGATCTCGTCGGTTTGCAGCGCCGCCACCGCGGTCTGGGCGTCCGACATGTTCAACAGCATGACGCGGTCCACCTTGACCACCTTGCCGCCGGCCATGCCGCTGGGCGGCTCCGGACGCGGTACGTAGTTGGTGTTCCGGTCGTAGACGTATTGCACCCCGACCTTGGTTTCATCGGTATTGAAGACGAACGGGCCGGAGCCGACGTACTGGTCTATCTTCTGGTAGGGATCGGTCTCGGCCTCGCGCTTGCGCATGATGAAGCACTGCGGCAGCGTGGTGGCGACCATCAGGTTGAGCAGCGCGCCGAACGGCTCCTTCAGGCTGAACACGAAGGTCCTCTCGTCCTTCGCCGAGATGTCGGCAACGCGCTGCATCAGCAACTGGCCGGGGCTGGAGCGCGCCGCCCAGCGCCGGATCGAGGGCACCACGTCGGCGCTGGTCACCGCCGTGCCGTCGTGCCAGCGCAGGCCCTCGCGCAACTGGAAGGTCCAGGTTTTCTTGTCGTCGGAGGGGCCGAACCTGTCCACCATCTGCGGCTTCGGCAGGCCCTCCTTGTCGATGCCGAACAGCGTGTCGTAGACCAGCGCGCCGTGGTAGCTGGCGATGTTGGCGGCGGTCCAGATCGGGTCGTAGGACGCGACGTCGGCCTGCATCACCGCACGGATGGTGCGCGAGAGGGGCGGTCTCGGCTGGGCACGAAGCAGGCCGGGTGCTGCGAGCGCCCCCGCAGTCGCCAGGCCGGTGGCGATGAGGTCGCGGCGCGTGGTTCGCATGGTTGCCTTTGCTCCTGTCAGTGGGGCGTCTCCGCCGTTCAGGAAACCATGGCCCGACGCGGGCCTCGGCGGCGTGGCGCGGCTCCATTCCGCGAGCAGGATAGGCGCGGTCGAGTGCGTCTATCAACCGCCCCGTTGGCGCTCTTCACAGGCCGAGGTACCTGGCCAGAACCGGGGCATCCTCAGGCTTTGCTGCAACGCGAAATCCGGCGCTGCGACCGAACACCTCGATACGCCTGCCGCCGTCGATGAGCCGGTAATGGCCGGCGGCGACGACCTTTCCTTGCAGCGTCCTCGCCAATTGGTTGTGGTAGCCACCCCCTACGGCAATTTCGCCCTTGTCCGTGATGACATATTTCATGATCGGGTTTTGCCTTCGGTTGGAGCGGCCGGTCCAGTCACTCGGCTTCCCGATCGGTGGCGCGGCGGCTGGCCGCGGCCCGAGGTGTGCGTACGAACAGCAGCACCGCCAAGGCGCCGGCGATGACCAGCCCGCCGGCCACCAGGAACGACAGGCCGTAGGCGCCGGTGTACTGGATCATGAAGCCGGTGGCGGCCGGCCCGATGATGCCCGAGGTGTTGGACAGCATGTGCATGTATCCGCCGACTGCGCCGGTGCGGGACTGCGGCACCAGTTCCTGCACCAGCAGCCAGCAGTTGACGGGCACCATCGACTCGAAGAACCGCGCGGTGGAGAGCAGCACCAGGGCGCCGTTGACCGTGGTGACCGAGTTGACCGCGGCCAGCGAGCAGGCGGAGACGACCAGGCCGACAATGACGATGATCTTGCACGAGAGGATCGGAGCGCTCGTCTTGCGCGGCAGCCAATCCCCCCCGAAGCCGCCAACCAGGTTGCCGAGAACGCCCATCATCGGCGGCACCGCCACCATCAGCGCGGCGTTCTTCAGGGCCACGTGCTGGACGTCCATCAGGTAGCTCGGCATCCAGCTGGCGATGTAATAGTTGATGTAGTTGGAACCGAAGAACCCGGCGGCCACCGCAAGTATGGCTGGCATCGCCAGGTAATGGCCGACGCCGTGCTCGTCGCCGGCGCCGGTGCTCGCCGCGTGGGCGGCACGGCTGCTTTCGATCAGTTTGAGTTCGCTGGGGGAAACGAAGCGGTTGGTGGCCGGCGTGTCGGTGGCGAACCACGCCCACGCAGCCACCCACGCGAAGCCCACGAGCGTGACCACGATGAACGGGATCCGCCAGTTGCTGCCGATCACCAGCAGCCCCACCAGCGGCCCCGCCGCGCCGGCGCCGACCGAGTTGCCGATGTGGATTGCGACGGCGAGCGTGCGGCCAACCTCCTCCCGGGGTACCCAGTCGCGAATCATCTTGTTGCTCACGCTTGCCATGGGCCCTTCGCCCATGCCGAAGATGACGCGGTAGATCAGCAGGGAGGTGAAGCCGGTGGCGACGATGGTCATGCCGCAGAACAGCGACCAGACCGACATGGCAAGCGCATAGACCTTCTTGACCCCCAGCCAGTCGGACGAGGCGCCGCCGATGAAGCAGAAGGCAACGTATCCCATGAAAAAGGCGCTGAAAATGACCCCCATTTCCGCCGGGTTGAAATTCAATTCTTTGGCTACGAGCGGGGCGACAACAGGCAAGGTATTGCGATCGATGTAATTCATCATCGCGGCAAAGAATAACATGCCGACGATGACATACCGGTACCTGAAACCGGTTGAGCCCTCGGACTTTCCCATGGCAGCTCCTTGCTCGTTCGACGGAACGCTGTGGTCGAGGCTTTCGGCAGGATGCCGGCCGCCTGTTGCTCAGCGTCGCCAAATGCTCAACCGCCGTTACCCTAGGGCGTGCTGTCGAAGGAGACCCGGGAGATGTTGGGGAGATCCTCGAGCTTCGCCCTGATGCTGTTGAATGCCTCCCACCATTCTGCTTCCGACATGCCGGCTGGCCTCGGCAACGCGAGGCGCAGGCTGTAGGTCGCGTAGTCGATCGAGATCTGAGCGACCTTGGCTCCGCGACCATCGGCATCGCAGACACTCTGCGCGGCCCGCAGTACCGATTCCTCTGACGCAGTAGGCATGGATCTTTCACTCCCTCAGTCCGCAGGAGCCTTATCGTTGGGTCCCCTAGCGGCGATTTTCCAGCGTGTGTTGCTTACCGAAGCGGCTTGCCCTTGGTTTCGGGGAAGAGGAAGACGGCGGCGAGGAAAGACAGGAACATGACGGATGACATGTAGATCGGCATCGACATCACGTTTCCGGTCGCACGATAAAGCCAGGTCACGGTGAACATCACCGTGCCGCCGAACACGGCGGTTGCCATCTGGTAGGCGATGGCGAACCCGCTGCAGCGCACCGCGGTGGGGAAGATCTCGCTCACGCCGACGGTGAGGCCGGTGATGAAGGCGGCGAAGAAGATCGAGAGGACGGCAACAATCGCGGCCATCTCACCGAACCCGCTGGCATGGGCGAGCAGTTGGAACAGCGGATAGCTCAGGAACGTCACGCCGCCGCCGCCGATGATCATCATCCATTTCCGGCCGATCTGGTCGGTGAACCAGCCGCAGATCGGCAACGCGACCATGTAGACCAGCAGGATCCAGCTGTTGAGGCTGAACCCCGTCGTCATCGACAGCTTGAGGAACTGGGTCATGTAGGTCGACATGTAGTTCAGGATCAGCCAGTAGGCCACGTTGCCGCCGCCGACCAGGAAGAAGACGGTCACGAGCTCCTTCTTGTAGCCCCGCAGGCAATCCCGAAGCGGACTCTTGCTCAGGCTGTCCTTCGCTGCCGTTTCCTGGAAAATCGGCGTTTCCGCGATGGTGCGGCGGATGGTGTAGCCGACGATGGCGACGACGATGCCGAACCAGAAGGCGATCCGCCAGCCCCACTCGTAGAGGGCGTCGTGCGACATGCTGCTGCTGAGCAACGTGCCGAGCAGCGCGCCGATCATCAGGCCGATGGCCGAACTCACCTGCGACCAGCTTACGATGAAGCCGCGGTTGTGGGGCTTCGCGTACTCGGTGAGGAACGAAACGCAGCTTCCCCATTCCCCGCCGGCGGCCATGCCCTGGCAGAGCCTGAGCAGCGTGAGCACGATCGGCGCCAGCACGCCGAGCCGGGCGTAGGACGGCAGCAGGCCCATGCCCATCGTGCTGACGCCCATCAGGATCACCGTCATGGCAAGCACGCGCTTGCGGCCGAGGCGGTCCCCAAGGTGGCCGAAAATGAAGCCGCCCACGGGCCGCGCAACGAAGCCGAGGCCGAACACCATGAAGGTCAGCACCAGGCCGGCCAGCGGGTCTTCCCGGGGAAAGAAGTTCGCCGAAATGACCGTGCCGAAGAAGCCGTAGAGCGCGTAGTCGAACCACTCCAGCGCGTTGCCCACGCCGCCCGCGAGGATCGCCCTGAGCAGCGAGGTTCTCGCCCTGGGGGCGGGGAGCACCTGCGCATCCATTTCATTTCCTCCCGGATTTCCGTTGCGCGCCCTAGAAGCCGGCCTGCTCGGTCCGCGCGATGATTTCGTCCTGCAGTTCTCGGGACAGGTTGTGGAAGTGGTCGCTGTATCCGGCCACCCGCACGATCAGGTCCCGGTAGTCGTCGGGGTGCTTCTGGGCATCGAGCAGCGTCCTGCGATCGATTACGTTGAACTGGATGTGGTGCCCGTCCAGGCTGAAATAGGTGCGGATCAGCGAGGCCATGCTGTCCAGACCTGCGTCGCCGGCCACCACCGAGGGCGCGAATTTCTGGTTCAGCAGCGTCCCGCCGGTGCACAGGTGGTCCATCTTTGCCGCCGACCTGATCACCGCCGTCGGGCCCTTGCGGTCGGCGCCCTGGACCGGCGAGATTCCCTCGGAGACCGGCTTGCCGGCCAGCCGACCGTCGGGGGAGGCCGTCATCACCGAGCCGAAATACACATGGCAGGTCGTCGGCAGCATGTTGATGCGGTAAACGCCGCCCTTCGTGTTCCTCCGCCCGGTGACCTCGTTGCAGTAAGCCTCGAAGGTCGCGATCATGATCTGGTCGGCATAGTCGTCGTCGTTGCCGTATTTCGGCGTCCGGTTGCGCAGCAGGTTGGCGACCTCGCTGTGGCCTTCGAAATTGGCCTCCATGGCCTCCATCAGCTCCGCCATGCTGAAGCGCCTATGGTCGAACACGTTGTACTTGATGGCGGAAAGCGAGTCGGTCACGGTGCCGATGCCGACGCCCTGGATGTAGTTCGTGTTGTAGCGGGCGCCGCCGCAGTTGTAGTCCAATCCCTTGGCGATGCAGTCGCTCGTGACGACCGAGAGGAACGGCACCGGCATGTGGTCGGCGTAAATCCGCTCGATCGCGTTGCTCCCCCTGACCTTGATGTCGACAAAATAATGGAGCTGCTGTTTGAACGCGTCGAACAGCGCCTCGTAGGTCGGGTAATCGGTCGCATGGCCGGTCGCAAGCCCTAGCTGGCGAGCAGCGACGCGATCGTATCCGTTGTTGAGGGTCAGCTCGAGAATCTTGGGCAGGTTGAAGTAGCCGGTCAGGATGTAAGCTTCCTTGCCCCACGCGCCGGTTTCGACGCAGCCGCTGGAGCCGCTCTCACGCGCATCGGCGATGTCCTTGCCCGCCCGGAGCAACTCCTGGATGATCGCGTCGGTGTTGTAGAAGGCCGGCTGGCCCCATCCCTTGCGGGAAATCTCGCAGGCCTTCTTCAGGAAGAACTGGGGCGTCTTCTTGCTGATCTGGACATTGGAACTCGGCTGCAGCAGCTTCATTTCGTCCATGGTTTCGAGGATCAGGTAGGAAACCTCGTTCGCCCCGTCCGCCCCGTCCGGCCTGACGCCGCCGGTGTTGAGGTTGGCGAAGTCGGTGTAGGTGCTGCTCTCCTTCAGCGTGATGCCCACTTTCGGCGGGGCCGGCTGGTTGTTGAATTTCACCCACAGACACTCAAGCAGTTCCTTGGCCTTGTCGGCCGTGAGGGTGCCGTCCTCGATGCCTTTCCGGTAGAACGGATAGAGGTGCTGATCGAGCCGCCCGGGGCTGTAGGAATCCCAGGGATTGATTTCGGTGGTGACCCCGATGTGGACGAACCAGTACATCTGGATCGCCTGGGCGAAGGTCTCCGGGGGGTGCGCCGGAACGACGTCGCAGTTGGCCGCGATGTCCAGGAGGTCCTGCTTCCTGCCCGGATCGGTTGCCTGCTCCGCGCGGCTGCGGGCAAGGTCGGCATAGCGCCTGCCATACGCCATGATGGCGTCGCAGCAGATCGCCATGGCCTGCAACTGGACCTGCTTTTCGTAGGCGGCCGGGTCGGTGAGGAAATCCCGCGCCTCGATCGAGCGTTCGATTTTGCCTTTGAAGTCAAGGAATCCCTGCCTGTAGAACTTGCCGTCGGCGACCGTATGCCCGGGCCCCCGCTGTTCCATGAACTCGGTGAAGATGCCGCACTCGTAGGCCGCCAGCCACTCGGGCGTCATGCTGTCGAAGATAAGCTTGCGAATTGAGCGGTGCTGCCAGTAAGGAATGATCTTCTCGGCCTGAAGGCGCCTGTCGCTGTTGGTGACGCGGAACGAGATCTTCTCCCGCCGGTTCATCACGTCGAGATCCTCGAGCGTGTGGCAGCAGAGTTCGGGGAAATTCGGCGCGTATTGCGGCTGCTCGCCCTTCTCCCCGACGATCAGTTCGCCGTCATTGAGACAGAGCGTCTTGTTCTCCATGATGTGCCGGAAGGTCAGCGCCCTGAGCATCGGCACAGGCACGCAACCGGCATATTTCCCGTACGCCTCGGTCACCAGCATGGCCCGCTCGAGGGACAGGTGCGGTTCGGCCCGAACGCTTTGGGCCCGCAGTTTCCTGATCCTCGCATTCATTCCCCGCTGTTCCATCATGACCCTCCGATCCTCACGCAAAACCCGCGCTCCTCGAACATCGTCCTGATCTGGTCCATCCTGGCCTGCGAGGGAGCGGCCATCTCCGTCTGGCGACGTCGTCGCCGCAGCCGCGCGTATTTGTCCTGGCCGATCTTGTGATACGGAAGCAGATTGACGTCGCGAATGTGCAGCTGTGCGGCCAGCTCGATGACGGCGCCGATGTTCGCATCGTCGGCGTTGACGCCTTCGATCAGCGGGAGCCGGAGGTTGACGTTGGCCCCGTCCGCTGCCAGGCGCCGCAGATTGTCGAGAATCTGCCGGTTGTCCCGCCCCGTGTAGCGCCGGTGCAGGGCGGGGTCCATGACCTTGACGTCGTAGAGGAACCGTTCGACGTACGGCATGATGCGTTCGAAGTCGCCGAACGGCGCCGCGCCGCAGGTATCGACGGCGACCGATATGCCTCGCTTCCGGCAGGCGGCGGCCAGTTCGGCGACGAATTCGATCTGGCTCATCGCTTCGCCGCCGGACAGCGTTACGCCGCCGCCGGACTGGTCGTAGAACGGCCGGTCCCGCTCGATCTCGTCGAGCAACTCCCCGATCGTGTACTCGACGCCGACGATCTCCCGCGCGTTGTTGACGCACGCTTCGGCACAACGGCCGCACCTGAGACAAAGCCGCGCGTCATAGGAGAGCGTGCCGTCGCTGCGGCCAATGGCGTGGGCCGGGCAGATCTCGATGCAACGGCCGCAGAGCATGCACTTCTCGTGGTTCCACAGAAGCTGCTTCGCGTGGGTCTGCCCTTCCGGGTTGTGGCACCAGAGGCAGTGTAGGGGACAGCCCTTGAAGAACACGGTGGTCCTGATTCCTGGCCCGTCATGGACGCAGAACTTCTGGACGTTGAAGATGATCGCCTTGTTCCGCGCCGTCACGTCCGCTCGCCCCGGTCGCTACAGTTCGCGTCGGTTCGTCTCCCGCACAAAGAAGTACACGATCAGGGTGCTGACCAGTCCGCCCAGCATCATGTAGTAGGTCGGCGACATATTGTCGTGCGTCATCGAGATCAGCCAGGTTGCCATGAAGGGCGTCGAGCCGCCGAAGATCGCCACCCCGATGTTGTAGCCGACGCCACAGGCGCTGCCGCGAACGCTGGTCGGGAACGCCTCGGTGAGCCAGGCGGTCTGCCCGGCGAGAAACAGCGCGGGAATGATCGCCACGACAACCAGCACCGGGAACAGCACCAACGGGGTCTTCACCGCGGTCAGCAGGTAGAACATGGGCCAGATCAGCACGACGATGCTGCCGTAGGCGATCAGCATGGTCGGCCGGCGGCCGATGCGGTCGCACAGGATGCCGGCGAACGGCACGGCAAGCATGTAGATCAGCAACACGAACGTCCCATAGGACAGCCCCACCACCAGGGGGTATTTGAGGACGGCG
>Ga0326727_10019060_pt1 | contig 13892 bp, 12 predicted proteins | sample MB2enrmetagenome_FD_207643 | JGI IMG/M metagenome (GOLD analysis project Ga0326727, IMG submission 207643) | Lab enriched peat soil microbial communities from McLean, Ithaca, NY, United States - MB29MY | ecosystem: Environmental > Terrestrial > Soil > Wetlands > Peat | place: USA: New York... | reverse complement strand
ACGAAATCAACGGCCGGATCTCACCAATCCGGCTGTTCCAAAACCTATAGGTTCAGAGACAGGGCACGTCATAGCGACCCTCAAGAAGTGACTCGGGACTTGCCAACAACTGAAACTGAAAAGTCATCCCAAATAATTGATAGCGTCTTAAAGAAGCGCTTGGGGCTTTGCGACCAGAAACGCGACTATCTACGCGCACGCTTTCGGCTCACGGAAGGCGGGGCGAGCGGCGCGCCCTAGAGGTTTGGCGGTAGGCCCACACGCCGTAGATTGTTCCCACCAGGATCACAATGGTGTAAGGGATATGGATGATTGTTGCCAACAAGGTGAGCCCAACGAGAGGCAACCACGGTGCACTTGCTCGCCACGCTGTTATGCGTGACCTTGTTTCGAACAATTCCAGAAAGAACAAGAACGCGAAGAATATCATGATTTCAATGCACGTCAATCCCATATGGACTTGCCAGCCCGGGAACTTGCCTAACTGACGCTCCCACAACTCCAAAAGGTCCGGGAGGAAGGTCTCAACAGTCACGAAGGCACAGGCACCCCCAAACAATGCGATCAGCAGTGTTGTTGGGGTGTGGTGATACTCGTAACTCGGACGCTTCTTCCGACTTCCCATGCAATTCTCCAGCAAAGCGATTCAATGCTTAGCTTCTAATCGTCAAGACTGGGCAAGGAGCATCTACGATGATCCGAAAGGCACCAGATGTTCTCATCTCCATGCTGATATGCGAACTCTTCCGGATACCGAGCACAAGGAGATCGATAGATCGCTCTCTGATGTGTTCAAGGATTTTGTCGTGCGCCCCGCCGACAGCCAGATAGGTTCTTGGATCGCAGAATTCTTTGGCACATTGCGGCACAAGGGCGTCAAGAGCACTGAAGAAGCGAGTTTGAAGATCGGCGAGACGATCGGGATGCTCGATTACGGCCTCCTGAATCACATTGAGCACATCAATTCTCGCTCTGAACACCTCAGCGAATGTCAAAGCGTAGACAGCTGCGTTCGTGGCCGCGACGGTAAAGTCGGTTGCAAACAGGATCCTCTCGAAAGGAAACATTTGTGGAGCCAACGGCTGCACTTGAGGACCCACCGTAAGCGCCGGCCAGTGGGTTGACCTTAGGATTTTCTCCGCGACCGAGCCAATAATTCCCCGCTCGAGCCGACCTCCACCATGCGTTCCCAGAACGATCATAGATGGCTCATGCATATCCGCCAGACCCGGAATTACATACTCCGGACCGCCTTCCAGAAGGACGGGAATCGCTTTGACCGGATCTGCTCCCAAGAGAGCAGCCTCGTTCGATAGAAGATGCGTCAAAATGTCTCTTTGCTGGCTTAATCGTCTGTCACCAATCTCAACTTCCATCGCGGCTTGCGCTAGCGTGAAGGCATGAGTCACCAGCAGCTTTGCTGAGAAATAGGCAGCTATGCGCGCTGCGTAGAGGCCAGCGTTTTTTGAGCAGGGAGAGAAATCAGTCGCATAGACAACCGTCTTCAGATTCAATTCGGGCCTGTCGCCAATCACGGGCATCATGGCAATCTCCTCGAAAATGAGCTCAACATCAGAATGATTAGTGCGATCACCGGTCACAGAGGTATGGATACCGTCCGATACACGGGAGAAACCAACCGCGCCTTAGATGACATGGCAATTTCCACTAGGCTACTGACCCGTCTGGAACCGTACTACCGCCAGCGCGGTTTGATAAGCGTAACGGGCATTCGCATAAGCGATCTCCGCCTGGGTTTGTGCAAGTTGCGCCTGGGTGAGCTCCACGATCCCGCTCAAGCCGATCTTGTACCGTGCCGCTGAAAGATCGAGAGCCATGTTCGACTCGTTCAGCATTTCCTGCGTGACGCCGATGCGTTGAAATGCGTTCTGCGCATTCAAGACGGCGGTGCGCAAATCGCGAGCAATCACATCGCGTAGATTTCGTACTTGTTCCCCGGCAGCATTGGCGCGTAGCCTTGCCTCCTGTGCGCGGGAGTTGTACAAAAATCCATTGAAGACCGGAATACTAATGTTTGCGCCAGCAGCGCCGTACCACGAGGATTGAATCTGATCCGCGCGGACCGGTGTGCCGCCCACCGCGGCTAGCGCCGAAACGGTCGGCATCCACAGATCTCGTTCGGCAGTGCTGAACTGGCGGGCAGCGGTGTAGTTGTAATTGAGCGCTGCCAGATCGGGACGCGCTGCAAACGCCGTTTGCAGCAGTGCTTCGGCATCCTGGGGCGCAGGCTCAGGGCTTGCCATAGTCTCATCCACGAGCGTGTATTGCTGATTCTGTTCGGAGCCCAACACGGTGTTGAGGCTCGCCATAGCGTCGGCGGCGTCATTCCGGGCGTCCAACAAAAGCAGTTTGGCCTGTGAGAGTTGCACATTTGCAAAGCTTAGATCTAGATCCGACCGCAGCTTTGCCTTGGTGAGAGCGCCAACCTGGTCCACGGTCGCCTGACGTTGGTTTACCGTCTCCTCCGCCACCTTCAGCACCGCCTGGCTCGTCAACACCTGATAGAACGCCTGATCCACTGTCAGCTTGATGTCGAGCTCCGTAGCCCGCTCGTTCTCGAGCTGTGCCTTCGCATTCGATTGCGCGCTCCGCACTAAATTGTGCGTACGCCCGAAGTCGGTGATCAGTTGGCTTACCGTCAAACCGCCTGCAGCGCGATTGTAGACGGTTGGATTGTTGAGTAGTCCAGCCGTGATTCGGCTGTTCTCGTGTGCGTCTACGGCTGTCAGTGCGCCCTGTGCCGTAGGCAGTTCGGCAGAACGTACTTCTCGCGTTACCTGCGCCTGCGCCAAAGTCAATAGACGAGCCACGCTGATGTTCGGGTTGTGTTCAATCGCCATGCGCTCTGCGTCTGCCAGTGTCAGCGTCGGTCCCAAGGGCGCAGAGGGTCCAGTTGGCGCTTGTGCAGCCGGAAGATCTATGGAGGGCATGGGCGCCGCCGGCGCCGACGCCTGTTGTGAGCGCACTGCGCATGGCAAGAAGGCCATCAACAATAACGAGCGCGCGGCAAGGATCAGTCTTCTCTGTGCAAATTCAGTCATGCCTGTCCTTCCTCAACCACGGTCTTGGATTCGTCCCGTCCATGGATTACCAGGTACACCGCTGGAACGAGGAACATGGTGACGATGACTGATAGTGCCAATCCACCGATGATGGCCCGCGCCAGCGGCGCGTACTGCTCGCTACCCGCTTCCAGTCCCAGCGCCATCGGAATCATGCCGAGTAGCGTGGCCAGCGAAGTCATCAGAATCGGGCGCAGACGAACCTTGCACGACTCCACCACCGCTGCCTTCAGCCCCATACCCTGCTGGTGAAGAATCCCAGCGAACTCGACAATCAGAATGCTGTTCGACACCACGATGCCGGCCATCATGATCACTCCCATCAGCGACATGATGTTCAGTGAACTACCGGTCAACAGCAGGATCAGCGCCACGCCGGCCAGCCCCGGTGGAATCGCCATCAGGATGATGAAGGGGTCGATGAATGAGGCGAATTGGGCCATCAGGATGAGGTAGACGAGGAGGATGGCGATTATCAGGCCGACTCCGAAATCGTGGAATGCCTGGTTCATGCTCACTACGGCACCCCTCACATCGAGCACCGTGTTCCTGTCGTGCTTCGTGTCGGCCAGCAGACGATCGATTTGTGCGCCCACACCCTGCAGCGCCTCGGTCTTGGTGGCCACATAAATGTCGATCACACGGCGAATCTGATTGTGGTCCACCTCGGTTGGTGTGTTGATTTGCTGGATATCAGCTACCGCGCCCAGCGGCACGTAGCCCGCCGACTTGTCGTTGCCGGGCGTCTGCGAAGAGGCTGGGTCCGACTCCCCGCCCTCCTGCATCGGGCCAAAGCCCGCAGGGCGTATGCCGCGCAGCGGAATGCTCTTCACATCCTCCATCGACATGTTGTTGATCCAACTGTTCGCGTATTGCACCGTGACCATGTAGTTGTTGCCACTTTTCGGATCGATCCAATAACTGGGCGCCACCATGCCGTCGGAAGTGAGCGCCGTAATCACGTTGTCTACAACGTCCTTCGCCGAAAGCCCGATAAGGCTCGCGCGCTCGCGGTCAATGTTCAGCGCCAGTCCGGGGTAATCGATGCTCTGCGGAATGTAAACATTGCGAACGTTGGGTATCGCCTTGATCTTCGCCGCCAGCTGTGTGGCCAGGGCGTAGGAACTCTTCATGTCCTGCGATTTGATTTGAATGTCGATCGGCGCCGGCAGTCCCTGGTTGATCACCGAATCCACCAACCCACCCGCCTGATAGTAGGCAGATAGTTCCGGCATCTGCAGCGAAAGCTCTTCCTGGACGCGGCGCATGTACTCATAGCTACCGACACCATGGCCCTCCTTGAGGCTGGTCTGCACAAAAGCAGTGTCCATTGAAGCGTTGGTTGTGTAGATGGCCGAAAGATCGGGATAGACGCCAATGTTGGAGACGATCATATCCAGATCCTTTGCCGGCACCACACTGCGGATGATGTCTTCGACTTTTGCGATGTAGTCGTTACTTACTTCCAGCCGAGTCCCGCTAGGCATGCGCACGTCGATGATGAATTGGCCCGGGTCGGTACGGGGAAAATATGCACGACCGATGAAGGGAACCGTGACTATCAACAGCAGCGTCACGCCGCCGAGGATGACTGCGGCGGTAAAGCCGGGCCGCTCCATAGCCCGCATCGCGCGTCCCTCGTACCAGTTCAACATGGCCTGGAATTTCTCGTTGAATTTGGTCTCGAAGCGCGCGAAGAAGTTCGAATGAGATTGTTCGCCTTCTACGTCGCCGTGGAGGCGGATGAATTTGGCGCAGAAGAGCGGCACAACCGTCATGGCGAAGAAGTACGATGCGAAGATTGAAAGAACCACGCCCAACGCCATTGGAGTGAAGATGTACTTGCTCACGCCGGTGAAAAACGTTACCGGGAAGAACACGATGGAGGTAGTGAAAGTGGCGGCAAGCACCGCCATGGAAACCTCTGTTCCGCCCGCCCCTGCCGCAACCTCAGGCGATTCACCCATCTCCATATGGCGAAAGATGTTTTCAAGCACGATCACGCCGTTGTCGATCAGTCGCGAAAAGACAAGCGCAAGCCCGCCCAGAATCATGGTGTTGATTGAGCCGCCCATGTAATTGGTAATGAGCAGGCAGACCACCATGGAGAGCGGAACAGAAAGAATCACTGCGATCATGGTTCGCGGGCTGCCCAGGAAAACAAGAATCATCACGCCGGTAAGCACCAGGCCGATGGACGCTTCCTTCGAAACATTCTCGATCGCCAATTTGACGAAAAGGGATTGGTCGAATACCACTGCTGTCTTCAGGGATTCAGGAATATCGACCAGATGCTTGATCGCGGCCTTCATTCCGTTGACGATGGTGATGGTGTTGCTGTCCCCGCCCTGCTTGAAGACCGGCACGTAAACCGACCGTTGTCCATCGATGCGCACAATGTTGTATTGCAGTGCGCCGGAGTCGATCGCTTTACCAATGTCACCCACAAGCACCGACGAGTTGCCCACCGACTTGAGCGGCATCTGGTTCATGGAATTCGCATCGGGGAACTGGCTGTTGGCGTAGATGTTGTAGTCCTTTGAGCCGATGCGCACATCGCCCGCCGGTAGAATCAGGTTTGAGCCGTTCACCGATGTCACCACATCGTTCAGGCTCAGATTGCGCGCCTCCATTTTCAGCGGATCCACATAAATCTGAATCTGACGGTATGTTCCTCCGTAGGGCTGCGGCACCGACGCGCCCTGTACGTTCGCAATCTGGTTGCGCACCTGGAACTGCGCAAGATCTTTCAAGTTGGTCTCGTTCAGCCCCTGGCCCTTCAGCGTTACTAAGCACACAGGCTGAGTGGAAGCATCCATGCCCAACACCACCGGCGGCAGTGTTCCCGGTGGCAGTCGCCGCAGATCGGCCATGGCCAGATTGGCGATGTTGCTCAAAGCTGCATTGGGATCGGTGCCCGGCTTGAAGTAAATCTTGATCAGGCTCACGCCGGTCAGCGAACGCGATTCGCTGTGGTCGATATTGGCGCCCAGAGTAAAGAAGCGTTCAAATGTATTCGTAATGTCTGCTTCGATCTGCTCCGGCGGCATACCGTTGTAGAATGTCGCCACAACCACCACCGGCATATCGATCTTGGGGAAAAGATCCACCGGCATCTGGGCGATATTCACCGCACCCACCAGAGAAACCAGCAGGCAAAGCATGATGATGAAGAAGGGGAATCGGAGAGCAAACTTCGGCATCAGTGCGTATCTCCATTACTCGTTTCAGCTTTCATGTCGATCATTCCGCCCGTCTCTTGCACGGTCTCTGAGGCCGGCCCGGAAGTCTGCAGCGGGTTGACCTCTTCGTTCTCCTGGTACTTGTCCTGGCCGCCGATCACAACCCGGTCTCCGGGTTTGAGTCCGCTGGTGATATCGGCCAGCTTCGATCCCTGCAAGCCAACCGCTACGTTGCGAATGTGAATGTGATTGCTGTCGTCGAGCACGTAGACAGTCTCCTGCTGCCCGTTCAGCACCAGCGCTTCCACAGGAATCGTCAACACATTTGTCACGTGTCCCAATTGCAACATCGTGTTGGCATACATCCCCGGAGCAATGGAGAGGTCTGTATTCTCGACATCCACTTCCGTCTCCATGGTCCGGGTTTCGAAGTTCACTTCGCGCGTAAAGCGCACGATCTTTCCGGTAAAAGACCGGCCGATCGCATCAACACGTACCTGCAACTGGTCGCCGGGGTGGACGTATTTCACGTCGTTCTCGGGCACCGGGATGCGTAACCGAAGAAGATTGCTTTGCGATAGCCGCACGATAGGAAGCGCCTGGTCGTTGGAATTGGTGCCGCCCTGGATCAGTGCACCGGTATCCGCATAGCGCCAGATCACAACCCCATCCAGAGGAGCCGTTACATTGGTGTAGTTGTGCAGTGCTTCTACTCGCTGATGTTCTGACTCGGCTGAACCTGCGTGCTCTTGCGCCGCTGCCAACGCTGATTTGGCTGCGTCTACCTGCGCCTCCGATGAAAGATCCTTGGCCTCGGCATCGTCGAGTTCCTGTTGCGCAATCAAGCCCGGCCTGCCGGCAGCCGCCTGCTTCAGGCGTTCAGATTCTGCATGAAGAGCCGCGTGCTCGGCCTCGGCTCGGCTGACATCGTGCTGCGCACGCGTGATCTCTTCCTTGGTCTGCTGCAACTGGAATACTGTCTGCTGTAACTGCGCCTTCAACTCTGGCACTTCAAGGACCGCCAACGTCTGGCCTTCATGAACAATGTCGCCTATGTCTACATTGATGCGAGACATGTAGCCGCTCACTTTGGGGTGAACATCAACTACCTGGTACGGTTGGAACTGTCCGGCCAGAGTCAGCACATGGGTAATATCGCCCCGCTGCACTGCAGCAACCTTTGCGGATGGAATCGCCGCGGCGCTCGCATCTGTTTTGCTTTCCGCCGTGTGACAGGCAACGATGCTGGCCGTGACAGAAAACGCCAGGCCGGCGGCAAGAATAAGGGAGACTTGCTTTCGCATGGCTCGACTAAACCCCTTAAATCAAGATTTGTGGCTTCATTGGTTCGAGTTGGCGCGACACTGCCGGGAGCGAAAAGCTTGCAGCGCGGCGCCCGACCAATTGGCCTTGGCCGGATGAATCAATCGACTTTGTATTGAAGAAACTAAACGAGGAAGGGAGGGGGGCGGACGAAGAGAAAATTCAACTTGCCACGGCGAAGGTGCCACGAATCGCTGGCGCGCTCTTCCCGTTGGCCCGCTACTTGCGGGCTTATTGCGGAGAAAACGAGAATCAGAACAAAGAAAACAGCGGTTGGAGCGGTGTAACTGACCCTGGTGGAGGTCCTTGTTCGAATTACCAGTGGGCCTGCGGTCGTCGCATTTTGCTCATTCCTGGAGAGGAGCTTAGCTTGAGGAATCTGATGAGAAGCTGGCTGTGCTGGATCGTAAAGGGAGAGCTTATACTGCAGACCCCACGCGAACACACAAATAGACAATCCCAGGAATGCGAGGATCCCTAAGCCATTGAAACACCGAGTTGCACTCCAACTTCGCACTTTCACCGGGCCACAGATCGAAGTCTAACCCATATAGCTGACGCAACGCATGACTGCGCCGGCTCGATAAGGCTTCTCAAGTTGTTTGACGGCACAGTCGCCCAAATAGGTTGCTCAACCATTTTCTAAAAGCAGGCAGTCGCCGAAACGAGACTGCTTGCCTACGGTGACGACGCCCCGTATTTGCAATTGCTCCACCGTAGATTCGGCCACTATTGTCTGACGTGGCCGTTCTCGTCAATTCGGCTGCCTTGAAAGAAGCGGTGATGTACCATGTTCAGGCCGAGCAGATAAACGGCAATCACAAAGGTGACCAAGAGCAGGACCTGTGCAACTCGAAACCATGGTGGCTTCTGTCTTTCGGGAACTGTGGTATTCAAGTTGTTTGTCATCTGATCTATCCTCCACCAGGCGATGAGACTGAATTAGCACCGACATTCATGTGAGCTGTGAGGCCTGCGCCGCTGTCAAATTGCACTGCCTTCCCAATGCGCATGCCTGTGCGCAGGCAGACCCTTCGTTTTAACCCTTTTTTCCCGTGAAAGATTCGCGACTTAATAGTTGGAACACATACGCCAAGCGCCTTAGCAGCTTCGACGTGCGAGAACTCATCAATGGCGCACATCCGTAGAGCGCCCTTATAAACAGGATTCAGTTGATCAATTTCGGAGAGCAGGATTCTCTCCATTTCCTTGTATTGGTAGCTCTGCTCGGGATCTCGACCGGGGTCGGGTAACTCGAACTCGATGGGGTCATCATCCTCATTGCGGACATTCTGTAGCGGCAAGAAAACCCGCCCCTTCTGCTGACGGAGCCACTCGCGTCCGGCGTTGAGGACAATGACCCAAAGCCAGGTGCCCATCTTAGATTGGCCGCGAAACTGCGCGAGGTGCCTAAATGCCTTCAAAAGGGCTTCCTGTACGATGTCCTCGGCATCTTCCCGGTTGTCGGTAAAGCGGTTTGCGAGCCGCAACAGTTGCCCCCTACGGTGCTGAGCAACCTGCAGAAACACAGTTAGTTTTCCGTCCCAAGCGATCGACTCCGATTCTCTATCCGCAACGGAAGCCGCGCACGACAATTCTCCTAAGTCGCTTTCCAGCGGTAGACGAGATTTGCCGGCGATTTCTGGAACTGCCCTGCTAAGCCTCAGCATTGCCGAACCTCCGCTCATGCCGCTCTCCAATCAGCCGCTCAATTGTGGCAAGTAGAACCTCCGGCGATTCTGTGGGTATCACGCGGTCGTCGTACAAAGCATCATCGAGAAAACCCTCTCCCCTCCGAACAACGAGAATCCTTGTATGAGGCCATTGTCGGCGAATAAACCGGCATGCTTCCTCAAGTTCAAACAAGGCAAGCGTGTCGTGCAGGATTACTACATGAAAGGCCTCCTTCTCCGGAAGCACCCACAATTTCCGGCAGTCGGTCGCAATCGAAAGCCGGGAGTTTGGCACCTCAAGCAACACATCGTGGACCACAAAGCTGTGATCTACCGGACCAAGAGAGAGTATGTGGGCTGTCTCCGTTTTCCAAGGCTCCCCCATGCCCAAACTTCGATTTGCGTTCCGGCTGTTTTCCTCGGTGGTTTTGTGGGATATGTTCATGCGACCTCCGAGCGGCTAAGATCGCCTTGCAGAACACAGAGTGGCGTTGAACTCTCCATACACCGGCTTGCCTCGATGATGGAGATGCTCAGGTAGGTAGTGCCGTAGAACACAATGCTTCTGTCTTTGGGGAGCCACTCCATTACATTTTCGAGTTCGTTGAGCGGTACCGGAAGCACGAATGCAGCCGGAACCGGAAATGGAGCGCACTGAGCGTCAACTCTGAGATCGATCACAATGAGATCGCGGCACTTCCTGAAAAGCCATAGAAATTCACGGGGAGAGATATATCGGATTCTTCTTGTTTGTCTCCCGGCCGACCTCGGCGCGACCCTTAGGGGGGCAGACAGTTGGATTACGGATTGTAATCTGTTGCAGAATTGGCGACTTCGAGATCGCCTAATCCGCCATACGGCAAGCAAGGGGACTGCCAGCGGAACTGCGGGCAGGAACCAAAGGGAATACATGGTGTGATCCTCCAGGGAGAGAACGCTTCGAGATAGGGTTCGAATCAGAGCGCGCGGAAACGGCGCAAACTCAGGCACGGAACCGCAGCGCCAACTAGGCTATGCGGAAGCGATAGGGAGGAGGAGATCGGGATGGGATTAGGGAATTGAAATATACAACACCGCATCTGCACTCCGGGAGGGTGCAAGCGACGGCATGGCCGAGGCGGGGAAACCGCTGAACAGGTTCGGGAAAGGCCTGTGAATGGGGAATTGGATGCGACTTGGCTTGGAGCCGTGAAGCCGCCACCACGAAAGCGTTACGTGATTCGATCCACAATTTGGCGACCGGGATCCGCGACGAAGGGGCCTGATGGCGGTGATAAAGGGACAGCTTGTAGCTAAATCCCCATAAAGCGACCGCAATTACTAGTCCGATAATTCCGGCAGCGAGGGGACTAAATACTTGGTTCCACGAGGATTGCTGGATTCTTGCTAGTGTTCTCCGCGCAAAGACGCTCTCTTGCGTACTGCTGGCGGTTGCCGTGAATGGCTTCAGGGCGGACACTTTGTTGAACCGTTCCGTTTCCTTTGCATGGAACGGACCTAAAGCAGTTAGATTCCCGCTTCGAGGATAAAGTTGTAGGCTGCACAAAAAATATCTGCATTACAGGTGAATCCAACCCTCGTGAATGAGCGTCAGAGACCCCACAGCAACCAATACCCAGAGAAGAACTCCCTGCAAGAGTGGCCGAACCCCGACTTCACGGAGGACCCTTATCGACAACCCCGTACCAATCAAGTAGAGCGTGACGGTCAGACCGACCACTCCCAGGTGCTGGAGTACGAGATGGGCGGGCTGAAACAAGCGAATGTAGGTGTTGGCAACAGCCGCCAGGCAAAAGAAGAGAATGAACCAGGGCCATTGAATGCGAGCATTGCTCTTCCTGGCTATGGCAGTGCCCATCGAAAGAGGTACGATCCAGAGAGCCCGCGCCAGTTTCACGGTTGTGCCAACAGCCAGGGCCACGGCGCCGAACTTCGCCGTAGCACCCACAACAGAACTCGTGTCATGAATGGCAAGTGCCGACCAAAGTCCAAACTGGGTCTGCGTCATGTGCAGCCAGGTTCCGATTGCCGGGAAGGTGAGCAATGCGACGGAGTTCAAAATAAAGACCGTGCCGAGAGAGATTGCGATCTCCTCCTGGCTGGCGAGTGTAATGGGAGCAATGGCGGCAATTGCGCTGCCGCCACAAATCGCCGTCCCAGCCGAAATCAGGAACGAGATTCCCTTCTTGACCTGAAGAATTCGCCCCAGTCCCCACCCCAGCAGCAGCGCGATGCTGATGCTGGCCGCGGTGTAAAGAAAGCCTGAACGGCCTGCTTCAAGGACCTGGTGCAAATTCATTCCAAATCCCAGGCCGACGACCGACGCCTTGAGCAGAAACTTGGATAGATTCTTTGCTTCTACGTGAAAGGCGTGAGTGAATGAGAACCCGTAGAGAAGACCGCAGACCAATGCAACGGGAGGCGACACCAGGCCGCTGGCAGCGAGGATCAACCCAATAAAGAATATGTTCTTGGACACACATCCAGTGTTGCGGAGGCTTTCGTTGACGTCCAAGCAGAAGTGCTTATGCCCAATTTGCGCATCTTATAGACCGGGTAGTTACGGACGCTTGGTCCTGACCGACGATCTTCGCATTCCTGCACGGGCAATGAGAAACCTACGGAATTCAATGGCCAGGCCCTGGGGCTCGGGGCCAGATGCGGATGCGAAAAGAAAATCGCGCTTGATGTGCAATCCTTCGACCTCGACAATCTTAAAACTGCTATTGAGCCTCAGGTCCTTGGCAATGGCCCAGCGCGAGACGAATCCGATCCCAAGTCCAGCTTCCACGGCCGATTTGATGGCTTCGGTTGAATCCAGTTCCATCACGATATGCAACGAATTCCGTTTGACGCCTTGACGCTCCAGCGCCAATTCAATCACATGCCGCGTGCCTGATCCACGCTCTCGCATCAGGAGTGGAATTGAGGCGATTTCAGAACAGCGGACTGAGGTGCGCTCGGACCACTCATGCGCAGTGGACGCGATAAGCACCAGTTCATCCTCAAGAAATGGCTCTGTCTTTACTTCCCGGCTACGGGCCGGGCCCTCGATCAACCCGAGCGAGATCTTCTGCTTCTCTACGGCTTCTACAATGTGCTCTGTATTGCCGCTCACCAGCGTGGGGTGAATACGCGGATACTCCCGGCAAAACTCCCCCAGAAGCCGAGGCAACACATACTGGGCAATGGTTGTGGAGGCGCCCAGAGTGAGCGCGCCGGTCTGGGCTCCGCTAAAGCCGGCAACGGCGTTCCTAGCCTCGCGCAGCAGCCGGCTCGACTCCTCGGCATACCCGAGCAGCGCTTTGCCGGCGGGCGTAAGCCCAACTTGGGAGCCACTGCGATCGAAGAGAGCGACGCCTAGTTCCTCTTCGAGAGCTTTGATTTGCAAACTGACCGCGGGCTGTGTGAGATACAGATCTTCAGCGGCTTTGCGGAAACTTAGTTGAGCGGCCACTTTGCGAAACACAGTAAGCCGGAAATTCTCTAATGAGGTCATCGCAATGATTAGAACACTGTCCATGGGATTCTCAACACCTTCTGATTTCGGTGCAAAACGGGGCTAGGTCGAGCGTGAAACGCGAACTAGGCCGGCATCACCATCCGGCGATTTAGCCGACCAGGTGGAATTTAGAAGGTAGCCTGCACTGGATATAGCAGCCAACCCATACTCAACTACCTAAGAGCCTGTGCTGCACGGCAAGGTGAATGCATCAAGCCGCGCTCACGACTGGCGCAGCAGTTCCTTGTGCACCAGCTCGCAAAGCTTCATAGTCAGCGGATTGCTCATTCCGTAGTAGACAAACAGACCGTCTTTGTGGCGCTCGATGATCCCCGCCGACCTGAGCAGCGCAAGATGCTTTGAGATATTCGATTGCGTTGCGCCAGTCGCAGCCACAATCTCACCGACCGTCAGCGGCCTTGCACAAAGCGCCTGCAGAATCTTCAGGCGCATGGGCTCGGCCAGCAGGCGGAATTGCCCCGCCACCTTCTCTAATTCGGCGTCGGTCAGATCCCGGGTTGTTCTGGCAGTTGACATATATCACTGATTGATCATATAGTCATATATGAATATGGTCAAGATCAAATCCAGTTCCGTCTCTCCCGCCGCGCTCGCGGCCATTCTCGGCTCCGGCAATGCACATGAGTTGCTGGATGTCCGCACGCCTCCAGAATATGCCAGCGCGCACGTGCCGGGCGCAAGATTGATCCCGCTGAACGAACTGAAGGTCGAAGCTTTTCTCGCTGAGCACAAGCCGGGCACGCCCATCTACGTCCTCTGCCAGGCTGGCGCACGGGCGACGAAAGCCATCGAGCAGCTCGAGCGCGCCGGATGCGACGACTGCGTCCTGGTCGAGGGCGGCACGCAGGCCTGGATGGATGCGGGACTTCCGGTCCACCGCGGCGCCCGCAGCGTGCTCCCGCTGATGCGGCAAGTTCAGATTGTCGCCGGGTCGCTCTCAGCGGCCGGCGCAATCCTGGCGCTCGCCGTAAATCGCTGGTTCGCGGTTCTGCCGCTCTTTCTCGGTTGCGGGCTCCTTTTTGCCGGCATCACCGGAACCTGCGGAATGGCCCTGCTGCTCGCCAAGATGCCCTGGAACCGTGGACAGGCGAGTTCCTGTGATTGCTGC
>Ga0326727_10019059_pt1 | contig 13892 bp, 11 predicted proteins | sample MB2enrmetagenome_FD_207643 | JGI IMG/M metagenome (GOLD analysis project Ga0326727, IMG submission 207643) | Lab enriched peat soil microbial communities from McLean, Ithaca, NY, United States - MB29MY | ecosystem: Environmental > Terrestrial > Soil > Wetlands > Peat | place: USA: New York... | reverse complement strand
GGCTATCATGCGAAGGGCCGTGGTTTTGCCGCAGCCTGAAGGCCCCACGAGAACCAGGAACTCCTGGTCCTTGATCTCCAGGTTCATTTTGTTAACGGCTGTTACGCCCTTGAATTGTTTGGTTAAACTCTTCAGTACTACTTGTGCCATATCTGCATTCTCTCTCCTAACTGTATTGCTGTGTAGGAGAGCACGTCTGTGTGCTCATGAAGTTGGAAGGACAACAGTGTCCGCCCGCGAATGGTAAAACTCTTGAGGAGACGGAATCATCCAAGATGAGGTGTGATCTTCGAGACGATATCCTGCTTGGGCAGCGCGCCGACTATCTGATCGGCAATCTTGCCGTTCTTGAAAATAATCAGCGTAGGTATGCTCATCACGCCGTATTTGCCTGCCAGCGAGGGTTCTTTATCGATGTTAAGCTTGCGTACCTGAAGTTTGCCTGCGAATTCTTCAGCAATTGCGTCAATTGAAGGAGCAATCATCCTGCACGGGCCGCACCATTCCGCCCAAAAGTCCACCAGCACCGGCAGATCAGATTTCAATACTTCACTCTCAAAATTGCCTGCGTTTACTTCTAAAGCAGCGCTCATTATGAATCCTCCTAGTTGATAGGTTGCGTCGGGGTGCCGCGCAATCTCCCATTACGATATTGTAGTGTTTGTCACAATCAATGTCAAGAAAAAGTGCTTGTCAGGGGCTGCTGGATTGAGAAAAATGAGGAAGAGACCCTTTGGTAGGGGAGTGAGCCCCAAACGGGCGTCGGAATTGCTGGCGCCCCCGACAAGAATCGAACCTGTGCCTCAGGCTTCGGAGGCCTGCGCTCTATCCGCTGAGCTACGGGGGCGCGATCAGTGATGATCATACCAAATTCCTCACTTTGTGTCAAAGAATTCGCGCCGAAGCTTGCACGATTCTTGCCCCGGCTGGTATGATTATTCGCAGACGGTCGGCATTCCTTGGGACGCCGGGCGGGTATAATGCGAAAAGTAGAGTTTTGACCTGAGAGGGGAAGCATAAGTTGAAGATTGAGCTAAGCAATGAACAGTATCGTGAGCTTGTGATAAACACGGCGATTGGCGCGTGGGTCCGGGAATCCGTACTCGAGGGGCGCGATGAAGCAGAGGCCCAGGAGGAAGCCACTAATCTTCAGGAGTATCTCCTGACATTCGCGGATCAATTCGCATGTGGAGACATGGTGGAGAAGTTCGACGATATTCTGGTGTTGAAAGAGGAGATCGAGCAGGACGAGGTTATCAGTTTCCTGGAGGACTTTGTCGAAGACGAGCTTTTCTCATCACTTGCGCTAAAACTGGGGTCCAGGGACTGCACCAAAGATCTCACCGAGGAGCAGATGAATAAGTCGCTCGATTCCGGCAAAATGCCCAAGGGCTTCGATAAAGCGGTCGAGAAGTACGAAAACGAATTCATCGAGCATGGAATCGACAGGCTTCAAATAGTCGAGTAACCCCTGTACGTGAGCCATGCGCATGCCGGAGGGCCGTGACATGAAGGTAAACGTGGTATCGCTTTGGGCACAGGTTGCCGGCATGTTCGTGGTCTTCGCTCTTGGTCTGTTTCTTCCTGCAGGAACTCTCGATTGGTGGCCGGGGTGGGTCTTCCTGGGTATGTTCTCCGCCTTCACGGTCTCCATCAGCATCTGGCTGTTGAAGCACGATCCGGGATTGATGCAGGAACGCCTGAATGGATTCAAGCAGGAACGACGAGCCTCCTGGGACAATCTGATTCTCATACTGGCCGCTGTCCTTTGGTTCACATGGCTGATTGTGATGCCGATCGATGCCGTCAGGTTCCACTGGTCGCACATTCCGCTTTGGCTTCAGGTTGTGGGCGCTGCTCTGCTCTTGTGCTCATTCTACATTTTCTTTCTGACTTATCGGGAAAACCCATATCTGTCAGGAGCCGTGCGCATTCAGGAGGATCGAGGGCAGAAGGTGATATCGACCGGAGCCTATGCAATCGTTCGTCATCCTATGTACGCCGGGGTCCTGATTCTTGTTGTCGGAACAGATTTGCTGCTCGGGTCGTGGTACGGTCTGATCCCGGGCCTGACTCTGGTCATGGTGGTTGCGTGGCGAGCGGTGCTGGAGGAGAATCTGCTTCGGCAGGAACTGAGCGGCTACACAGGTTATATGGCGAGGGTGAAATACCGGATGATTCCACACGTTTGGTAGTACTCGGTGAACCGGAGACGCGGACGTCTCGTCCGCTCAGTGCGGGCGGAACGCCCGCGTTCCCAAGTTGCCGTCCGCTGCTTTTAGGATTGATGAGACGATATGAAGGTTAATGTTGGAGAGCTTGTGCTCCGCCTCGTGCTCTTGTGGCTCATCGTGGCTGTGCTCCTGTTTGTGCCGGCAGGAACGATGTACTGGCCGGTCGCATGGGTCTTTCTAGGGCTGCTCGTCGTGTTTCAAGTCGCTTTGACCCTCTGGATGTTTAAGTACAGTCCAGGATTACTGGATGAACGCATGGTCGGTTTGCAAGGTGAACGAAGAGCATCAGGGGACGCTCTCGTTACTCTTCTCGTAGGGGTTGTGTTCGTAGTTTGGTTGGCTTTTGTTCCTCTGGATGCCGTCCGGTATCACTGGTCACATGTGCCGCTTTTGCTTCAGATCATCGGCGCTGTTATCCTGGTATCCTCATACTACCTCTTTTTCATCGCATATCAGGCAAACCCATACATGTCGCCTGCCGCGCGCATTCAGGAGGATAGGGGACAGACCGTGATATCGAGCGGTCCATATGCTTACGTGCGCCATCCTACATACACGGGCGTCCTGCTCCTGGTACTCGGGACAACTCTAATGCTCGGATCGTGGTATGGGCTTATTCCAGGGTTCATCGTGGTCGCCCTGTTCGCGCGGCGGGCATTGCTGGAGGAGAATATGCTGCGGCAGGAGTTGGCCGGCTACTCGGACTACATGGCACGGGTTAAATACCGTCTGATACCGCTCGTTTGGTAGGTTTATCTCAGAGCATCAAGTCTCCGCCGTTGATATCTATGCTGGCGCCGGTAATATAGGCTGATCTGTCCGATGACAGGAAAAGAACCAACTCGGCAACTTCCTCCGGTGTTCCAAGCCGATGGATGGGAAAGCTGTCCAGATACTTTTGGAGGCGTTCGGGAGTCACCTCTTTCTCCACCATCTCCGTGTCTATCAGGCCGGGGCATACCGCGTTACAGGTAATGCCGTAACCGGCGTACTCCCTGGCGCAATGCCTGGTGAACCCCAGTACAGCCGCTTTCGATGCCGTGTAGTGCGCCCCGCCAAGCGTGCTTGTGCTCCTGCCGGCTGATGACGACATATTCACTATCCTGCCATACCCATGCGCTCGCATAACGCCCAGCACCGCCTGGGTGCAAAGGAAAACCCCTTTAGCGTTGATGTCCATCACGAAATCCCATTCCTCTTCGGAGATATCCTCTATGCCGGTTGGTTTCAGGACGCCCGCAGTGTTGATAAGTATGTCTATAGAGCCAAAAGCCTCTGTCGCCGTCAACGCCATTCCCTCAACCTGGGCCTTGTTCCTGACGTCTGCCGTCACCGATATCGCTCTGCCGGGCAATTCGTGGTCCAGTTGCGATAGTGACGCTAATTCTTCTTCGACCGAAGCAGCGGATTGGGCGTTGATATCGCTTATGACCACATTGGCGCCGTTCGCAAACAGCGCTTTTGCTATGGCTTTGCCCATTCCCTGCCCGGCTCCGGTTATAATGGCGGTTTTTCCCTCGAACTCTTTCATGGTCAGTCATCCTTATCTTTATCGCTGGTCCGTAATCAGGGTTGCCCATGCCTTACCTGTTCACAGAAGGATTGTTTCCTGGAATATCATCAGGATTATACTCATGGCCTGGGCAAGTGTCAAGCGCTTCCGAAGAACAACACCTCTGCTTTGCGTTTGTGCTCACGTTCGTTTGTCCGTATAATGTTCTGTGTCGAGAGAACATGTCTGCGAACCGGAGAAACCAACGAATGCCAGTACAGCCTTCCATCGCTGATAAGCCGCGACCGGGGCGAGCGGATCACCCCGTGAAATGGTGGAATGCGCTACCGGGAATTATCCTCTGTGTGTTGATATCGCTTGCAGGCCTGTTACTCGGGAAGAGGTTTCCGATTATCGGTGCGCCCGTGTTTGCAATTCTCATAGGAATTGTGCTTGGCAATATCGTGCGCTTCCCATCTTTAGCCAGGCCGGGAGTATCGTTTTGCAGTAAGAAGGTCTTACAGCTCGCGATAATAGTACTCGGCGCCAATTTGAGTCTTTCGCAAATCTGGAACACGGGACGTGACTCTCTGGGAGTCATGCTGGTTTCGCTGAGCGTTGCGCTTCTGGGAGCGTGGTTCATTGGCTCCAGGATGGGCATCGGGCGAAGACTAACGAGTTTGGTCGGTGTGGGTACCGGTATCTGCGGCGGATCGGCGATTGCGGCGATCGCCCCGATTATCGGCGCTGACGATGACGAGATCGCTTTCTCAATCTCCACAATCTTCCTCTTCAACGTTGTAGCCGTGGTGATCTTTCCCGCAATCGGCCACTTGATCCATCTTAAGGACCATGGATTTGGTATGTGGGCCGGAACCGCGATCAATGACACATCCTCCGTGGTTGCCGCGGGATACTCGTACAGCAAGGCGGCGGGGGATTTCGCGGCAATCACCAAACTAGCGCGCACCACGATGATCATTCCGATTTCCCTGGTATTCGCGTTCCTGGTTCGACGCAAATCCGGTGGGGTGAATTGCGACCTAAAACGCATACTTCCCTGGTTTATATTTGGATTCCTTATGATGGCTACGCTAAATACGCTGGGAGTCCTCGGCCCAACGCTGCCTGGATGGGCAGGAGGGGCCGGACGGTATCTCATAGTGGTGGCGCTTGCCGGTGTGGGACTGGGAGCAAACTTCGCAAAGATGATCAAGACAGGGCCGAAGCCAATTCTGCTGGGACTTATGGTCTGGGTGCTGGTCGCGGTATCGAGCCTGTCCATGCAGTTCGTTCTCCGGCAACTATGATTTCAGGTTCAATGCTGTTTTCTTGATCGTGCCTTGGCCTGCATGGTATAATCACCTTTTATTCGAGCTGGAACCCGGGTATGGAGAGAACATGAACAAGCCTGACACTGAAACAACCGAGTCTGCCGTCGAGACAGTTGAAGAGAGGACCGAATCGACCGATTTCATCCGTGAGGCGGTGAAAGAGGATCTGGCGAGTGGCCGATTCAACCGGGTCCACACCCGATTTCCACCCGAGCCGAACGCATACCTGCATATCGGCCACGCGAAGGCCGTTTGGATCGACTACGGCATCGCGCTGGATTTCAACGGCCTGTTCAACCTCAGATTTGATGATACCAATCCCCTCAAAGAGGAGCAGGAGTTCGTTGACGGGATCATCGAAGACGTTCGATGGCTGGGAGCCGATTGGGGCGACCGGCTGTTCTTCGCATCGGATTATTTCGAGCAGATGTATGAGTGGGCCGTTGACCTCATCAAGAAGGGCGCGGCATATGTGGACGACCTTTCGCCGGAAGAGGTCAGCGAGACCCGTGGCACACCCACCCGGCCCGGAACCGAGAGTCTGTATCGCAATCGAAGCATAGAGGAGAGCCTCGATCTCTTTCAGCGGATGCGCGCAGGCGAGTTCCCGGATGGTTCGCGGTCGCTCAGAGCCAAGATCGACATGGCCTCGGCGAATATGAATCTACGGGATCCGATTATGTACCGCATTCGCCATGCTGAGCACCACAGACAGGGCGACAAGTGGTGCGTATATCCGATGTACGACTGGGCGCACGGCCTGGAGGATTCAATCGAGGGTGTCACGCACTCCCTCTGCTCGCTGGAATATGAAAACCATCGTCCTCTTTACGACTGGTTTCTGGATCAGCTCGGCATATATCATCCACGCCAGATTGAGTTCGCCCGGTTGAACCTTTCCTACACTGTGATGAGCAAACGCCGATTCATCGAGCTTGTCAACGGCGGCCATGTGAACGGTTACGACGACCCCAGGCTGCCGACCCTCGCGGGACTTAGGCGCCGGGGTTACACGCCGGAAGCGATTCATGAGTTTTGCAACCGCATCGGTGTGGCGAAGAACGACAGCGTCATCGATGTCGCCGTTTTGGAAGACTGCATCCGCGAGGATCTCAACAAGCGATCCCATCGCGTGATGGCGGTGCTCAAGCCGTTAAAGGTGGTCATCACGAATTATCCCGAGGGCCAAACCGAGGAACTCGACGCGATGAACAACCCGGAGGATCCGGACGCTGGGATGCGCAAGGTGCCGTTCGGGCGCGAGTTGTATATCGAGCAGGACGACTTCCGGGAGGTCCCGCCGCCCAAATACTTCCGCCTGACTCCCGGCAGGGAGGTTCGGCTGCGATACGCCTATTTCATCAAATGCGAAGAGGTGATCAAGGATGAAAACGGCGAGATAGTCGAGCTTCACTGCACATACGATCCGGCGACCCGAGGTGGCGACGCGCCTGATGGTCGGAAAGTCAAGGCTACGATGCACTGGGTGGATGCGAATCAGGCGATCCGCGCTGAGGCTCGGCTGTACGATCACCTGTTCCTGAAGCCCGATCCGGACGATGTGGAGGAGGGACTTGATTTTACCTCCAACCTCAACCCGAACTCTCTGGAGAAGGTGGAGTGCTTCGTTGAACCGAGCGTGTTGGATGCTCGGCCAGGAGCGCGGTATCAATTCGAGAGGCTTGGGTATTTCTGTGTTGATCAGGATTCGACCCCTGATAAGCTCGTCTTCAACCGCACCGTAACGCTGAGGGATTCATGGGCGAGGATCGAAAAGGCGATGCTTGAGAGGCGTTAGGCGTTGGGCGTTAGGCGTTAGGGAATCGGGTATCAGGTGTTGGGTATTGGGAGATTGGGCTAAGGGTGTTCGGTGAAGGCTTCCGGCTGGGAACGGATTTCCGTGCCGTTCCGTCCGGAGCCGGTCCCGGTTCATCATTCCTGGTGTATTATTTCCCTGCGGGGGTTTGGGGGAGGTTCCCGAACACAGACAGGAAAGATTGGCGTTCGCGGGTTAAAGTCTCGTATGGCGGGCGTTGGGTGTGGGGAGCCTCTCCTTCTCGAAGCATCGTCCTGTGGAATTTGACATTTTGCCTCGCTCGTGGTAAATTTATCTTGACGCTGCCGGATAGCTCAATGGTAGAGCGCATGCCTCTGGAGCATGATGTTCTAGGTTCGAGCCCTAGTCCGGCAGCCATTTTTTTGTCTTCTTCCTCTAACGTTCCACTCGATTTCGCGCAGTCATCCAGGGAGTAAAAGTACATGGACATTTGTCCGATTTGTAATAACACCACCGAGTCGATCAAATCCGAGAGCCATGGGTTGCATGTGGCGTGCGATACGTGCGGCGATTTTCTCATTACGGGTGAATGCCTGGACTACCTGGAGCATGCGGTCAGTGGTACTATCTTCGCCAAGACCCAACGATGGTTGCGTGAGACCAAATCCCTCGGTCTGCGCATGATCTCTTCCGCGCCCACTCGTGTGGAATACAGCTTCATACGCAAATATGTGACCGTGGCACAACTCAAGAGCATGTATCTCCGCACCGGAACCGACGAAGAGTACAATACAGTCCTCCGCAAGTGCCTTGCCCTCCAAAAGAAGCTGGGGCGAGAATGCGTGACCTTCGAGGAGGCGCGGGACATCTTTCCGACGGTGGATGAGAAGGAGTCGAGGATCATGGCTCGAAAGATGGCAGTCGCGGGTGACTTGGGAATCCGCGAAGAGGATGGCATCGAGTGCATCTTCGTCACACCGGCGGGACTCGAGCGCCTGTCTCACTAATAAGGCACGCCTACCCCCTATGCCAATCCCAAGCCGCTACCTCCAACTTTTGAAGTGCGGCAGGAAGTTGCGGTTGGCATCGAACATCTCCACCACCATATCTTTAATCTCCGCCAGACTCAGGACCGCTGAAGTCAGGGGGTCGAGCGCGACCGCCTGGAAGACCATGTCCGGATCGCCTGCCAATGAGCCTTCGACCGCCAATTCCTCGCATCCGGCGTTGATGCCGTTGAGGATCGACAGGTGTGTAGGCAATGCGCCGACATGGATCGGTGAAAATCCTCGTTTGGAGGCGAGAACAGGCACTTCGACACAGCAGCCCTCCGGAAGATTGTCGATCAAGCCCCAGTTCCTGACGTTGCCGTTGAACTCGAATAGTTGACCGTCGTCGATGACGGCGTTCAGGATGTACGCGGCATATTCTTCTCCGCGTGCCAGTTCCTTGGGCTTAGCGAGTTCTTCCTTGATCTGATCGCGCCAGGTTTCCTGAGTCTCCAGGTAGAAATCCCTGATGTACCCGTGCACTCCTGGGTTCCATCCCTCGCCATGAGTGCAGTATTTCTCGATCAGGTCGGGGCGCTTCCTGAACCATGCGTTGTACTCCGAGTTGTGGCCGCTCGATTCGGTGACGTAGTAGCCGAGGTGCAGAAACATCTCGTTCCTTACCTGCTCGCGGTTATACACCTCTGGTCGGTCCATGGCCTCTCGAATCAGTGGATAGGCATCCTTGCCATTCCATTTGTACTCCAGATACCAGGCCTGGTGGTTGATCCCGGCGCAAAGGTAAGTGATTTCATCCATCGGCGCGTCGATGAACCGCGCGAGCATAGCGGCTGTTCCCTGAACGCTGTGGCACAGCCCGGTGATTCGGAGGTCGGGATATTGACCCTGCATCGCACGGCATAGCATGGCCATGGGATTCGTGTAGTTGAGGAAAATCGCGTCTGGGCAGTATCGCGCGATATCCTTGCAAATATCCAGCATAACGGGGATGGTGCGAAGTGCCCTGAAGATTCCGGCAGGCCCTCTTGTATCCCCGACGTTGATATCCACACCGTATTTCATCGGGATATCGATGTCTTTGCGGAAGACATCCACGCCGCCCTGGAGGATAGTGCAGATAACCCCATCGGCGCCTTTGAGCGCCTCGGCCCTGTCCATAGTAACTTCCACTTTGGCAGGGTATTTTCCGGCTTCGACGATCAGATCGATCTCCTGCTTGATGAACGCCAGGCGTACCTTGTCGATGTCCATCAGGCAAATTGTGCTGTCGGCCAGCGCCGGGAAAGTGAGGATGTCTCGGACGAGCCCTCGCGTAAACTGAAAGCTGCCAGCGCCGATAAAGGTAATCTTTTTCACTATTATAAGTCCTCCGATAAAGTCCCTGGGGTTCGATCAACCGTGCGTAAATGGTAGCATGAAACCGGATTGTGAGTCCACATTATGCGTGTAGCTTGGTGAAGGCCTGGCTTTTGCTTCGGCTTCGCCGATCGCCGGGGACGATCTCTGCGACCGAAGCATCGCCTTCGTCGGGGCCGAATCAACAGTGTTAATCCCGTCGGGCGATTGCCATCAGGGATCCCGGAATGCGAATTCTTGCAACTTTTTGCTACTACGCGCCAAGTCTCAGTTAGACAACCCCGACTTTAGGTGGTATACTGACGCATTCAGTGGTTTGACCTTATGCAGTTACTCTTATTTCCCTAAGTGTGAAAGGTATAGTTTAAGAGATGACAGATACCGTGAACGACAGCCTGGAAGAACAATCCATCGATGTTGCCGATGTACGCGACGAAGCAACCGAGGGACTTACGAAGGCAGAAATCTCGCATAATTTTAAGTTCTGCATCATGCTGGATGTAATCTACGCGACCGGCGCTGTTGAACTCGGTATTGCCCTTCAGCCGCTTGAAGTATATCTGGGTGCCAGCAATACGCTGATAGGTATTTTGAACAACACAGTCGCCGTGCTGGCGTTTGTAGGTCTGTTCCTCTCCCCATACATCAGCGCGAAGTTTCCGGTAAAGAAGAAGCTGTTCTATGGAACCAATGTAGCTCAGTATATCTGGGTTGGTATCATGGGGCTGGCGGTGCTCCTGTCCCGCCAACTGGGATTGAGCAACCCGCAACTCCTCGGTGTCATCGCAGTCTCCATGGTCGCATACAACCTCGTCGGCGGATTTGTGGGCCTTCCACATCAGGAATATACGGCAGCCGTCATTCCAACAAGCTATCGAGGGAGGTTTAACGGTCTATCAAACGGTCTTGGGAACACTCTCTCACTCCTCTCAAATGCTTTAGGGCTATGGATGCTCCTTCACTATGCTAAGCCAATGAGCTTTGCCTACCTCCTGTTGGTGAGTTGGTTTATCTGTCAGGCGAGTTTTACTCTCGCGCTGTTTGCCGTGGAGAGGCCGGTTCCGTCTGAGGTACAGCCATCGCCTTGGTCCAGGGAAATGCTTCGAGCAGCCTGGAATGACAAGCCCTGGATACGCGTCATTCTGATGTCCATGGGACACACAATATTCTTTGGTGGCACTCTCAACTTCGCTCAGATCTATTGCTATAAAGTCCTTCACATGAATATGGCCAATGCTGCGGGATTCAGTGCTGCCAGACTGGCCATTGGGATTCTTGTCGGTACCTGGGCCGGTTTCCTTGCAGATAAATATGGCCCAAGGCGCATTCTTTCCTGCTGGTGGTTCGGTCCCGGTATAGCGATGGGTGTCGTCGCTTTCTGGCCGACCGCCTATGGCATATATGCGGGGATTATTCTTTGGGCGATTTGGCAAAACATCTGGGGAACGGCGCAGATAGTTGCTTACTACGGAATTCCCAAGCCGGAGCACAGGCGCGGACAGTTTACGTTGCAGATGATCGGTCAGACAATCGCCTTCGCCATTGCCGGTCCGCTCATCGGTTTCTTGTGTGATAAGTTCGGTTTTCGCCATGTTTTTGTTGGTACGTTTATAGGCACTTTTCTCTACTATCCATTTGTTCTTTGGACAACCTCTATCCTACCCAAGCCTCCCATCGCTGACGTAAGCATTCCACTGCCGGAGGGCCGCAAGATCGTCGGGGCCGGGCTCGGCGTTTTGGTTGTCGGTCTCATCGGCTATCTGTATTCCGCGCACAAGGCTAACCTGCAGCAACTTGTCCACCTCCTGAGAAGCGGCGAACATCCGCACATTCAGACGATCCAATACGTGTGCCTGGGATCGATCGCAGTTCTGATTATCGGCGGGCTGCTGTCGGTAGTCGGCATGATGAAGCAAAGACATGAAGGAAACCAGGGTTAGTAGTAGTTCACAATCGACCAACTGTGATTATTCAATTAGAAAGGCGCTGTTTGCAATATGAATGATCGAATTGCCGATGTTCCTGCCGACGAGACTTTGGACGGCCAGAACGTGTGTACTGAGAGTGCCGAGGATACGGAGGGCCTTACACGGCAGGAAATTCGCCGCAACATGACGTGTTGCATCACCTTAGATGCGATCTTCGCGGGCGGGTACCAGGACATGATGGTTGCTATGCAGCCATTGCTGGTCTATTTAGGGGCGAGCAATACGAAAATTGGAGCTCTGACCGGTCTGATGTGGCTTATGTGGCCTGGTCTTATTCTTTCGCCCTGGATAAGCAAGAAGTTTCCGATCAAGAAATGGCTGTTCTATGGGACTAATGCCGTGAACCTGGCGCCGATCGGTATTGCCGGCATGGTTATAGTGCTCTCCCATTATCTGCATATACCCAACCCAAGGTTGCTGTTGTATGTTAGCATAGCCCTTGTCGCCTATAACTTCTTTGGCGGCTTCGTTACCGTTCCTATGCAGGAGTACACAGCAGCCGTTATTCCCATGAGCATCAGAGGCAGGTTTTCCGGGCTGTCTGCTGGAATAGGTAATTTATTTTCGCTGGCTGCGCTAGCCGTAAGTGGCTGGGTATTGGTTCATTTCCAAAAGCCGATGAGCTTCGGATATCTATTTTTGATGAGTTGGTTCATTTGCCAGGCCGGCTTCACATTCGCGCTATTTGCTGTGGAAAAACCGAAAAAGTTGGAGTCCCAGCCATCTCCCTGGTCTCGTGAGATGGTCAAGGCGGCATGGAATGACAAGCCCTGGACTCGGCTTCTCCTGGTATCCTCACTAAACAGCATCTTCTACGGACAGACACTCGGTTTTGCCGCGATATACAGCTATAAAGTTTTGCACATGAGCATGGCCAATTCTGCTGGTTACACCGCTGTCCGGCTGATAGTGGGAATTCTTTTTGCAACATGGGCCGGATTCTTGATCGATAAGTATGGCGCAAAACGCATTATCCCTTTGTGGTGGTTTGGTCCGGGCATCGCTATGATCATCGTGCTGAAATGGCCGACTCCTTTCGGGATGTATCTCGCCTGGCTTCTTTGGGCCGTGTGGCAGTCATTGTGGGCAACGGCGCAGCAGGTTGCGTTCTGGAGTCTGCCCAAACCTGAGAATCGCACGGGTCACTATACCCTTCAGGTGATGGTTGGCGCCGCGTCAGGTTCCATAGGATTGGTGTTCGCGGGGTTCTTGTGCGATAAGTTGGGCTATCACACAGTGTTCGTGATCAATCTGATTGCGTCGTTCTTCTTCATTCCCGTGACGTTTTGGGCCGCGAAGGCGCTTAAAGCCCCGGGAGAGCAAAAGACGTAGCATCTCCAAATAGTTTTCCCTTTATTTGTGATTCACCCGCCAACGATAATATAACGCAACCGTCATCCAGAGCCCGTTACGGGATGGTCTCGCGGGGATGACCTCAGACGCATCTTGCGTCAACCATAGGCCGTAGGCATTACAGTGCACTAATACACCTCGGGGGTGATTTGCGATGTTTAATGCTCCCAGATGCATAATCCGTGAACATTCCGGCGTATTTTACGTCAGAACCAGATAGTGCCCGGCCATGGGTCTTAGCGCGTCTAAGCCCCATGACCACGGGGAGTCGCTTTTCCGGTATCCTGAAGTACAGTGCCGTCGAGAGCTCTGCGGCCTACTTACAGCTAATACGACCGATGAGTGTTCACGAATGAATGTAGCGCAGCCACAACATGAACCCGCATGCCTGACTGACGAACAGCTTCAGCAGGTTATTGCCATTCATCGCGATATCGGCCAACCGCTCGCGGATGTTCTGGTCAGCATGGGTTTTTGCAGCGAGAGCCAGGCGCTTGAGCTTATCGCCAGGCAGGCGGGCGTGCCGTTTGTGACTATTCGCGAGCGGGACCTCGATCCGGAAGCAATCGCCCTCATTCCCTCGGGACTTGCCTATCGCCATCACATCCTTCCCCTCAGCGTCGATGACCACACGATCCGAGTAGCCGTCACCGATCCATTCAACGTCGCGGTTTCCGATGACATCCGCATGGTTACTGGTCGTACCGCTGATGTCGTCTTTGCGAATCCTCAGGAGATACAGCGCCTGGTGGAAGAACATTACATGCGGCGGATGATCGCAGACACTACAGACGAAGAAGTCGAAATCCTCGACGACTCATCCGAGGAACTCGGCGATCTGGAACGGATGGCGCGGGAAGCGACGGTCATCAAGTTCGTCAATCTTATTCTCCGCCAGGCGGTGCAGGATCATGCCAGCGATGTGCATGTCGAGCCTTTCGAGAAGACCCTTCGCGTTCGATACAGAATCGACGGCGTGCTTCATGAGATATCATCTCCTCCCAAGCGGCTCCAGCCGGCGGTAATTTCGCGTCTCAAGATCATGGCGGGCCTCGACATTGCCGAACGCCGACTCCCACAGGATGGGCGCATCAAGACCAAGATTGTGGGCAGAGAGGTGGACATCCGAATCTCCACGATCCCGACCCTTTACGGCGAAAGCGTGGTGCTCAGGCTTCTGGATAGAAGCGGCATGAGCTATGCGCTTGAAACGATTGGCATGCTGCCCGACACCATCGCGCAGATGGACAGGTGTATAAAGATTCCTCATGGAATGATCCTGGTGACTGGCCCAACCGGAAGTGGAAAATCGACTACCCTCTACGCCTCGCTGCTTAAGGCTTATTCG
>Ga0326727_10019058_pt1 | contig 13893 bp, 11 predicted proteins | sample MB2enrmetagenome_FD_207643 | JGI IMG/M metagenome (GOLD analysis project Ga0326727, IMG submission 207643) | Lab enriched peat soil microbial communities from McLean, Ithaca, NY, United States - MB29MY | ecosystem: Environmental > Terrestrial > Soil > Wetlands > Peat | place: USA: New York... | reverse complement strand
GCATCCAGGAATGGCTTAGCTTCTATTTCAAGTCTCCAATGACGGTACCGGGCCTATACCCCGAACATGATCTATTCATCCAGTTGATGAAACTGAAAAACACCCTGCGGCACCTCAAGGGCGAAGAACTGATCACGCACCTGGGGCTGGAGTATTACGATTAATCCCACCGTATCATGACGGCCACAGCCGCCGGTGTTGCTGCATCCAATTTCGAGTATGCGGCGGATGGTCAGGCTGTGGCCCATGGTTTTCGCTCTTCTCCTGTCCTTGCCTGTGATGGCGGGCACTCCCGGGAGTTTTCGCGGCATCCTGCGGGAGGGCGCCAGCACCAAACGGGGCTGGATGTATGTCGAGGGCCCCAACGACACGTTACGCCTGGTGAAGGTTACCGGCGCCAGCGTTTCTTATTCCGAAGAAGTGCCGGTGGAATTGCGCCAGGCAAATCCCAAGGAATCCCTGAAGCCGGGCGCGGAAGTGCGGGTCTTGGCCGAACTGGGCAGGCACGGAGACTGGCAGGCGCGCGAGATTGAGATCCTGCGACTGGCCCCTACCCGGCAAGCTTCCAAGTGACCAATGTCTACCAGCCCGTTTTAACCACCCATTTACCACAAAGGACACAAAGTACACGAAGGGAACAGAAGACAGAAGACTGGCTTCTGACTTCTGGCTTCTGTTTTCCTCGGTTCTGCCCGGGTTCCGCCCGCCGTCGTGTCCTTCGTGTCCTTTGTGGTGAATAGGTTTTATGGTTTTAAGGATGTTATTCAAACCATAATGGGTACTCGGCTGGGCGTATAATGTGCTCAGGTTATCCTTCCATTTTGCGAAAACGGCATAGGGAAAAGTTTATGAAGTCGCACGCGCTGCTTTTGGTATTGGCGCTGATTTTAGGCTTGGCGGTGTGCCCTGCATGGGCGCAAAACAACCCTGATAATACAAATACCCCGCAAGCGCCGGCGGCCCAGCCACGTGCGGATGAGGCGGGTGGAGATTCCCAAGCATCGCCCCCGCAAGCGGCGCCAAGCCAGAACGATCCCGATTACGTTCCGCAAAGTAAGACGCCGGACAAAGAGACCCACGACGGCGGCAAAAACGATATCGACGCCATTGGGAATCGCAAAATCGGGTCGGACAAAAAGAGTCTGGGCGATTGGTACTCGCTGGAAAGCGAGATGCGCATGGGTAAGCAGTATGCTCAGCAGGTCGAGGCCCATGCGAAGTTGGTCCAGGATCCGGTGGTAAACGAATACATCAATCGCATCGGCCAGAACCTGGTTCACAACTCGGACGCCAAGGTGCCCTTTACGATCAAGGTGATCGACTCGAACGAAATCAATGCCATGGCCTTGCCCGGGGGATTCTTCTACGTGAATAGCGGGCTGATCCTGGCGGCGGATGAAGAGGCGGAAGTAGCTGGCGTCATGGCCCATGAGATCGCCCACGTGGCCGCGCGCCACGCTACACGGGGAATGACCCGCGGAAACATGGCCAATATCGCTACGCTTCCGTTGATTTTTCTCGGCGGCGGCTTGGGTTATGCCGTCTACAATGCCGCGGGCATAGGACTGCCCATGACCTTTCTGGCGTTTTCCCGCAGCTTCGAGGCCGAAGCCGACTATCTGGGCCTGCAATATATGTACAAGGCCGGATACGATCCGCAGGCATTTATAGCATTTTTCGAAAAAATTCAGGCCAAGGAAAAAAAGAAGCCGGGAACTCTAGGCAAGGCTTTTTCTAGCCATCCGCAGACTCCCGATCGCATTGAAAAGAGCCAACACGAAATTGCTCACGTATTGCCGGCGCGCGATCAGTACCTGGTCACGACCTCGGAGTTTGACGATGTCAAGGCCCGCCTGGCCGCCCTGGAGAATCGGCATAAACTTATCGATAAAGAAAAGGACAATTCTCCTAGTTTGCGTCGGGGCTCCAAGCCCAGCGACCAGAGTAACAGCGGAGACAACAACAGCGGGGACGACCGCCCAACCCTCCATCGTCGCGACGAGTGAATCACGAAAGAGAAATCCCAGGCTTAGGCTGTGCGCTTGAACGCCGCACCTGCGGGCTCTGGCAGGGAATCACTCACCTCATCCGCGGAGGAGACCACTTTCATCCGCTGCCAGTCGTAAGGAAACTCCTTCCCGCAGCGCAAGCACACCACGTAGGTTCCGGTGGGCTTCGCCGGGGTGGAGGAACGCCGGTTCTTGACGGTAAGCGGAAAGCTCAGTCGCTTGTGGCAGCAACCGAACAGCATGTCAAGCAAGCTGACCATATGTCCCCCTCATCCGCGCCGTGCCCCAGTCCTCTAGGTTGGTTGTACTCTCACCTACTTAGATTCGGGTCTTAACCCAAAGGTTTCGCGGAAAGACGGGAAACGAGAACTGCGGCAAAAAGGGAGGGGTTGTGGAAAAAAGCAGTTATGGCGCCGAAATGGCTCGGCCAGAAGGGTTTAGGAAGAATCAGGCTTTCTCGGGGCCAGAGCTTTTGGCGCGCTTGCTGGCCTGGCATTTCTGCATGATGGCGGAACGCAAGCGTGATCGCAGATCCTCAGGAAGCTCATAGATTTCCGAATCCCGGTAAATCTCGATCGTCTTCTGGGTGGTATTGCAAATCACGAAGCAGTTGTGGCACCAGGCCAGATGTTCTTCCAATTCGTCCTTGGTGCGCTCGTCCAGCGATCCATCGAGATAGTCGGTTAATTCTTTCAAGAAATCAGAGCAGTTCACTGGTTACCATCTCCGTTCTTCTGCCGATTGAAGTACTTACTCAAGCGCTCTCGCAACTGCAAACGCGCCCGCAACAAGCGCGACTTTACCGCCGGGATACTCAGTCCCAAAGCCTCTGCCGTTTCCTCCGTCGAAAGTCCCTCGACGTCGCGCAGCACGAATACCATCCGGAAGCCGGCGGGCAACCCTTGTATAGTGCGGCTGAGGATATCCCGCAACTCTGCCTGGGTGTATTGCTGCTCGGGATTGGGGCTCCAGTCCGCCACCTCGCGCGGCATGGAGTCCTCTTCGGTCTCGACCTCCTGATCCAGCGAGATCATGCGCTCCGGACGACGACGGCGCAACTTCATCAGCGCTTCGTTGACCGCGATCCGCACCAGCCAGGTATAGAATTTGCTTTGCTCCTGAAACTGCTCCAGATTCCTATAGGCCTTCAAAAACGCATCTTGCACTACGTCTTCCGCGTCTTCACGGTTCTGCGTGATGTGCTGCACAATGCGAAAGACGTTGCGATCATAACGCTTGACCAACTCCTCAAAAGCCTGCATGTCGCCGACTTTTGCGGCCCTCACCAGCGCCAGCTCTTCGCTGACTGGCTCACTCAATTTGGGTTGGATGTTTCCCATGTAACCGCCGATTCACATTTTGGTACTAAAGCTAGCTTAATCACCCTTTGCCGGTTCGAAAAGCTATTGTACTCTTTGCGGCATTCGAACGAAGGCGGCGGTTCTGCCAGGAAGCGTCCGCCGGGGTGAACCAGCGCAGTCACCTAAGATACACGGTAGTAATCATTCCGCCGGTTCGATTCGTTGACACCTGGGGGTGATGGCTCCAATATTCCAACACAGTCTGATTTTTTGCGTGCCTGATGGCCGACGGCAGGACAATCCGGGAAACCCTCGAACAGCTTGTCAATGACGTGTTTACCACCGGAATCCCCCTCATCCGGGACCAGGTGGTCGAGCGCGTAATGCAGCAATTACAACCCTTGCTCCCCTCCTTGGCGAAAGGCGGGCACGTCGAACAACTCAACAGCGCCTTGGCCGCCATCCACAGCGCGCCGGCGCAAACCGACGTCTTACGGGCTTTGCTCGATGGCGTGGCAGCATTCTGCGGCCGCGCGGCGCTGTTTCTGGTGCGCGGCAACTCGGCCGCCGGCTGGCAGGCGCGCGGATTTCGGGAAAACGATGCCATCCGGTCGGTGACTGTGGACGTCAGTGCCGGATTGGCCGAACGCGTAATTGCGCAAGGTACGTGGGGGGATGGTCCGGCGGCGGAATTCGACTTCCGTTTGGCCGGCGATCTGGGCGCGCCGTTCAACGGCCAATGCCTGGTGGCTCCCCTGGCGGTACGCGAGCGGATCGTAGCCCTCATTTATGCCGATGCCGGGCCGCAAAGCGGTGGAGCCGTGAATCGTTCCGCTCTGGAAACTCTGATTCGCGCCGCCGCCACTTGGGTCGAGCTCCTGGCGTTGCGGAAATCCGCCCAGATTCACAACGCGGCGGCCAACGCGGGATTGACGCCAACAACCGCAAATGGGACAGCAGCAGATTCGCCGCCTGTACTGGCGCCCGCTCCCGCTCCCCAATCGGCGACGCCGGAGCTTGAAGAGCTGAACCGCAAAGCCCGGCGCTTTGCCAAACTACTGGTAGATGAGATCAAGCTTTACCACCAGGACAAAGTCGCCCTGGGCAGGCAGCACCGCGACCTTTACACGCGGCTCAAGGAGGATATCGAGAAGAGCCGTGTAAGCTATGACAAACGCTATAGCCATACCGCCGTAAGTGCCAGCAACTACTTCACGGAGGAATTGATCCGGAACCTCGCGGATAACGATCCTAACCTGCTCGGCAGCAGCTTCTCGCGTTAAACTAGGTGTGTTGTGAAAACTCCAGGGCTCATTCTCAGTTCGGCGATTATCCTGCTTGGCTTAAACGCAACGTTTGTCCAACCCAGTGCCGCGCGTGCTGCGACCCCGCAAGCAGACGGCAGCTCTTCAACCAGCAGCAAGAAGGCTGCTGCCAGCAAGCGGAAAGCGAAAACCAAGAAACCCAGCGCGGCGACGGTGCGCCGGGTACACCGCCTGAAGCGCGCCTTCATCGCGTCTGCGGACCTGCAACCTATGACGCGGCAGTTGCTCGATAACCGTTCCCCGGCCGCTTACGCGGGAGTGGAAGCCTATGCGCGCAAGCATGCCGGCGAGGATGCGGGAGCGCTGGCTTGGCTGGCGGTGGGGTATGCCCGCGTCCTGGATCACGACTATACCAAGGCGATTGAAGCGTTGAAGCGGGCGCAGCCGCGGGCCGGCGATCTACGCGAGTATACGGACTATTATCTTGCCGTCTCTTACAGCGCTCTCGGGGACAGTGGCGCGGTGATCGCCACTTTACGCGACTTCGAGACCAAGTATCCGGAATCGATTTTTCTGCGGGACGCCATGCATACCTATGGCGTGGCACTGATCGCCTCCGCTCGTGCCGGCGAGGCAGTGCGCCTGCTGGAGAAATATCGGAATCCCACCCGCCCGGACATGGAACTGGCGGTGGGTCGAGCCTATGCCAAACTGGGCAACGTCAACCAAGCGGCGGAGGCGTGGCACCGCGTCTACTACGCTTATCCGCTTGCGCCTGAAGCCGGCGATGCGCGTGCCGAACTAGACCGGTTGGGTGTCGAGCCGGGATTGCCTCCGGTCAGTTTTGCCGAGCGTAAAGCGCGAGCCGCCCTGCTGGCGCAGGCCCACCACAATGCCGATGCGGCCCGCGAATATCGCGTCTTGCTCAACGAAGCTGCTCCCGGCGACCGCCTGGAGATACAAGCCGCCCTGGGGGTAGCTTTGCACGCCAGCGGCAATGATCGCGACGCCCGCAGCGTACTGGAAAGCCTTCCCGAAAGCAGGGGTGAAAGCAACGGCCGGCGCTGGCTGGCTCTGGCGGAAATGGCTCGTTCCGCCAACGATGAGGACAGCTTCCGCGACGCCATCGCGCATCTCCGGCAATCCAACAGCACCAGCGAAAGCTTCGAGGAGGCGCTGTTGCTGGGCGGAAACATGTATTTGCTGCGGAAGGATTACGACAAGGCTATCGATTATTACCGTGAACTGCAGCAGCGTTTCCCGAACGGCAAACGCGCCTCCTATGCCCACTGGAGGGCGGCCTGGCTGGCCTTGCGCCAAGGCCGCACAGAGGAAGCCAAGCGAGCTTTCGAAGAGCATGTCGCTTTATACCCGACCTCGACGGAAGTGTCGGCAGCGTTGTATTGGCGAGCGCGACTAGCCGAGCAGGAAGGCGACACGGGCCGCGCGTGCGCCTGGTACCAGAAAATCACCTACCGCTTTCATCAGTACTACTACGCGGAATTGGCCCGCTGGCGCCTGCAGCCCTTGTCCGAGGTTGCCGTCGTGCGCGATCCCATGTTAGACCGCATTCCTGCCGCGGATCCCACTCCGAATCTGGCGGGGGAAGCGGCCGAGCCTCCGGCGGACAATATCCGCTATCACAAGAGCCTGCTGCTGCATAACGGGGGCATGACCGATCTGGCGGTAAAAGAGTTGCGTGCGGCCGCGGCCGAGGGCACACTCTGGGCCACCCTGCAGATAGCCCGTTATTATGAGGAAGACGGGCTGCAATATCGCGCCCTGCAAACTCTCAAGCGCGCCATACCCAGCTACTTCAGGCTGGAGCTGAATGCTTTGCCGCGTCCGTATTGGGAAACCCTGTTTCCGCGCCCCTACTGGCCCACCTTGAAGAAGTATGCGCAAGACAATGATTTGGATCCTTTCCTGGTGGCTTCCCTGATCCGGCAGGAGTCGGAGTTCAATCCGGGCGCGGTTTCGCGCTCGGATGCGCTCGGCCTGATGCAATTGCTGCCCAAAACCGGGCGGAAAGTAGCGCGCGACATGCGCGTGAGCAAGTTTTCCCCCAATCAGCTCCTTACCCCGAACCTCAATATGCAGCTAGGCACCCGCTATTTTCGCGGTTTGCTGGATCACTTCGGCGGGCAAACGGAGTACGCGCTGGCCGCCTATAACGCGGGCCCAGACCGGGTGCAGGAGTGGCTGGCAGAAGGGCCAGGCAACGGGCCGGAGGGATTTGTAGAGTCAATCCCGTTCACCGAAACCCGCGAGTACGTGCAGGCTATTCTGCGCAATGCCGCTATCTACAAGCGGTTGTATGGAGCCCCGTGAAAAACAATTTTGATTTATGAATTTTGAATTTTGATTGGACTGGCGCCGAGCAGGGATATTGGTGTTCTTAAATCAAAATTCAAAATTCAAAAATCAAAATTGATCTAAATTCCAAATTGCTTCTTTGTGGCTTGCTCTTCCTGCGGGTGTTTGGCAAAGGCGATTTCCGCCATCAGGAGGATAGCGCCGACTACGATGGCGCTGTCGGCGAGGTTGAACGCCGGCCAGTGGTAACCGTTTACATAGAAATCCAGGAAGTCGACTACGTGCTTATGGACCAGCCGGTCCCACAAGTTTCCCGTGGCCCCACCCAAAATCAGCGACAAGCCAATGCCTGTCGGGCTCAGAGAACGGCTGTTTCGCCAGAGCAGCGCCGCCACTACCATCAGGGCGATCACGGAAAAGAACACCAGGACGGTGATCTTCCACTCATGGGGTGAGTTATCGAACAGACCAAACGCAGCTCCCCGGTTCTGGACGTGGGTCAAGCGGAAAAAATTAGGAATCACGACTATGTTCTCGTGAAGCGCGATCTTCTCCGTCACCAGCCGCTTCGCCATGCGGTCGGCCACGACCACCAGGAACGCGATCAGGAAGTGGTACTTACGCATCACAGAAACCCATCTTGGTCATGATATCAACGAAACGGAAGCGCTACGAGGCACCGCAGAATATAGCGTTATCATCGCGAAAATGAAGCCTACTCGCGTTCTTTCCTCTGCGTACTTCTGCGTCCTCTGCGGTTAAGAAGTGTTTTACCGGGCGGCTGCGGCGCCCCCCTCCGGCCCGCTCTTCCCGCTTTCAATCTCCCGCAAAACCTCGCTGCACCGTTCGCAAATCGTTGGATAGCGCTTATCCTCGCCGACATGTGAGGAGTAATTCCAGCAACGTTCGCACTTCTGGCCGGCGGCGGTGCTGACTTGCACCTTGAGCGGGGCCTCGGCAGCTTCATTCTTCGCCAGGGCGACCTGGGAAACGATAAATAAAGCCCGCAATTGCTTGGCGTTCCGCTCCAGTACCGAATAAGCGGGATCGGCCGCCGTCAATTTCACCTGGGCCTCCAGGCCGCTCCCGATCAGTTTGTTTTGCCGCGCCTCTTCCAGGGCCCGTAGCACTTCGGGTCGCAGCTCCAGCAACATGGCCCAATCTGCCTGCTGTTCCGCCGGCATGGTCATGGCGATTTCCTTGGCGGACGGAAACTCCGCCAGGTGCACGCTTTCCGCACGCCCGTCCGCGTGAGGGAGATGTTGCCAGACTTCATCGGCGGTAAAACTCATGATCGGCGCCAGTAACCGGACCAGCACTTCGCCAATAAGCCAGATGGCGCTTTGTGCCGAACGCCGGGCGCGCGATTTGGGCGCAAAGGTATACAGGCGGTCTTTCAGGACATCGAAATAGACGGCGCTCAGGTCTACCACGCAGAACTGGTTGATCCGCTGATAGATTTTGTGGAACGCAAATTCCTCGTACCATTGCAGCGCTTGTTTGGCCACCTCCCAGGTCTGGCCCAGCATATATTGATCGAATGGCTCCATTTCCTGGAAGCGCACCATGTCCGTGGCCGGTTCGAAACCGTGCAGATTGCCAAGAATAAAGCGGAAGGTGTTGCGCACCTTACGATAGGTTTCGGCGATCCGCTGCATGAGTTCTTCCGAACCGTGCACGTCTTCGCGAAAATCCACCGAAGCCGCCCACAACCGCACTACTTCCGCCCCCAGGCGGCTGGCGACGTCGACCGGATCGACTACATTGCCGAGCGATTTCGATTGCGGGCGCCCCTGGGCATCCAGGGTCCAGCCATGGGTGGCGACGCCCCGATAGGGGGCGTGATCGCGCCATCCCACGGCGCACAGCAGGGAAGAGTGGAACCACCCACGATGCTGGTCGCCGCCTTCCAGATACAGGTCCGCCGGCCAGGGCAGATCGTCGCCATGCCCCAGCACCGCGGCGTGGCTCGAGCCGGACTCGAACCAGACGTCAAGAATGTCCATTTCTTTACGCAATTGCGTGCTGCCGCAGGTGGCGCACTTGGTGCCGGGAGGCACGATCTGCGCGGCCTCGCGCACATACCAGGAGTCCGCACCCTCGCGCCGGAACAGATCCACCACCGCCCGATTCACCGCCGGCTGGTTGAGAATACGGCCGCAACCTTCGCAGAAAAATACCGCGATAGGAACTCCCCAGATACGCTGGCGCGAGATGCACCAGTCGGGCCGCGTGGCGATCATGTTGGAAATGCGTTCCTCACCCCAGGCGGGATCCCATTTCACCTTTTCGATTTCCTGCAGAGCCCGTGTCCGGAGTGTGCCTTCCTGCTTGCCAAGCGGGTCTTTCATTTTCGCTTCCATGGAAATGAACCACTGTTCCGTGGCGCGAAAGATCACTGGATTATGGCATCGCCAGCAATGCGGATAAGAATGTTCGATCAGTTCGTAATGCAGGAGCACGCCGCGCTTGCGCAGCAGTTCCACAATCGCCGGATTGGCCTTGAAGACCGTCATCCCGTCGTACTCGGGCAAGCCATTCCGGAGATGTCCGCCCTCGTCGACATTGCAGGTCTGATCGAGACCGTATTTTTGCCCGGTGTAGAAGTCATCCGCGCCGTGCGCAGGGGCGGTGTGTACGGCGCCCGTCCCCTGGTCCATGGTGACGTACTCGCCGAGGACGCCCAGGATCTTGCGCTCGGGCAGGAAGGGGTGGGCAAAGGTCACGTGCTCCAGTTTGCTTCCCGGAAAGTGAGCGATGGGCTGGGCGCCTTCCAGGCGGGTCTTGCTTAGCGTTTCCGCGACGAGCTTTTCGCCAATGATATACGTCTCACCATCCTTCGCCAGCGCTACGTATTCTTCTTGCGGATGGAAGGCTACGCCCAATGACGCCGGCAAGGTCCAGGGGGTAGTAGTCCAGATGATGGTGGACACTTTTCTGCCCTTGAGGGCCGGATCGATCAGCCCGGGATCGCTAGTTACCGGGTATTTCACCCAGATGCTCGGGCTGGTGTGGTTCTCGTATTCGACTTCTGCTTCCGCCAGAGCGGTCTGGTCGTGAATGCACCAGTACACCGGCTTCAGCCCCTTGTACACCATGCCTTTTTCGAAGAAGGCGAAGAACACTTCGAGAATGGCCGCCTCGTAGTCCGGGACCATAGTCATGTACGGGCGGTCCCATTGCCCGAAGACACCGATACGCTTAAATTGGCCACGCTGCAGGTCGAGGTACTTCTCCGCATATTGCCGGCATTCCTTGCGCACCTGGATAGGGGCCAATTCCAGTTTTTTGCGCCCGAGCATGTCATCCACTTTGATTTCGATGGGCAGGCCGTGACAGTCCCAGCCGGGGATATAGGGCGAATCGTACCCGGCCATGGTCTTGGACTTAACGATGAAGTCCTTGAGGCACTTGTTCATGGCCGTGCCCAGATGGATGGGTCCATTGGCATAAGGCGGACCGTCATGCAGCAGGTAAATGGGCGCCCCGCGCCGCGCCGCGCGAATCGCCTCATACAAGCGTATCTTTTCCCAGCGGGCCAGCATCTTGGGCTCGTTCTGCGGGAGGTTGGCCTTCATCGCAAAATTCGTTTTCGGCAGGTTGAGCGTGGACTTAAGTTCTAGCGGCACCCGTGCTTATCTCCATGTTGTCAGATAGCGCCAATTATATAGGGAAGTGTGTAAAAACCACCGGTCGTGCCTGCCTGGTGCCGGCGGCCAATTCCATGTCCTGCGGCATCGCGGGCCCTGAAAAGGCGAAAGAGTTTGCACATCCCGCACGCAACTGGACCGCCGCATCGGGGTTTGTACCGAGTGTTGTCTGTAACGGAATGTGCTACGCTCCTGAGAAAATCTGAGCACATCTGGGTATGGCAGCATCTAAGAAATGGTATTTGGGCGCTCAGTTTCAGCAAACGATGCGCTCCGAGAACTGGATTCGTGGCTGATTTTCAAGCTCCCCGCTTAGGCTGGGAAGGAAAATGCAACTTGGCAAGAAAGGTGCTACACCCAGGTAGGGTATGAGTATACCGTTCCTCGTCGTCAGACTGGAGAAGGGCCGAACCCGGAATCGCTATGGCAACTTTTGACTCACCTATCCATGAGCGTGGATTGGATTTCTTGTCGGTTCAAGATCTCAGCGATCTCGGGTTGTGGCGGTCGCTGAAGACGAACCTGCGTGATTTTCTCTTTCCCAAAAGACAGCCGCCTTTGACCTTGACCTCGCGCCCGCTCACCCTGCGGGAACTGGTGAATGTTAGGGACACCGTCAACCTGGTTGCGGTGCAGAACTCCAACGATCAGGGTTTGTGGGCGCGCTTAGCCGCTGGCATCAGCTATGCCTTGTTTCCGCCCAAACTCCCTCCCGTTCAGCTTACTTCCCGGCCGGTAAAAGTTCGGGAGATCTGGGGAGACTACAACTACACCAAGAGCGGCGTGGCCTTGTCCGCCCTCACCCACGTGCTGTTGGTCGGAGCCTTGGTCACGCTTTCCATGGTGGGTTTGCGCGCCGCAAAAGAGGTGCCCAAGCCGGAGCCCACGCAAACGGTCAGCCTGGTTCTGCCGCCGGATATCGCCATGCCTATCTCGCAGAAGAAGAACGATACGTTAGCGGGCGGCGGCGGCGGCGGCGACCGCGACAAATTGCAGGCGCCCAAAGGCCGGCTGCCCAAATTTGCCATGGAGCAACTGACCCCCCCGGCGATGGTGATCCGTAACGATCACCCCAAGCTAACCGCGGAACCAACCGTGGTCATGCCGCCGCAGGTCAAACTGCCGCTGATGGCCAGCCTGCCCAATCTCGGCGACCCGCTCTCCAAGCTGCCCTCCGGCCCGCCTTCCAACGGGCAAGGATCGGGTGGCGGGATTGGCTCGGGTCACGGCGGCGGCGTCGGTGCCGGCGAAGGTGGCGGCGTCGGTCCGGGTAGGGGCGGAGGTTTTGGCGGCGATGTCTTTCGTGTCGGCGGCGGAGTGTCAGCGCCTAAAGTAGTTTTTTCGCCCGACCCCGATTACTCCGAGGAGGCCCGTAAAGCCAAGTATCAGGGCACGGTGATTCTGTGGCTCATCATCGATCCCTCGGGACATCCCCAGCAGATCAAAGTCGCGCGTACCTTGGGAATGGGCCTGGATCAGAAAGCCATCGAAGCGGTCCGCAAGTGGAAGTTTGAACCGGCGATGAAAGACGGCAGGCCGGTCTCCGTGCAAATCAACGTAGAAGTGAATTTCCGCCTGTACTAGATTTCGGATTTGGGATTTCAGACCGCGCTTGAGCAACGGCATTAGCCGGTTCTGAAATCCCAAATCCGAATTCCCGAATCCCAAACCGTATGAACCATCCACTGGCCGTCAGCTCGCGTCCAACTTCTCATGCGCGTTCAGGTAGCCCGCAGCTTGGCGGAAATCGACCGGCTGCGCCCGGCATGGAATTTCCTCTATCGGCAATCTGACGCCACCTTGTTCCAGAGCTTCGCGTGGAACCGGCTTGCCGCCTTGCGTTTCGCCGGCCGCGAGCAGCCGTATGTGGTGCTGGCGGAGAGCGATTCCAGCCTGGCCCTGATACCCGCGGCGATCACCGATGATCGTCTGAGCCTGCTTGGGGAAGCTTTGTTCGATTATCGCGACGTCTTGTTTGCCGGCAGCGACGACGCCTTGGGCGCCGCCTGGCAGCGGCTGGGAGAGCTGCGCCTGCCACTGGCCATTACGGCGCTGCGTGGCGAAATCGCACGCCAGCGCTGGAACGCCCTGGAGCCAAGAAGTTTCGTCAATGCGCCACAAGTGCAGTTAAGGGAAATCACGGCGGATGCGTTTTCGCGCGCCCATTCGCGACTGGGACGCACCCTGCGCCGCCTGGCCGACGAAGGCGCCGCGCTAGTGCAGTACGACGGCAACGCCTCGGACGTCATTACCTGGATCTACCGGCAAAAGGCGGCCCAGCTCCTGGGTACGCCGGACAATCTTTTTGCCGATTGCACTAGAGTCGACTTCATGGCCGCGGCCTGTCAGATTGATCCTGCCGCCTGTGACATTCTTGCTTACCAGGCGAATGGCCGGTTGGTCGCCGCGCTCCTCACTTTTCGCGACCGCCGCGTGCGCCGCTTCTACACCATCTGGTTCGACCCGGCGTGGGCTAAGTTCTCCCCTGGGACCGCGCTCATATACGAGGTTACCCGCCGTTCCCTAGCCGCCGGACTCGACTGCGACTATATGACCGGCGAACAACCACACAAAATGCGCTTTGCTACCTCCCTAGTGCCGCTCTTCCGCATCAACGCTCCAGCCGACGCGCTGACGCAACCGAACATGGAAATAAGGTCGGCGGCCTGAATACCGATTTGGTAATTGGGTAATTTGAGAATTTGGTAATTGGGTAATTTGGTAATTGAGTAATTGGAAAAATGGACACACCGTGGGGTTTTCAATTACGAAATTGCCAAATTACCCAATTACCAAATCTACAGTGTCTTTAAGAATGCCCTGGCCTGCTCCAGTTGGAGGAAGCGCTTTTCTTCCGCCTGCAATTCGCGGGAGTGGACGCAGCGCCGCCCGTTGCGCATCTTTACGGGATATTTCAGGTGCAGCATTTCGTGGAACACAATGTACTCCACGGCGTACCGCGGCACGCGCGGAGCATCGAAAACACGGCTCACCACGATGGCGTTGTGAGCGGGATCGTAATGGCCGAGGCTGGCACGGGCATGATCGCGGCTCCAGGTCATTTGCGGACGCGCCAGCAAACCCCAGAAGTAGTGTTGGTTCAAGTCGTCAAATATTGCCTCCAGGTCGTAAGTTCTGCCCTTGGCGGAGGCCAGATGTTTGCGCCCGCGCAGCGAGCGCAGTTGCTCGGCGCGCCGTACCAGGTCGTGGCTGGTAATGTAGCGGCGATAACGCTGCGCTTCCAGCCGGTCGATGGGTCTCCGGTAGATCTTCGCCAGCAGGATATGCGCAATGGCGCGCAGAACACCCTCCGGCGCCGGTTCCAGCATATCCGAGAGGCGGACCTTCATCC
>Ga0326727_10019057_pt1 | contig 13894 bp, 6 predicted proteins | sample MB2enrmetagenome_FD_207643 | JGI IMG/M metagenome (GOLD analysis project Ga0326727, IMG submission 207643) | Lab enriched peat soil microbial communities from McLean, Ithaca, NY, United States - MB29MY | ecosystem: Environmental > Terrestrial > Soil > Wetlands > Peat | place: USA: New York... | reverse complement strand
CGCCAGTTGCCGACCTTGCGGGGAGAACCGGTCGAGCCGGTGCGGGTCGTCGCCGCCGAACGGACCAGGAACAAACAATTCACTTGGAACGGCCTGGCTGGGCCCAAGCCCCTGAACTGGTATCTCGAACTCAGGATGATTCCTCGGAGCAACTTCCTGCAGGAGAAATCTCCGCTGCCGCTCAACCAGGGAACGGACGAATGGTGTTGGACCGGACACTATGTGTGGACCGATGCCGAGGCGCCGGCGGGCTTGTTGTTCGGGCACCGCGTGACCAAGCGAGGAGATTTCGAGTGGACTCTCAACCAGGCGCACTATGTACTGGAGCCTGGCAAGGCGCCTGGCATCTTTCGGGTTCATCTGGATACCGAGACGCCCAGCTTCCAGACGTTCCTGGCCGAGATCGACGCCGGGGAGAAAAAGAGCGTTGCCTCAGGTTTCACTTGGAAGCTGCACCCCGGCAAAAACCAACTGCGCGTACGGCCTCGAAATGTAGCAGGCAGGGAAGGAATCCCAAGCTCGATCACACTGGAATATACCGATGCACGTTGAATTTCCCGGCTTTTTCGATCTTCAGATCAACGGCTTCGGCGGTGTGGACTTCAATAGCCCGCTGACCAAGCCAGAAGAGGTGTATCGCGCGGTTGAGCAATTGCGCGGGAGGGGGGTGACGCGTTTTCTGCCGACGCTCGGCACGTCCTCTTTTGAACGCTTTGCCAAGTGTGCAAAGACACTCACCCAGACGCCGCATCCCGCGATGGTTGGCCTTCATATGGAGGGGCCGTATATCTCTCCCGAAGATGGCGCGCGCGGGGCACATCCGCGCGAATACGTCGTGGCCGCTTCGAGGGATGACTTCTGGCGACGCCAGGAAGCAGCCGCCGGGCGGATCAAACTGGTGACCCTGGCGCCTGAGGCGCGCGGAGCCATTGAGTTAATCGAGCACCTGCTGGGCTTGGGTATTCGCGTGGCCATCGGACACACGGCCGCTTCGCCCGAGCAGATTCGCGATGCGGTCAAGGCGGGGGCAACGCTTTCCACCCATTTGGGCAATGGTTGCGCCAATCAGTTGCCCAGACACCCCAACGTGATCTGGGAACAACTGGCGGCGGATGACTTGGTTGCCTCGTTCATTGTGGATGGGCACCACCTGCCGCCGGCGACGGTCAAGGCAATGATTCGCGCAAAAACACCTCAACGCACTTTATTGGTAAGCGATGCGGTGACAGTGGCCGGGTGTGTCCCCGGCACCTATGAATTGAACGGAGAGCCTGTGGTCTTGAGTGAGGACGGACGGGTTTTCCAGCCGGGCACACCGTGGCTGGCGGGATCATCGGCGACTTTGGATTGCTGTGTGGCGAACGCCGCGAGATTCACCGGTTTGATGCTGGAAGAAATCCTGCCGATGGCCTCCTCCCAACCGGCGAGGTATCTCGGGCTGCAAGCGGCCGGCCGAGTCACCGCGGATTGGGATGCCGCTGACTGCAGGCTGAGCAACCTCAAGGTGTTCGACGCGTGAGTGGCGCAACCCGTTTCGGGGTGTTGGATTGGGCGGTGCTGGCGGGCTACTTTATCGGCATCACATCGTTCGGTTTGTGGCTGTCGCGCAAGACCCGCACCAGCGGGGGCTACTTTCTCGGCGAAAGGAAACTGCCGTGGTGGGTGATGGTCGGCCAGGCCTTCGGCACGGGCACCCACGCGGAACAGCCGGTGGCCCAGGCGGGGGCGACCTTCGACCAGGGCTTCGCCACGATCTGGTTTCAGTGGAAGAACATGCTCATCACGCCCCTTTACTGGCTGATGGCCCCGTGGTATCGCCGTAGCGAGCGCACGACCGTCGCGGAAATCATCGAGGACCGCTATGGCCGCAAACTCGCCTTTGCCTACACCCTCTTCGGACTCGCCTCTTTCGTCCTCAGCCAGGGCGTCATGCTCAAGGGTGCCGGCAAGGTCATCTCCGTCGCCACTGGGGGACAAATAATCTCCGCCAACGGCGTGGTCCTGGTCATGACCGTGGCCTTTCTCCTCTACAGTTTCTTCGGTGGACTGATCGCCTCGGCTTATACGGACTTCGTCCAGAGTTTTCTCATCATCATCCTTTCGTTCCTGCTCATCCCACTCGGCTTGCGCGAGGTGGGCGGATTTGCCGGCATGCGCAAGGCCTTGCCGGCAGATTTCTTTAACCTCTACAGCAGTGTCAGCGGCATGAACGCCTTAACCATCGCCATGCTCGCCCTGAACGGGTTCGTCGGCATAACCGCCCAACCGCACATGCTCTCGATGTGCGCCACCGGCGCGACTGAGCGCGCCGGGCGCGTCGGCCAGACCTACGGCGCGATGACCAAACGCGTCTGCACCATCGGCTGGGCCCTCACCGGCCTCATCGCCGCCACGCTCGTCTTCCAGCGCGGCGTGCAGTTGCCCGACGCCGAGCAAGCCTTCGGCTACGCCAGCCGTGAACTGCTCGGGCCCGGGTGGGTGGGGTTGATGGTCGCGTGCGTGTTGGCGGCCAACATGTCTGCCTGCTCGAACCTGATGGTGAACAGCGGCGCGCTCTTCACCCGCAACCTCTGGCTCAGCTACGCCAACCCTTCCGCCAACGACCGGCAGTTGCTCTGGGCCGGCCGGCTCAGCGGCCTGATGCTGACCACCGTTGCCATTCTGTTCGCGTTGATGGTCGGGAGCGTCCTGCAGGCCTTCCTCTTCATGGAAACCCTTGCCGCCCTCTTTGGCGTGATGTTCCTCGGGGGCATCCTTTGGCGGCGCGCCAATCGCTTCGGCGCCGGCGCAGCCACCATCGTCGCGTTCCTGAGCTACTATGCGGCGCTTTACCTCACCACCTGCGCGCCGGGCACTGCGGCCCGGCCGGTTGGTCTTTCCTTCGCCTTCGCGCGCCTCTTTGCCTCCGGCGATTGGTGGGCCCATCTCCAAACCGGCCAATGGATGTTGGTCTATAAATGGCTGCCGGGGCCGTTCGGATTCACCATGCTGTTGAGCTTCTCAACCCTGGTCATTGTCAGCCTGCTGACCAAACCCGAGGACAGCGTGCGGCTGGAGACATTCTTCGACCGGATGCGGCGCTCGACCGATCGGCGAAACCTGCCCAGCGGGCAATCCAAACCGCTGGCCGCTGACCGCGGCCAGGAGTTGCTCCTGCTCGATGTGGGCGCCTGGTTTACCGCCGCGCGCTGGCGCGGCTTCTTCCGTCGCTACCGCGAAGACCTGTTCGGCTTTCTCCTGGCCTGGGCCGCGGTCGGCCTGCTGATCCTGACGGCGTGGCGGCTGATGCAGATCGGGAAATAGCCATCACTGCTTCTTCCGCTGCTTTTCGACGGCGTTGAGGTAGTAGCTGTCGTCGTGCTTCTGCTTCCAGCCGTCGGTCGGAGCGGGGCAGAGCGGGCGGTACTTAATCCAGAGTTCCTTGATCCAGGGTTGATCGGCATAGCCCTCGTGGAACCAATCTTTGCTGTCATCGAGGTAAGTGTCTTTGTCGTAGGGCGGCTTGCAGTACTTGGCGATCTCAATGCGGAAGGGTTTGTCGTCCTCATACAACCAGCGGTCCACGTAATCAAAGAATGCGTCATGGTTCCAGGCCTTCTCGAGTTTCATGGTGCGCAGGACGAGGGCCTGGGCGACGAAGCAGGTCGAAGTGTTGGCCCGGCGGTAGGCGTCACTGCGGAACTGCTCGGGGGCCCACTTGTCGGGGGGCAGGTGCTCGTAGGGTCCCCATTGATTGCCGGCTCGGACAAAGTCGCGGCCGATGCCGGTGGCCTCGTCGATGCCGGAGTGTCCGGTGAAGACGACCTTGGCGCCGGTCCAGCAATCGCCGTAAGCGGTCTGCTCGTCCTCGCCGAACTGGGCCTTGGGGAAGGTCTTGTTGACGTTAGCCATGGCATCGTCGCCGAGCATGGCGCCGGCGAAGACAATGGGGAACTTGCGGCCTGAGCCGTGGCCGCCGTGGCAGGGCCAGCCGGGATGGCCGTTGCGGACCAGCCCGTAATGGTCAATGCCGATCTGGATGATGTCAATGACCAGCCGCTCCTTGTCCTCGGGCCTCGTGCCGTCGCAGCAGGCCAGGAGGGCGGCATCGGCGACGCACTGGGCGTAGGCCTGGGCGTAGTTGGGCATGCTGTTCTGGGGCACGTCGAAGGAGAAGAAACCCGCGTCGCACCAAGGGCGCTGGACGCGTTCGGCGAACTTGACGGGGTCCGGGGCTTCGGCGGGCTGGGTGAAGTGCGGCAGCAGGCCGCGCTTGAGGTCGCGGGCAAGGTAGATCTTGGGGTCGTGGCCGCTGTAGCCCGGGCGGAAGGCGTCGAGCGGCAACGGGCCGGCGACGCAGGTGAGCACGGCAATCATCTTGACGGGGCTGTTGTCCTCCACGCCGCGCACGGTGCCGGCATGATAGGGATAAGTAACCTTCTCGCCCTGCTTGAGACTGATGCTAGAGGCTAGGCTGTCGCCCGGCTTCATGGCGATAGGCATCCTGGCGCGGGCCTCGGGGGCGTAGTAGTTCATGATGCCGGAGTCCCAGGCGGCCTTCATCCTGGCCGGAGCGTTGAGCACGGAGCCGTTGCGACAGCGCTGCTCGACGGGGACTTTCTCGCGGCTGTCGAGTTCGTCGTCGGCGACCTCGCTGCCATAGCGCGGTGCGGGGTCAATCTTGACGACGGCGACGGGGCCGACGACGTAGAAATCGCCGTTGATGAACTGCCCGACGCGGGCCGGCTTATCGAAGGTCCAAGTGATGCCGTATTCGCTGACACTTTCTTTGAAAGGGAGGGCGTCGAGCTTGGGCGCGGCCGGGGCGGTGTCCTTGGTGTAGATAACCACCGCGAAGCTGGGCGTGGTGGCCTGGTCCGCTGGCGGGGCGGGACTTACGGTCAGCGAGGCCAAGGTCAGGACCAGGAACTGCACAGTCAGAAATCGCATGGTGTTACTTAGTGGATAAGCAGGTGTTCAGGTCAAACCCAATGTTCTGCAGGAGGAAGTGCTCGCGAATGAAGGCAAGAACACCAGCCGTCTCAGTGTGTGCGACAGGCAGGTCGGCTTCGCCACGCGTCCGACGCCTGATCAGGCGCAAATAGGGTTGCCGCAAGCCGCGCTGCGATTATATTGATTTGGCTTACGGAAAACCACTATGGAAATCACGAAAACCATTGAACGCGACAACTGGGAGCTAATGGTGCCCGGGCGCATTGACGGAGCGGCGGCCAACCAACTGGAGCTGGAGGTGCTGGCGGCCATCAAGGCGGGCGCCAAGGAGATTTTTATCAACCTCTCGCAGGCGGAGTGGATCTGTTCCGCAGGCATCCGCGTGCTCCTCCAGTACTACCGCCAGATGAAGACCAGCGGGAAGACTCTGCTCGTCACTCGCCCCTCGCCGGGCATTAGTGAGATCCTGGACATGACCGGGTTCAAAGACGTGATCGTCGAAGGCGGACCGTCCGGCGTCGCCCGGTGAGCCTCGATGCGCCTGGCCGCGGGCGGTGAAAACGCGCGCTGGGCCCCGGCTACTTGGAAGTATCGCTCCATCACCAGGCTTCGGAAATCCCGCTCGTCCACGACGCGCTGGATGAACTGGCCGCCAGGCATCGCCTCCCCGCACGGTGTGTTGCCCGACTGCATCTGGCGCTGGAGGAACATCTCGCCAACATCATTGCGCACGGCGGCAATCCCGGCCCTGCCGGCACGATTACTGTGCGCTTCGCGCTCGAACCCGCGGCTCTGCGCGTGGAAATCGAAGACGACGCCCGCCCGTTCAATCCCCTGGACGAGCCCGCGGTGGACACCACGCTGCCCCTGGAAGATAAGCCGTTGGGAGGCTTGGGCATCCTTCTCATCCGCAAGAGTGTGGATGAATTGGAATACCGCCGTGCTGGCGACCGGAACGTGCTGGTGATGAAAAGCCGGCTAACCGCCTCGTAGCCCTTTGGCGGAGTCGCGCCCACGCGTCGCGGAGTTCCTCAAACCGCGGCCGATCCTCCGCTCCCGCCCCCCCTACAGGGCCAGTGACAGAGTAGCGCAGATTTCCAATCTGCGCTACTTTGTCAACCGCCGTGCCGCCGCGTGCCGCGCGCCAACCATTAATTTGCATTAACCGGAGAATAATGCATAGTGTATGATGTAGAATGAGGCGAGTCCGATGATGATATGGCCGCAATGGTGCAGTGCGCGCACCTGGTTGATCGCGTGCCTGAGGTTATGGCTGATGGCATGCCTGCTTCTTGCTTTGGTGACATCCCTCGAAGCCCAACCCACATCCACCAACCACGTCCTCGAACTCGATGGCACCGGCGGCTATGTCGAGCTGCCGCCCAACATCTTCAACGACCTGACCCAGGCCACTGTCGAGGCCTGGGTCCGGTGGGATGATTTCGGCGACTCGCTCAAGCGTGTTTTCAATTACGGAGACGCGCTGCACGACATGAGCATCACCACCCTCCCGTCGGGCACCGATTTTGGGGAACTTGGTTTCGCTGTTTGTGACGGCCCACGGAGGGATGTTAACTGGATACAGGTTCCGAATATTTTGCGGGTGGAAACCTGGTGTCACGTGGCCGCCGTTTCGGGCCCCGGGGGGATGAAACTCTACTTGAACGGCGCGCTCGCTGGCACCAATGCCTACACCGGCAGCTTCGCCGGATTGAAGAACGGCAACCGCTTTTACTTCGGCCAGAGGGTTACGACGAACGACCCGCCCACCAACTTCAAAGGCGCTATTGATGAAGTGCGCGTCTGGAAAGTGGCGCGCACTGGGGCGCAAATCCGCGAGACGATGTTCCGGGGCCTCACGGGGAAGGAGCCCGGGCTGGCGGCGCTCTGGAATTTCGAGAACGTCGAAGGCGGTGTTGTGAAGAATTCCGGACCGGGGGCGTATCACGGCAAGCTGATAGGCAGTGCGAGAATCCTGGCCGAAGCCACACCGGGTTCCCAGGGGCCCGACAGACCCTCAAAAGTCCTCGAACTCGACGGCACCAACAGCTTTGTGGAGTTGCCGGCGGACGCTTTCACGAACCTCGACGAAGTGACCGTCGAAGGTTGGGTGAAGTGGGAGAGCTTTGGCACCATGTCCCGCTTCTTCGACTTCACGCTTGCCGGTCGTTCTTTGAGCGCTATGAACCGGTTCACGGACCCGATGCTGCATGTGGAGTCATTCCGGGGCGATGACCTGACCGCGTTACAGGTGCCCGCAATCCTTTCCCTGGACAAATGGACTCACATTGCAGTGGTGGCTGGGGCCGGCGGGCTGAGCTTATTTGTGGATGGCGCGCTGATCGCGACGAACGCAACCCACAGTGCGTTTTCCGCGACTGGCCTCGGGAAGGGCAACTATCTCGGCCGGTCCAACTTCAAGGCAGCTTACACCGATGCTGATTTCCATGGGCAAATGGACGAAGTCCGCGTCTGGAGGGGCGCGCGGACGGAGGCACAAATTCGCGAAAACATGTTCCGGAACCTGACCGGCAAGGAGGAGGGATTGGCCGGCCTTTGGAGTTTTGAAGATGGAGCTGCGCGGGATGCGTCGCCCGCCGGCCATGATGGCAAGTTGATGGGCCAGGCCAGAGTGGTCGAGGCCGCGCTGCCTTCAGCCGCCGCGCTCGTTCCGTGGTCACGGCTCCTGTTGCAGGCCACGGATGCCGCCGGTGCTCCCGTTCGAAACGTGACCATCCGCGCCGAAGTCAACGGCGCCGAGGTCGGTCACGCCACCAGCGATTCGCGGGGATTCGCTCCGCTTACGGCTTGGACAAGCGCATCCGCGGTGGACTTGGTTGCTTCGAGCACAAACGACCTCGGCGGCTGGCAGTTTGGGGTACCCATCACGCCGTACACCGAGCACACGAACACGTGGAAGTTGGGACCGGAGATCCATCTTGACGGTCGGGCGGTCGCGTTGGACGGCAAAACGCCTTACTCAGCCCTGGTGATCGAGCTGGTTCGGCCCGATGAAGGCGGCGGGAACAGGGGTGACCAAGCTCCGACGGAAGGTCAAGAACCAGCGGCCAAAGCAGCAGCCCCGGAAGCGAACCGCGTTTTGCAGTTGGACGGCCAGGGCAGCTATGTGGCGCTTCCGCCGGGCATTTTCCAGGGCTTGCCCGGCGCGACAGTCGAATGCTGGGTCAAGTGGGACAGTTTTCAAGATCACGGCACCCATGTGTTCGAATTCGGCGGCGCGCCTCTGTGGATGGCGAGCGGCCCGGAAAAGGGCGATCTGATGTTTCTGGCCTTTACTCGGGGACAGGCAAAGAGGGTCATATTGCGCCAGGTTCTGCACCCCAACGAATGGCACCACGTCGCCGCCGTGTCCGGGCCTCCCGGAATGAGATTTTATCTGGATGGTGTGCTGGCGGGGACCAACGATTATCCCGGCAGTTTCGCTGACTTCGGCAACACGGGCAATAATTTCCTCGGCGCATGTGCAGCGAGGTCTCCTGGTCCACAGCCCACGGATTTACAGGGCCAAATAGCTGAATTCCGTGTCTGGAAAGGCCAGCGCACCGCCGAACAAATCCGTGAGGACATGGGCCGCAAGCTCACGGGAAAGGAGCCTGGACTGCTCGGCCTCTGGAACTTCGACGATCCGACTAACCCGGGGCGCGACGCTTCACCCGGTGCGCATGACGGCAAGTTGATCGGACAGGCGACCACCACCAACGCCGAGCTGCCCGTCGTGGTGTCCGGTAAGATTATGGACGCCGCCGGCGGCCTGCTGGGCGGAGCCAGTGTCGAAGTGCACCAGCCAGGACGCGAAGATCGGCGCATCGCGGCCAATGCGGCCGGCGAGTATGCCTTTACTGTCCTCCCTGCGGAGCGCTGCAACATATTTGTCACGACGGGCAAACTGTCGGCCTACCGTCTCGGTTTTCTACCCCACGGTGAAAGGATGCAAGTGCTGGACTGGACGCTGGCGGAGACGCAGGGAGCGACCGGAGCGCGGGCGGTCCCCGCCCGCGGCACTGCCGACGTCGCCTCAGCGCCAGAAAACTCGACCGTTCCTGCTCCCATCGAAGCCGCTGCGACGGGCGACCGGTCGCGCTCCCTCGCCACGAACAAAGCGCTGTCTCTCGACGGCAATGGCAGCTTCGTCGAGTTACCGCCCAATATCTTCAACCACCTGGACGAGGCGACCGTCGAGGCTTGGGTAAAATGGGAACGACTGGATGACTTCCAATACTTCTACAGCTACGGCGCGGCGGAGCGTGATCTCTTCCTGGGATCATTTCCTCGAAGCTCCGCTTTGGTTTTTGGGTTACGCGACCCTAGCGGGCGTATACATAACACTGCGGTGCCCGATGCGATCATCCCGGGTAACTGGGTTCACGTTGCTGCGGTCTCAGGCAAGTCCGGCACGCGTCTTTATGTGAACGGCGTTCTCTCCGCCACAAACGGTTACGCGGGCAGTTTCCTACACTTGGGGAATGGCTCACCTCATGTGATTGGATCCATGAATACCCTTCCGGGAATGCGAACCCAATACTTCAAGGGTCAGGTGGACGAGCTCAGCGTATGGAGCATCGCGCAGACAACCGAACAGATTCGCGAGAACATGGGCCGCAAGCTCACCGGCAAAGAGCCGGGCCTTGTCGGCCTATGGAATTTCGACGATCCCGCAAGTCCGGGACGCGATGCCTCGCCGGGAGGGCATGACGGTAAACTGATTGGTCAGGCAACGGTTGTTCCAGAGAGTCTGCCAGTCGTCGTATTCGGCACCATCAGGGATGCCGGCGGCAATTCCCTCCAGGAAGCCACGGTGGAAGTGCGTCAGCCCGGTCGTGAAATGCGGCGCCTGGCCGCCAATGGTGCTGGGGAATACGGCTTCACAACTGCCCCCGCCGAGCCACTCGACTTATTTGTCACAACCGGGAAGCTGTCGGCCTACCGTCTTGGTTTTCGAACAACTAGTGAAAGAGTGCAAGAGCTGGACTGGACCCTCGCGGACACGCAGACCGCGTCGGGAGCCCGGGCGGCTCCCGCTCGCAGCGCTGGCGAAGGCAAGGCGACGTCGGAAAATGGCAACGGTGCGACTGCCATTGAAGCGGCTGTGACCGGGGACCGGTCGCGCTCCGTCGCCTCTCAATTCCCGCCCGGCACCGTGGTCGCGCGCGTGCTGACCGACGAGAACGGCAGCTTCGACTTTCCGAACCTCAAGCCCGGCGCTTATCAATTGCGGGCGCAGGTGCCCGGCGGTGCAAACTGGTTCGAGAGCGGGCGAGTCTTCTTTACCTCGCCGGACATGCCGGGCACCGAGCTCGCGAGGCTCAAATCCATCGAATTCCGGCTCGCGCCCTTCAAGAAGGGACGCTGGACGAAATACACCTCGCTCGATGGCTTGCCTATGAATGCCACCGGAAGGACCATCCTTGATGCAGACGGGACGCAGTGGATTGGTTGTGCCATGGGGTTGGCCCATTTCGATGGCCGTCAATTCGTCAATCTCACCCCGGAAGATGGCTTGCCTTCCCTTTCCGCGCCCCTCTCCCTCTGTCGGGACCAGCATGGGACCTTTTGGGTGGGCACATCCGAGGGTCTATGGCGCTACAACCCAGCGGATGGACAGCGCCCGCGCGAACTTAAGGAACTCGGTTTGCCGACGGCCCGAGTCGAGGAAATCATTGCCACCCCCGACGGCGCGGTCTGGTGGCGCACTATGCAGCCGCAAAACCTGGTCCGTTTCAAGTCCGAACGCGCGACCGTGTTTACCAATCTCTGGCATGATACGCCGTTTTCATGGGGCGCCCACTTTCCTCAGCGACTCGCCGTCGCCGCCGACCACCTGTGGCTAACTGGCCCGGGCGCCGGGCTGGTCCGCTTTGATGGCACGAACCACGTCCGATTTGGCCGTCAGCAGGGGCTCCTCTCCGAAGACACCGGCCCTGTCACGGTCGCTCCGGACGGGACCCTGTGGCTGGCCGTGGGCACCAACGGAATTGCGCGCTTTGATGGCACCAACTTCAGCTACCTCACGCTCCTTGACGGCTTGCCGGACGGCGAGGTCACAGCCATGCACGCGGCGCCGGGCGGCGAGCTGTGGATGGGATTGAGCCGGTCGGGAGCACGCAGCGGGTCAGGAGATCTCGTCGCCCGGTTCGATGGGCGCGCATTTACCGTATTCCGCAGCCACGAGGACCTCGCTGGCCGTGAGGATGCCTATGCCGGCGGCATTTGTTTTGACATCCAGGAAGGGCCGGACGGCGCCCTTTGGTTCGGCGCATACAATGGCGTCTGTCGCTACGAGCGGCGGACCTTTGCGAAATACACGGCAGCAGATGGTCTTCGCCCCGGTGTGGTGCGCGACCTGTTGGCCACGGGCGACGGTTCTCTCTGGTTGGATAATACGAACGGGATAACACGTTTCTATGGTGGCCGGTTCACGGATTACACTGGCGATGACCTTACAGCGGCGCTGGCGGCGCTTTATCGAGAGTTCACTAACACCAACACCCCGCCGAACGGTGCCACACACCGGGCGGTGATGGGACCAGACGGCTGTTTGTGGTTCAGTCTGGGGCAGGGCCAGCCTGGCATTGAGCGGTTTGACGGCACGCAGCCCCAGCCGGCAATCACTAATTTCAGTGGGTTGCCCACCAATACCGTTTCCTGCCTGACCCGTGCGCCGGACGGAGCGGTCTGGGTCGGGACCGTAGCCGGCGGCGTGGCGCGCTTCGATGGTAAACTGCCTGCCCCGACTCTTACCGCGACCAATGGCCTGCTGACGAACGCCGTTCGCACGATTTTGTGCGGTGCGCCTGGCACAGTCTGGATTGGGGTGGCGGGTGGGATTGTCCGATACGACGGCAAGAACTGGACCGAGTTTACCCAAGCCAATGGCGCTCCCGGGCGATCCGTTGATGCCATCGAGGTTGGACCTGATGGCACTATCTGGTTTGGCGCCGCGGATGGCGGCTTGTCGCGTTTCGACGGCCAGACCCTCGCCCGGGTGCCCCGCGGTAACCAGAACCTGGTTCCGAGTCTCGTCGAACGTATCCTTCGCGCGCCGGACGGCTTACTCTGGTTCGTCACTTACAGAGGCGTGACGCGCTACGACGGTATTACGTGGTCTTCTGTGGATGAGGGAGACGGGTTGCAGCCGGGCTACCTCTCTGCCATCGCCCAGCAGACGAGTGGCGCTACCTGGCTCGGGGGTGACAACGGCCTGACGTGCTATCAACCCGCAACGACCGCCCCTGCGCCACCGCGGGTCGTTGTGCAGACCGACCAGCCTTACACCAACCTCGCGGCGCTGCCGGAAATCACCGCCGGCCGGTTGATCACCTTCAAGTGCGACGCGGTGGATTAGCGGACGCGGCCCGAGAAACGACAGCATCGGTTCGCGGTCGCTCCCGGGCGGCGAAGCGCACCGCCTCCAAAGAACGATCCCCTATGGCAGCCACCGGCTCGGCAGTCGCACTTCGAATGGCTCGCTGCGGCCAAGGGTGATTACACCGTCTTCGTCCAGGAGATCGATCGCGACTTGAACTACTCGTCCCCCACCCTCGCTTACCTGACCATCGTGCCCCCATGGTATCTCAATGCCCTCATCATGGTTCCGGCGGGCGGCGGGGTGCTCGGACTGCTGGGCTGGGCGTTTGTGGCCCGCTCTCTGGTTCTCCGGCGCAAACGCGAAGCCGAGCAATTGCGCGAGCAGTTGCTGGAACAGGAGCGCACGTCCAGGGCCGCCTTGCAGGAGGAAGTCGCCGAGCGCAAACGGGCCGAGGAGTATTACCAGACCCTGGTCGAGACGATCCCGCATATCGTGGTCCGAAAAGACCGGGAGGGGCGTTATACCTTCGTCAATTCGACCAGCCGCCAATGGGCGGGCTTCCAGGGACGCGAGATGCTGGGCAAAGACGATTCGATTTGGGCTCCGCCGGAGCTCAGCCGCGACATTCGCGCGCTGGATATGGAGGTGATGTCCACGGGCAAGACCATCGAGCTGGTGCGCGCGATGGAAGTGCCGGGCGTCGTTCCCAAGACCTTCCTGCACTCGATCCGTTCACCCATCCGGGATGAACAGGGCCGGATTACCGGCGTCCAGATGATCGCGTGGGACGTGACTCACGAAAAGGAAGCCGAGCAGGCGCTGCGGCTGGCCAAGGATGTGGCGGACGCCGCGAACAAAGCCAAGAGTCAATTCCTGGCGAACATGAGCCACGAGCTGCGGACGCCCCTCAACGCCATCATCGGCTATAGCGAGATGCTCCAGGAAGAGGTCGAGGCGCTCGATCAGAAGCACCTGGGGCCCGACTTGCAAAAGATTCATGGCGCCGGCAGGCACCTCTTAGGGCTGATTAACGACATTCTGGACCTCTCGAAGGTTGAAGCGGGCAAGATGGCGCTCTATCTCGAGAACTTTGATGTCCCCAGCATGGTGACCGAAGTGGCGAGCACGGTGCGGCCGCTCGTGGCCAAGAACGGCAACCAGCTCGAGGTGCTCTGTCCGGCGGATATTGGGATGATGCGCGCCGACCTGACCAAGGTGCGGCAGACCCTGTTCAACCTGCTCTCCAACGCCAGCAAGTTCACGGAGAAAGGGGTGATTCGATTGGAAGTGAAGAGGAATGGACCGCCCTCACCCCGGCCCTCTCCCCCAGGAGAGGGAGCACCGCACACCGATTCTCGACCATCCGAACGCGCCCGCCTCGCCGACAGGGGGCCGACAGACCACCCTCTCCCTGGGGGAGAGGGCCGGGGTGAGGGCGAGCGTTTGTCTCTCAACTCTCAACCCTCCACCCTCAACTTCGCGGTGAGCGACACGGGCATCGGCATGACTCCCCAACAGATGGGCAAGTTGTTCGAAGCGTTTGCGCAAGCGGATGCGTCCACCACCCGCAAGTATGGCGGCACCGGGCCGGGCCTGGCGATCAGCCGGAAGTTCTGTCGGATGATGGGCGGAGAC
>Ga0326727_10019056_pt1 | contig 13894 bp, 12 predicted proteins | sample MB2enrmetagenome_FD_207643 | JGI IMG/M metagenome (GOLD analysis project Ga0326727, IMG submission 207643) | Lab enriched peat soil microbial communities from McLean, Ithaca, NY, United States - MB29MY | ecosystem: Environmental > Terrestrial > Soil > Wetlands > Peat | place: USA: New York... | reverse complement strand
GTTCCTTCCACCCGCGCCGAGCAACGCAAAAAAAGCCCCTGGTGACTCTAGAGCAACCAAAAATTCGAAAAAAGTCACAAGCTCAGAGCGAAGCTCTGCGAATCGGTGGCCGCGAATCCATGGCCGCAGAGCTTTGCTCTGCGCAATCCGGGAGCCATCCGCAAGCCGACGGGCAAGTCCGGCAAAGTTAAACATAGGCTCGCACGAAAACATTTTTCATTTTGTTCTTGACAAAGCGAAGTTCTTAGCCTAGAATATTCGAGTGAGTAGCAAGGCCGGTGGCCCAGGAGGAGCCGGCAGCTCGCTGGCAGGTGCGATGGTAAGAGATAACGCAGGCCGACAAATTGTACGAATCGCAGTCGGGCTTCATGTCCCTAATCGGACAAAGCCCCCAAACCTGGGAACTCATTCAAAGTAAACGGTCGAAAGACCGATTTTTCTCCTCCCAAACCTGGGAACATACTGAAAAACAACCACTTAAATAGATTAGGCGAAAGGGCGAAAGTAGCATGACAAAGTGCCCGATTTGGAGTGCGGCAATTTGTCGCTGGCGGAGGGGCCATCCACGGGACAAAATTGAGCGGTGGCCTTGTCCTACAATACCAAGGGCGGCACGAGGCCTGCCCCTACGAATTACATTGCGCGCCGCTAGGCCTTTTGCTCTCGCCCGCCCGTCACCTTCTTGGTGACGAGCATGATCAAGCAGCCGAGCGCCCAGAGAATCAGCGGCAGGATGATCATCGCCACCACATGGCCGCCGACGTGGCCCCACGTTTTGCCATTAGCCTTGCCGGGCGAAAACTCCGGGGCGCTGAAGATGTTGTCCTTGGAGGTGAGAATCGCGAGCACGATCCCGGCGATGACAATGCAGTTGCCGAGAATCACCTGCAAGGCGATGACGGGCAGCAGTTGCTTGTAGCTTCCAAAGCCGCTGGTGTGGACGCGCACCGAGTAGTAGAGCATTCCCAGCAGAAAGACGACGGTGAGACTGAGAAACTTCGCCGTGGAGTTGGGCACGCCAAGAAGCGACACTATCAGCCTTGCCAGGCCCACCACCAGGACCAGAACCAGGAATCCCCATTCGAACTTCACATAGTCGGATAAGCTTTTGCCGAAGATCTTCATTCTTAGCCTCCTCCGGGCAGGTTCCCCGTATTGCTGCATGACTTTTGTGGCATGAGTGTCCCGCCCGTGTCAAGTCATCGCCATAATGCCCATGCCACGGTCGATGGCGGCGTAAAGCCGCCTCTACACACATTGCCCAACAACCATCCCCATCGCTTTGCTTGCGGTAACCATGCGGGTATGCTAGGGTTTCTGTTGTCGTGAGATAAAAACAAGGTTTCGGGTCCCGTGAAGACAGAACCTATCGAAGTAGATCTCCTGAACCAGATCGATCTCGACCGCCTGCCCCGGCACATTGCCATCATCATGGACGGCAACGGGCGATGGGCGAAGCGGCGGCGCCTGCCGCGCATCGCCGGCCACCGCGCGGGAATCGGCGCGGTGCGGCAAGCTGTGGAGGCCTGCGCGCGCCTGGGCGTGCCTTGCCTCACCCTGTACGCTTTTTCGGTGGAAAACTGGAAGCGCCCGCACACGGAAATCAAGCTATTGATGGGCTTGCTGCGCGAGTACTTGAAGAAGGAAATCGGCGAGCTCAACCGGCAAAACATCCGGCTGGAGGTGATCGGCAGGATTCAAGAACTGCCCAAGCCGGTGCTTCAGGACTTGCAGAATGCGCTGGACCGGACGCGGCAGAATACCGGGCTGCGCCTGGTGCTGGCGCTGAACTATGGGGCGCGGGCGGAATTGGTGGACGCCGTGCAGGAACTGCTGGCCCAAGCCAAGCGCAACGGGTCGATCACGGTTGATGAGGCCCTGCTGAGCGAGCATCTCTACACGCGCGGCCTGCCGGACCCCGACCTGCTGATCCGCACCAGCGGGGAATTGCGCCTGAGCAATTTTCTCCTCTGGCAAGTGGCCTACGCGGAACTCTGGGTGACGGAAACGCTGTGGCCGGACTTCACGCAAAAGGACCTGTTCCAGGCCATCATCGATTTCCAGAAGCGCGAGCGCCGCTACGGCGGGCTGGGACTTAGTTAGTCTTCAGTGCTCAGTTATCAGTCGTCAGTCAATAGCCCGACCCCGATAGTTGAAAGTCACGGGCTTTAGATCTTTGATTTTGACTCTCGGCATCCTTCGCGTGACGACTGACAACTGACGACTGACAACTGACAACCGCATGTTAAAACGCACTCTCACCACCCTCCTGCTGATTCCCCCTGTCGTTTACCTGATTGGGTGGTCCCCGGAATGGCTCTTTGTGCTGGCGGTGATCGCGGCGGTGGTGCTCGCCCTGCGCGAGTATTTCGCGCTGTGCCGCGCTATGGGCTATAAGGGTTTCCCTTGGATTGCCTACCTGGCGGGGGCCGCGTTATGCGTGGGACAAGGTTTGCTGCTCACCGTGGACCACTTCGCCCTTATGCTCATGCTCGTTGTTTTGTTGCTCCTGCTCATTCCCACCTTGGCCATGCGGCGAAGCATTGATTTGAAAGACTACCTCGCGGCCACGTCAGTGACAGTTTTTGGAGTCTTGTACATCGGCCTCTCTCTCTCGTGCCTGGTGCCGATTCGCTTTGGGAGGTTAGTATTCGAATTTGGGTGGATGGTCACAGGCGATGCTAATCCTCCACCAGCGCTGAGCCTCGGCTCGATTTTAGCCCTCTTTTTGTTCCTCGTGATTTGGGCGGGCGACATCTGCGCGTATCTAATAGGCCGACCGTTCGGCCGCACACCGTTTTTCGCCCGCATCTCTCCTCGAAAGACCTGGGAAGGCGCGTTGGCTGGCCTGGCAGGAAGCCTGCTCGCCGCTTGGGCCTGCGCGCATTGGTTCTTGGCGAGAGCCAACCCAAGAACGGTTATTCTGCTTGCAGTATGGATTGCGGTGGCGGGACAAGCGGGGGACTTGGTGGAGTCCGCCATCAAGCGGGGAGCGAACCAGAAGGATTCCGGCACTCTCCTGCCGGGGCACGGTGGCTTTCTCGACCGAATTGACAGCCTCCTCTTCGGGGTGCCGGCGCTCTGGCTCGCAATTACTTTGCTGGCTTTTTTTCCGTGGCTCACGAATTGAGCAATCTCGAAGAGTTGGACACCTCTCTAGCGTTGTTTGCGAAATCGGAGCTATCTCCAAAACGAATGGATGATTCAAGAGCGTTTCACACAGAGTACACTGAGCATGATTTCAATGAAGTTATTGGACTCCTTCGGCACAGAGGACACGGAGAACTTCGGTGCAACCGGTTTGGGTTTTCTCTGTGCTCTCCGTGAGATCCTCGGTGCCCTCTTTGTGAAATGCTGTGTGAAATTCTTTTTCCTCTTATGACCCAAGGTTTATGCATCCTCGGCTCCACCGGTTCCATCGGCCAGAACTGTCTGCGCGTGGTGGAGAGCTTGCCGGAGCGTTTCCACGTGGTGGCGCTTTCGGCGGGGAAGAATCTGGATGTGCTCGCCCAGCAGATCGCGAAGCATCGCCCTCGAATTGTCGTGGTGAGCCAGCCTGAATACAAAGAACAATTGCGAGATCGCCTGAAGCGCGGCGATTACAAGCGGCTGAAGATTGTTTGGGGGGTCGATGGCCAGGTGGAAGCCGCGACGCACGATGCCGTGGACTTCGTGGTTTCCGCCTCGCACGGCACCACGGGATTGGTGGCGACTTACCAAGCCGTTTGCGCCGGCAAACGTGTGGGCCTGGCCAACAAAGAGACCCTGGTGGCCGCCGGGGAACTGGTGATGCGCGCCGCCGCCCGGAAAGGAATTGAAGTCCTTCCCATTGATAGCGAGCACTGCGCCGTGCACCAGTGCCTCCGTGCCGGGCAGCCGAAGGAAGTCAAGCGCATCATCCTAACGGCTTCGGGAGGGCCTTTCCTCAAAACCCCCCGGCGGCTCTTTGATTTGATAAGTCCGGAGCAGGCTTTGAAGCATCCAATATGGAGGATGGGGGGCAGGATCACCATCGACTCCGCGACGCTGGTAAACAAGGGGCTGGAAATCATCGAGGCGCACTGGCTATTTGGAGTCGCTCCCCAACAAATTGACGTTGTCATCCATCCTGAATCCATCATCCATTCCATGGTAGAATTTGTGGATGGGTCAGTGATGGCGCAATTAGGGATTCCGGACATGCGCATCCCGATTCAGTATGCGCTGACGTATCCGGAGCGCGTGGCCGCCTCGGAAAAAGAACTGGGGCTTGACCTGATCGCGGCCCGGCGGCTGCACTTTGAGAAGCCTGACGCCCGGCGATTCCCCAGCCTCGACTTGGCGCGCGAGGCCCTGGTGCAGGGAGGGATCATGCCCTGCGTCCTGAACGCTGCGGACGAGGTGGCGGTGGAGGCCTTCTTAAACAAGCGCCTGAAGTTTTCCGCGATCCCGCGGTTGATCGAAGAGGTGATGCGGCAAATGGGCTCGCACCGGGCAATCAACTCGCTGGAGGACGTTCTGCAAGGGGACCGGGAAGCTCGGCGCTGCGCGGCAATGATCGTCGCGGCCATTTCCGCCTAGGGAGAGCATTTCTACATGATGAATAGTGTCATCACCGACGCGCTGGTGGTGGTCGTGGTCCTGGGGATCATGATCTTTCTGCATGAGATGGGCCACTTCATGGCCGCGAAAGCCTTTGGGGTGCGCGTCCTGGTGTTTTCCCTGGGATTTGGAAAGTCGCTGCTGCACATCCAGCGCGGTGACACGGATTACCGCATCAGCGCTCTGCCCTTTGGAGGCTACGTCAAGATGGCGGGGGACGATCCCTCCGAGGTGCGGGAGGGAGATCGAGGGGAGTTCCTGTCCCAACCCCGCTGGAAGCGTTTTGTCATCGTGGTGATGGGCCCGGCGATGAACGTGCTGCTGGCCGTCGTCCTATTGACCGGACTTTACAAGGTTCATTTTCAGCGCCCGGCCTACTTGGAGCAGCCTGCGCGCATCGGCGATGTCGAGGCCGGGTCACCCGCCGCCCTGGCCAATATCCAGACGGGAGATCGCATCCTCCGCTTCGGGACAGAGGAGAACCCCAAGTGGGAGGACGTCGAATACAAAACCCTGACCACCGTGAACGAAGCAATCCCGCTGGAACTCGAGCGCCATGGCGAGATCGTGAAAACCTCCATTACGCCGATTGCCAAGGGGGCCAATCGGGTCGGATATGCCGGATGGGATCCGGTCGCCCCGGGCATCCTCCAGGAGGTAGAGCCCGGCCTTCCCGCCAGTAAGGCGGGGCTGAAAGCCGGCGACGAAATCGTGGGAGTCGACGGGCACAAGGTCTTTTTCTTTCCGAGCGTCGCTTACGCCATTCAGACGAGCAATGGCAAGCCCGTGACTTTTGATGTGCTCCGCGACGGCAAGCAGCTCCAGATTACCGTTCAGCCCGTTTACATTGAAGAGATGGGCGAAAAACGCTGGCGGGCGGGATTTTTGTTCCGCACCGGGATGGTGGTCCGCCATTTGCCTTGGGGGCAGGCGCTGACGGCTTCCCTCGATGACAATGCGCGCAACTGCCTGGCCACTTTCGACGTTCTGGGCAAGATTCTGACTCGGCGCATGTCGACGCGCTCGCTCTCCGGCCCCATTGGCATCGCGCAGATGTCCGGAGAAGCCTACCGCGCGGGGCTTCCCGAGCTCCTCATGCTGGTTTCGTTCATCAGCCTGCAACTGGGCATTTTCAACCTGCTGCCCATCCCCGTCCTCGACGGTGGCGTGATTCTGCTGCTGCTGGTCGAGGGGCTGATGCGGCGGGACTTGAGCCTGGAGGTCAAGGAGCGCTTTGTGCAGGTGGGAATCGTCTTCCTCCTCCTCCTCGCAGCCTTCTGCATGTATAATGACCTGGTGAAGACATTTAGACCGTACTGAAGGAGTTAGGAGCTAGAAGTTAGAAGCTAGGAGTTAGAAGGCCACGAGGCTTTTGCGTTCATTCTAACTCCTATCTCCTAACTTCTAACTTCCTCTCCACAAGGAGTTTCCGTGAATTTCAGTGACACCGAGTTCTTCCCACCCCGGAGAAAGACACGCCCGGTAAAGGTTGGACGCCTTACTGTGGGCGGCGATGCCGCCATCGCGGTCCAGTCCATGACTAAGACGGACACGCGCGAGGTGGAAAAGACGGTTGAGCAAATTCAGCAAATGGAAGCCGCCGGGTGCGAAATTGTCCGTTTGGCCGTGCCGGATATTGAGGCTGCTCAGGCGCTCCCGGAGATTCGCAAGCGCTGCCCTGAATCCGTCCTGGTGTCGGACATTCACTTCCAGTACAAGTTTGCCCTGATGGCTTTGGACGCCGGCATCGATAAGCTGCGCATCAATCCCGGCAACATTGGCGATGCGGAGAAGGTCCGCATGGTGGTTCGGCGCGCGCAGGAACAAAAAGTCCCTATTCGCATTGGCGTGAACGCCGGCTCGTTGGAGCGGCGCCTGCTGGAGAAGTACGGCTATCCCACCCCGGAAGCGATGGTGGAAAGCGCCATGTACCACATCCAGATTCTGGAGGAGTTGGGCTTTACCGACACGATCATTTCCCTAAAGGCTTCGAACGTAAAGTTGACGGTGGCGGCCTATCGTCTGCTCTCTAAGCAGGTCGACTATCCCTTGCACCTGGGCATCACGGAAGCGGGCACGCAGTTTTCCGGCACCATTAAGTCCTGTGTTGGCATGGGGATGCTGCTGGCGGAGGGCATTGGCGACACCATTCGCGTCTCGCTGGCCACCGATCCCGTGGAAGAAGTGCGCGTAGGCTTTGAGTTGCTGAAATCATTGGAGTTGCGCAGCCGCGGGCCCGTGGTGATTGCCTGCCCAACGTGCGGACGCCTGGAAGTTGACCTGTTCAAGATTGCCGGAGAGATTGAGCAAGCCACCAAGCACATCAAAACTCCCATCAGCCTGGCGGTGATGGGCTGCGCCGTCAACGGTCCCGGCGAAGCGCGCGAGGCCGACTTGGGGGTGGCTGCCGGCCGCGGCAACGGCATGATTTACCGGGAAGGCAAGGCCATCCGCCGCGTTAAGGAAGAAGAGATCGTGCCGGCCTTAATGGAAGAAATTGAACGCTTTATCGCCGACAAGGCCGCGGGCGTCAATACTGCTCCGCCCGAGATTGTACCTGCGCCGGAGCCAGAGGAAGGGAAGACTTCTCTCGTGACCTTGCAGTAGATTCTTGCCAACCGCAATCTGTCGCAAACCCCATGGAAAGAAAGTGGCTTTCGTAGGGGCGGTTCGCGAACCGCCCCGGGTGCCCATTATATGCGCTGGTTGGGATGGTGCCAGAGGGGAGACCTCAGACAAAGTTCTTGCGCTTGGTCAAGCCGCCTAAACCCATCACTCCAAAACCTAGAAGTAACATGGTGGAGGGTTCGGGAACCGGAGCGACCTCGACTACCGACACGTCGTCCAAGTAACTCCAGGAGGGGGGGTTATAACCACCGAATTCAAGGGTAGTGCTGCTGCCCGTCGCCGTCTCAACAAATGATAACTCCGTGTAGACGAATCCATTATTGATATTAGAATAAATTGGTGTTCCTTCCCATGATACATTAAAGCCATTAGAATCAGATCCAACATAGAGCCAGAAGCTAATGTCATAGGTTCCGCCAGGGGTAGTGGTCAAATTCTGATAAATGTAATCATCCGAACAGCAGTTCGCTCCGAACGCAGCGGCGTACGTACCGGAGTGCGGCGTAGCGGTACCAACGATTAAGAGCGAGCCCGAACTCGAAGGAACGAAATTCCATCCACTCAAAGTCCCACTTTCAAATCCGCAGTTGGCGACAAGATTGCCCACAGTCGAACCGCAATCGTCCGCCCGCAGCGTCGACGGCACTGTCAGACCCAGTAAGACCAGTACTCCCGCCACGACTAGAAGCCTCGATTTGGAAACCATAAAGTCTCCTCCCCGATCACAAATTGTATTGTCGAACGGATTTCTTGATTTCTGCCCGGAAAAACCACTCTTCCTCGCACTCTATATGCCAAACCCTCAGGCTATTCAAGCGAACTCGAGACTTAGCGCACTCAATTGATTATGCGGTACTTAATGAGATTTAGCCCTCGGCCACAGTCACTTCGGCGATCGGACATTATGCACATTTTTTCACATAAGAGCCAATTGTTTGCATGGGATACAGCTCTCCAATTCTATTGATCTGCGACTGACCCATCTGGGAACACATACCGCCTACAAATATCCGGGTCACGGGATGCCCGCCGGGTTATTATTCTGCAGAAAGGAGGGTTGGTTATGCGGGTCGCGGCAATCTATGACATTCATGCAAACCTCCCCGCACTTGAGGTTGTCCTCCGGGACGTTCGTCAAGCCGGGGTCGGCCAGATCGTGGTGGGGGGCGATGTGCTCCCCGGCCCCATGCCACGAGAAACCCTCAGGTGTTTGCAGGACCTCGACCTGCCCGTGCAGTTCATCCGGGGCAATGGCGACCGCGAGGTGCTGGCCTTGATGAGAGGCACGGAAACCGGCGCCGTCCCGGAACCGTATCGAGAGGCGATGCGCTGGGTGGCGCAGCAGCTTCATCCTGAACACGAATCCTTGTTGGCCGGTTGGCCGGAAACATTCCGCGCGGAGATTCGGGGATTAGGCGAGGTGCTGTTTTGCCACGCCACACCGCGAAGCGACACGGAGATTTTTACGCGTCTCACCTTGGAAGACCGCCTGCTGCCGATCTTTGCAGGACTCAATGTGCCCGTGGTGGTCTGCGGCCATACCCACATGCAGTTTGACCGAACCATCGGAGGCGTTCGAGTGGTGAATGCGGGCAGTGTGGGAATGCCGTTTGGGAAGCCGGGCGCCGATTGGCTTTTGCTCGGACCCGACGTGCAGCTTCGGCATACGCCCTACGACCTCGCCCAGGCTGCGGAGCGCATTCGCGGCACGGCGTATCCCCAAGCTGAGGAATTTGCGGCGCGAAACATCCTGCAACCCCCGTCGGAAGAGGAAATTCTGAAAGCATTTACCCGGGTCGAATTGAGGTAAAAGCAGCCAACAGATATTTAACTTTCTGGTTGTTGAAGTCGGAAGAGCTGGCTGAACCCCGGCCGCTGGCTTTTCCGCAGATTGTGGAATCGTTCCGAAGGCGCAAGGTGTTATAGTGGTGTGCGCGCCACTGAGGATCGAAAATAATTGTTGGTATGTGGGCAGAGTATCTTGCCCATTTTTGGCGAAGCTGTAAAAAGACAAACAGTCTCACGCAAAGACGCCAAGGCGCAAAGACTCGCAAAGCACGGTTCCTTCATTTTCTTTGCGCCTTTTACAACTTTGCGCCTTTGCGTGAAATGCTTTTGCTCTCTTAACGCCCAAAACTAACTTGCGCCACGACTATCCAACTGTTCGCCACGCCGACAGCCTTAATGCTCAGGGGCGATCCTCCACTTCCAATCGACAGACTCTGCCGCCACGCAAGCTTATTCAGCGTTTTTGGCTTCTTCTTGCCCTGCTCCTCCTAATCCCATGCGCGGCCGCAGCGGCGCAGCCGATTCACTATGTGGTGGATTTGCGCGTGCCGGAAACCCACATGTTGCAAATCACCATGACCGTTCCTGACGCGAGCGCGGGCACGGAAATTCAGATTCCCACTTGGAATTGCCTTTACCAGATTCGCGATTTCGTGAAAAACGTGGAAGACATGAAGGGCGATTGTGATGGTCAACCCGCGGATTTGGACCGCGCGGATCTAAACACCTGGCGTGGACCGAACCGTTCGTGCGGCAACCTCACCTTTCACTACGCGGTTCGCGCCAACGCCGAGGGCCCGTTTGACAGCATGTTGAATGGGGAGCATTCCTTCCTGAATCTGGCCATGGTGCTTTTCTATCTGCCCCGTGAGCGCCCGCGGCCCGTGCAGGTCAAATTCCAGATTCCGGCGGGTTGGAGATTGGCAACCGTGCTGGAGGGCGAAGGCGAAGAGTTTCAGGCGGCAAATTACGACGCGCTGGTGGACAGCCCCGTCGAGGCGGGCCATTTTGAGGACTTCTCCTACCCACAGGATTTCACGCCGACGGGCGCCGCGGCGGCGGAAACGCAGCACGCCACCATTCGCGTGATCATCGATGCGCATCGCGCCGATTATTCCCCCGGCCGCATTCTGAACTCATTGCAGAAGATCACGGCGGAAGAAACCACGCTGATGCAGGACCTGCCTTTCACCCGATATACCTTTATCCTGCATTTTCCGCGCGAGGGCGGGTCGACCGGCGGCATGGAACATCGCAATGGGGCGGCGATTGCCATCCACGCATCCCAGATTCGGGAAAACGAAGGCAACCTGGAAAGCGTCGCGGCCCACGAGTTCTTTCACGCCTGGAACGTCAAGCGCATCCGCCCCCAATTGCTTGAACCCGTGGACTACATCCACGGCAATGACACGCGGGACTTGTGGTGGTGCGAGGGCGTCACCAACACCTACGCGCAGTTGGCCCTGTTGCGCGCCGACCTGATCGATCGCAACACGTTTTATGCGCGCGTGGCGGGCGCCATCAAGGTGTTGCAGGGCCACAGCGCGCGCCGCTTCCAGAGTGTGGAGACGGCCGGCCAGGAAGCGTGGCTGGAGAAATACCACGACTACAATCGTTCCGCCCGCAGCGTTTCCTATTACAACAAGGGGGAATTGGTCGGCTACCTGCTGGACTTGGGCATCCGCCACGCCAGCGACAATCAGGCCGGTCTGGATGACGTGATGCGCCGCCTCAATCAGGATTTCGCGCGCCAGGGCCGCTTCTATACGCGTGCGGATGTCAGCGCCATCATCGCCCAACTGGCGCCCACCTTTGACACCAGCCGATTCATAACCGACTACGTGCGCGGCACGCAGGAACTGGATTACCCCGCCTACCTGGAATATGCCGGATTGCACCTTGTAACGCATACCACGGAATTGCCCCTGCCTGGCTTCTCCGCCTCGCGGAATTCCGGTGGCCTGTTGCAAGTGGATTCTGTCGACTCTGGAAGCGACGCGGAACGTGCCGGATTGCAGCCAGGAGACGTCCTCATCATGGCGAATGGGGACTTGCTTCCCGCGGGCCCTAATCCCGCCTTGCCCTCCTGGCGGCCCGGCCAGGCGCTGGAACTCCAGATCGCGCGGGAGGGTGAAACTCACGTCTTCAAATTCCGGGTGGGCGTGAATCAGCAAATTTCGATGCAAATTGAGGAAGACCCGCAGGCCAGCCCCGAGCAGTTGCGGGTGCGCGAAGGCTGGTTAAAGGGCGTTACCGTCTCGGGAAAACCATGATACGCGCCATCTTTGTCACCGTCGTTACTTTTACTTATGTTCTGGTTGTCGGCTTTCCGTTTTTGATTCACGCCTGGCTGACCAAAAATACCGACAAGCTTTATCAGTGCGGAATGACGGGAGCCCGGATGGCCCTTTGGCTTTCCGGAGTTCGCCTGGAAGTGCACGGACTCGAAAAGATTCCCCACGGGCGCGCCGCCATCTACATGCCCAACCATCAGAGTAACTGCGACCCTCCGGCGGTCATTACCATCCTCCCTCCGGTGCTGGTGATGGCCAAGCAGGAGTTCTTCCGCGTCCCGGTTTTGGGAACGGCGATGGTTTATCGCGGCTTCATTCCGGTCGATCGCAAGAACCGCGAGAAGGCCATTGCGGCGGTGGAACGCGCGGTGGATTCCATGAAAGCAGGGAACTCCTTTCTGGCGTTTCCGGAAGGCACGCGCAGCCCGGACGGCCGCCTGCAAGCGTTTAAGAAAGGGCTGTTCGTCATGGCCATCAAAGCCGGAGCGCTCATCGTGCCGATTTCGGCCTCGGGAGCTCGAAAGATTATGGTGAAAGGCCAGTTTGTGATTCATCCCGGCCGCGTCCGCATCACCATTCATGATCCCATTCCGGCCGAGAATTACACCCTGGAGCAGCGTCGGGAACTGATTCAGCGAACGCGTGAAGCTATCCTCTCGGGCCTTGAGCCGGAGGAATGGCCAGTGGAAGAGGCGGAGAAAGTTGTGGAAAAGTCCTAGCCCGGGTTGTTCATGAATTTGTTTTCCACGATGAGCGGAGAAAGAGTATTTCGCACAGAATTCACAGAGATGCGGCACAGAGATCACGGAGAGGTTCCAAGATGTTCTCCGTGTCCTCTGTGATCAAGCGGTTTGCTAATTCCAAAGATAAAACACTCCGTGAACTCTGTGTGAACCGCTCTTAAGTCCGAGCTGCGCTCATCGTTTTGATCGATAACCCGGGCGGTATCACGTCCCCGTACTGCCAAAGCCGCGCACGTTGCGTTCCGTGGAAGACACGGAATCGACCTCGGTGAATTCCACCTCCACCCGCCGGACAATCCGCAATTGGGCAATGCGGTCCCCAGCTCTTATTCGAAAGAATTCTTTGCCCAGGTTAATCAGAACAACTTTCAACTCGCCGCGGTAGCCGGGATCGATCACTCCGGCCAGCGTGCAAATTCCTTTCAAAGCCAATCCGGAGCGGTCCTCGACGAGCGCGCCGAATTCCGGGGGAAACTCGAAGGCGAGGCCGGTGCGAACCGCCATGATTTCGCCGGGCGCCAATTCCACCGCCTCCAACGCTGACACGTCGGCAGCCAAATCGCCGTGGGGGCCTTTGTGCGCATAGTTCGGAAGAAGAGCCGCAGGGTGGAGCTTTGCAACGGTTACTTTGATTGTCATGTGTCAGCATTCCTTCAAGAGCGGCGAGTGGTTCATTTTGATATTGTAGCGGCGAGTTTACCTCGCCAAATGGCGGCGTAAAGCCGCCTCTACATCAAACTGTATCACTACCCGGCAGCGGCGAGGTTTGATTTTCGCCCCGCGGGCCGGAGCTACTTCGTGAGTCTTCGGCAAGCTTGCATGAAGTGGCATGAGCTTTCCTGGTGGGGTCGAGCTCAGGGGGAGAAGACCTACACGCCATGGCGCTCGGCTTTGGAGCAGGCTAGGACGCGCCTGGCCAAACCCTTCTCCAGAGTCAGTGAAGGCTTAGGGCCGGGCCTCGTCGGCTTTTGCCCTTAGATGCGCAAGGATTGCCTTCGTGCCTTGTTGGACGACCTCGGCGGGAGGGTCAATAAGGGGATTTCCTTCCACAAGAAGGCCTCTGAGCTTCGGAAGCCGGGCAATTTCGGGCGGCAGTGATGTGAGTTGGTTGGCCCGGAGGTCAAGGTCAAACAGGTTGCTGAGTTGGGCGATTCCGGGCGGCAGCGAGGTGAATCGGTTAGCCGACAGGTCAAGGTACATCAGCTTCTCGATCTGAGCGATTTCAATCGGCAGTGAGGCAAGTTGGTTGCCCCCGAGCTGCAACATGAACAAGTTCCTGAGCTGGGCAATTTCCGGCGGCAAGGATCTGAGTTTATTGCCTTTGAGGTTCATGATTTCCAACTCTTTGAGCTGTGGGACATCAGGTGGCAGTGAAGTAAGTCGGTTTTCGGAGAAATCCAGTTCTATCAAGTTCTTGAGCTGGACGATCTCACTGGGCAGCGAGCTAAGTTGGTTGTGGTCCAGCCTTAGTCGCTTCAAATTCGTTAGCTGGGTGATCTCAGGCGGCAACGAAGTGAGTTGGTTGCCCCCAACATCAATGAATTCCAAGTCCGCAAGCTGTGCGATATCAGCCGGCAGCGAGGTGAGCTGGTTCCCCTGAAGGTCAAGGGACCTCAGGTTCTTGAGCTGGGCAATTTCAGGCGGCAGCGAGATCAATCGGCCGGGCGAGAGGCCGAGGTACCGCAGGTTCTTGAGCTGCGCAATTTCAACCGGTAGCGGAGTGGGTCCATTGATAGAGAAGTACAGTGTTGTCAGCTCCTCAAGCTGAGGGAATTCAGGCGGCAGTGAGGTGAGCGGGTTGGCAGAAAGGTACAGTGCCGTCAGCTTCTCAAGCCGGGGGAATTCAGGCGGCAGCGACGT
>Ga0326727_10019053_pt1 | contig 13896 bp, 9 predicted proteins | sample MB2enrmetagenome_FD_207643 | JGI IMG/M metagenome (GOLD analysis project Ga0326727, IMG submission 207643) | Lab enriched peat soil microbial communities from McLean, Ithaca, NY, United States - MB29MY | ecosystem: Environmental > Terrestrial > Soil > Wetlands > Peat | place: USA: New York... | reverse complement strand
GGCGCCCAGCCTGTGGAAATGTGGACGACGCCAACGCGTCGCCCACAGTCCCACAGGAGAACAAAAGCAGAAGAAGCGGACATTTGATGTGCTACCAAAACCGGCCAACTTAATTAGCTATCGACAGACCGCCAGAGATCGACGACCGGGACGCCCGCCGCGACGAACGGCGCCGTGTCGCGCGTCGCCACCGTAAAGCCCTTCACCGTCGCAATCGCCGCGATCTCGGCGTCGGCCACCGACAGCGCGCAACCATTGGCGCGCGCGCGCGCAAGCAGGGGCGCGTAGGCTCTCGCGGCGCGCTCGTCGAAGGGCAAGATGCGCGCGCCGAAGAGCTTGGAGATGAGTTCGCCCAACGCCGCGCCAAGGCGGTCGCGCCGCTTGCCGGCAGGCATCGTCTCGACGCCGACCAGCAATTCGGCCAGATTGACCGCCGTCAGATACAGCGTCTCCGCCGCCTGCCGATCGAGCCACTCGGCGACGGCCGGGTTGGCGTCGACCCTCATCGGCTCGGAAACGACGTTGGTGTCGAGAATGATCACTCGAACGACGCCGGCTCTGTCGGCGCGGGATCGCGGACCGTCTCGAGATCGACGCCGCCGAAGCGCCGCCCGAACGCCGCCAGCTCGGCGCCGACCTTGACCCGCCCCTTCGGGCGCACCGCCTCGTCAAGGATCGCGCGGACTTCGGCCTCAGCGCTGCGTCCATGACGCGCCGCGCGCAGCTTGAGGGCGCGATGGGTCTCGGCGGAGAGATTGCGGATGGTGACGGCGGGCATGTGATAGCGCTCTTATCTGTATGCTATCTTTGATAGCATAAATATCGTCCCGCCATCAATTAGAAAACCGTCTTCGAGTCGCGCAGCGCCCTCGCCTAGAAAGGCGGCCCACTGTAGCCACGCCCGGTGGGCGCGGCTCACGTCCCCTCGGCTTCGCACGGCACGTTAGCACACTGCATAAGCAACTCTCCCTCGCTATTTGTCTCCAGTTAACTCTAGAGCCAAATTTGTAAGATCAGGAAACAAGTCTCCCCTTATAAAACCGCACGCTTGGATTTCAAAGGCCATTTCTGTTACTGATGACCCAGGTATCAGCAGTGGTACCAAGTAGCGCGAGTGCCCCTCACGCTCATTCAACGGCTCAATTTTTGGATGAATTGTGAATGCACCCTGCTGAACAAACATTCTTACGTCATGCTCTACTGCCATCGCAGCAAACACGTCGCCGTCATACTTATATCCTTCTTTGAACGCAGGCTTTATCATTTCTTGAACTGTATTTGAGTCCATAGGAAAATACAGGCACGTATCGTGAAATATCTCATTTAGCCTGCACGGATCGAGCATCCAAATTGCGGCGTCAGCTGGCTCAACACCTTTGTGCTTATATTTCCAAAGCGCAAAATAGGCAGCGATGAGGGGAGAGCGAGTCCAATCCAACAGCCGTGTTGGAAGCCCATAGTGTTGCATCAAGCTAAGCCAAGATGCGTAATCGGCCTCCGCGGGCACCGAAGGTCGTCGCGAGGCAGCCCTTGGCCTGAACAAATTTGTCAATACTCGTTCCCCCTCGGCGTCATATTTTCCATCCCTCCAAATTTGGGGGGCAACAGGCCAGCTCGCTTGCCGATGGCCACGGAACCAGCGGATCCGATTGTCTGACCTATATGTTTCGAGGACTGTCTTCACCAATTCGCCAACATTGCGAATGACTATAGGATCAACTTCTGATTTAACACTCATGTGGACTCCCCCAAAGTCGCTACACACGTCTACCAACCTCAAGATAGCACGCAACTCTCTGCCTTTAGCCACAGTTCCTCGGCGTCGCTTTAGATTATTTGCGCGGTATTATTGTAAGGTAGCGGCGAATTAGACAAACAAGAGACGCAGCGCACCATCTAAATTATTCTACAACTGTTGCGCCTAATTTACAACTCGCTTCCTCCTCGATGTCGCAGGAGAAAAAGCGTGAGTTCAAAAACAATATAATCCGAAAGCGTTGGCACAACTAGCGATTTCAAGACGCCTCACGGCCCCCGCGGTTTCGCCCGGTTGGTCGGCGTCGCGTTTGCCGGGTCTTCCGGCCAGAAATGCCGGGGGTAGCGGCCGCGCAATTCCGCGCGCGCGGCCGCCCACGAGCCCTTCCAGAAGCCGGGCAAGTCGCGGGTGATCTGGATCGGGCGACGCGCGGGCGACAACAGATGCAGCGTCAGCGGCACGCGGCCGCCCGCCAAGGCGGGGTGCCGGGAAAGGCCGAACAACTCCTGCACCCGCAGCGCGATCGCCGGCCCGCCCTCGGCCGCGTAATCCACCGCAACGGACGAGCCGGTCGGCGCGACGAAATGGGTCGGCGCCTCGGCCTCCAGCCGGCGCGACAGCGCGTAAGGCAGCCGGGCGTGCAGCGCCTGCGCGAATTCGTCGCTGGAGAATTCGTCGAGGCGGCTCTTGCCGACGAGGAACGGCGCCAGCCAATCGGGCGAGGCGGCGAGCGCAGCGTCGGAAAGATCGGGCCAGGTCTCGCCCTCGGCGCGGCGCAGGAACAGGACGCGGTCGCGCCATTGCGCCAGACTCTTTGTCCATGGCAGCCGGGCGAGGCCGAGGCTCAACGCGCCCTGCGCCAGCGCGAGCGCGCTGTTCGCGTCGGCGGGGACGCTCAAATTCCGTTCGGCCAGGATCAGCGCGTCGAGCCGGCGCCGGCGGCGCGCGCGCAGCGACGCGGAGGCGCCGTCGAAGCTCAGTTCGTCGGCGCTGGCGATCGACGCGCCGGCGATTCGCTCGATCGCCTCCAGCGTCAGCGGCGCGGCGGCGCCAATGCGCGCCGAGGCCGCGCGGCCGACGATTTCGCCGATCGCCAGGAACGCCTCGCCCGCCAGCGCGTCGTGCGGTTCGAGCGCCGCCGCGCGGCCATTGGCCATCAGGAACTCGCCGCGTTTTCCCCGCGCCATCGCGATGCGGTCGGGGAACGCCGCGGCGAGCCAGGCGCCGACGTCGGAGAGGGAGGCGGCGCTAGCGCCCTCATCCGGCCGGCTATCGCCGGCTGCGTTCTCCTGCGAGCGGGAGAAGGGCTGCCCCCCTCTCCGGCTCCCGGGAGAGGGGTCGGGGGCGAGGGCGGAACGCGCCCGACTGGCGAGCCGCCGCGCCAGCCGCCGCGCGTCCACGGCGCGCGGCGCGGAATCGCGGCGGAAGGCGTCGAGCCGTTGGGCGAGATCGACGGCGTCGCCGCCGAGGCCGCGCTCGGTCAGCGCCACGGCGATCTCGGCCGCCAGGCCGGCGCGGCCCGCGCGCGCCGCGTCGACGACCATGCGCGCGAGGCGCGGCGGCAGCGCTAGCCGCGAAATCGCTCTTCCCTCCTCGGTGATGCGCCCCGCTTGGTCGAGCGCGCCGAGCGACGCCAGCAACGCGCGCGCCTCCTCGAGCGCGGCGCGCGGCGGGGAATCGAGAAATTTCAGGCTCGCCGGATCAGCGACGCCCCACGCGGCGAGGTCGAGGGCCAGCCCGGAGAGGTCGGCGGCAAGGATCTCCGGCGGCGCGTAGGCCGCAAGGCCGCCGTTGGCGGCCTCCTCCCACAGGCGGTAGCAGACGCCCGGCTCGACGCGCCCGGCGCGCCCGCGCCGCTGGTCGGCGTTGGCGCGCGTGACCCGCACGGTCTCCAGCCGCGTCAGTCCGATGTCGGGCTCGAAGCGCGGAACGCGCATCAGACCGCCGTCGACGACGACGCGCACCCCTTCGATGGTCAGCGAAGTCTCGGCGATCGACGTCGCCAGCACGATCTTGCGCCGGCCCGGCGGCGCGGCCGCGACCGCCCGGTCCTGCGCGCGCGCGTCCATCGCGCCGAAGAGCGGCGCGACGTCGACGTTCGGGCTCTTCACGCGCTCGGCGAGCGCGGCGGCGACGCGCAGAATTTCGCCCTGGCCGGGCAGAAAGACCAGGATCGAACCGGTTTCGTCGGCGAGCGCGCGAAGCGTCGCGCGGACGACCCGGTCCTCGATGCGCACCGCGGGATCGCGGCCGAGGTAGCGGGTCTCGACGGGAAAGCTCCGCCCCTCGCTCTCGATCAGCGCGGCTTGGCCCATCAGGTCGCCCACCCGCGCGCCGTCGAGCGTCGCCGACATGACCAGGAGGCGCAAATCCTCGCGCAAGCCGCCCTGCGCGTCGAGCGCCAGCGCCAGGCCGAGATCGGCGTCGAGCGAGCGCTCGTGGAATTCGTCGAACAGGACGGCGCTGACGCCTGCGAGCGCGGGATCGTCGAGGATCATGCGCGCGAACACGCCCTCGGTGACCACTTCGACGCGCGTGCGCGCCGAAACGAGGCTCTGCAGGCGCACGCGCAGCCCGATCGTCTCGCCGACCTTCTCGCGTAAACCCGCAGCCATGCGCGCCGCGGCGGCGCGCGCGGCCAGACGGCGGGGTTCGAGCACGACGATCTTGCCGCCCCGCGCGAACGGCTCGTCCATCAGCGCCAGCGGAACGCGGGTCGTCTTGCCGGCGCTGGGCGGCGCTGCGAGGACCGCGTTGGGCCCGCCGCTCAGCGCCGCGCAGAGCCGCGGCAGGGCTTCGTCGATCGGCAGGCTGTCGGCAAACGCGCGCATCGGCGCTTGATCGCAGCCGCGCGGCGCGCGCGCAAGGGCGCTGTTTCGCTCCGCCGCCGGCCCCCGCGCCGCGCGCGCCTCGGCGAACCGGCGGACGCCCTTGACAGCGGCGGGCGCCGCGATGTCTGTCTGGCCGAGCGCCGCTCGGCCGCGGCGCGCCGACAAGCCCATGAGGGGGCCTCGCGATGGCGTTCGCCAGGGTCAACGGCGCGGTCGTCCACTACGCCGACGAAGGCCGGCGCGACGCGCGCGCGATCGTGTTCATCAATTCGCTCGGCATGGATTTCCGCATCTGGGACGACGTCGCGCGTCCGCTCGCCGCTTCCTATCGCATCGTGCGTTACGACAAGCGCGGGCACGGGCTTTCGGAATTGCCCGCCGGCCCGGCGCTGATGGCCGACTACGCCCGCGACCTGGCGGGCCTGCTCGATCGGCTGGGCGCAAGCGGCGCGGCGATCGTCGGCCTGTCGATCGGCGGCGTGATCGCGCAGGAGCTCTATCGCCTGCGCCCCGATCTCGTCGCCGCGCTGGCGCTGTGCGACACGGCCGCCAAGATCGGCACGGAGGAAAGCTGGCGCCAGCGCATGGAGGAGGTCGCGCGCGGCGGCGTCGAGGCGATCGCCGACGGCGTGATGCAGCGCTGGTTCACGGCGGATTTTCGCGCGCGCCGGCTCGACGAACTCGCGGGCTGGCGGATGATGCTGACCCGCACGCCCAAAGACGGGTATCTGACCGCGTGCGGCGCGCTGATGCGCGCCGACCTCAGGCCCGACTGCGCCCGCATCAAGGTCCCGACCTTGTGCGTCGTCGGCGACGAGGACGGCTCGACGCCGGTCGCGATGGTGCGCGAACTCGCCGAGAGCATCGGGCATGCGCGGTTCGAAATCATCGCCGGCGCCGGCCATCTGACCAATCTCGAGCAGGCGGCGGCGCTGCGCGTCCTGATCGAGGCGCTCGCCCGGGGAGCGGCCGCGTGAGCGCCGACGCTTGAGGCGAGTGCGGACGGGTTGACGGGCGAGCCGGCGAGCCCCCGCTCGATGGCGAGGCGGGGGCGCCCTTCCCGCGCCGGCGGCGACGCGGTATAGAGCCGACCGTTGCGGTCGCGCCGCGATCGGCGCGCCGCTGTCGCTTCGGACGATTCATGTCGCAGGAATTCTCGCACGTCGCGGTCGCGTCTGCGGCCAACGGCCACGACGCGGGCGGGCCGGCGCACGCCTCGGGCAATTTTTGGCTGCTGACGCTGGGTTCCGTCGGCGTCGTGTTCGGCGACATCGGCACCAGCCCGCTCTATGCGCTGCAGGCCGCGCTCGGCCACTTCAAGGACTCCGGCCTCGGCGTCGGCGAGGTCGTCGGCGTCGTGTCGCTGATCGTCTGGGCGCTGCTGATCGTGGTGACGGGCAAGTACGTGTTGTTCCTGATGCAGGCCGACAACAAGGGCGAAGGCGGCATTCTGTCGTTGAAGGCGCTGGCCCAGATCGCGCTGGGCAGGCGCACGACGTTCGTATTCATCGTCGGCGTGGCGGGCGCGGCGCTGTTCTGCGGCGACGCGATGATCACGCCCGCCATTTCGGTGCTTTCGGCGCTCGAGGGGATGAAGCAGGTCAACGCCGGATTGGCGCCGTTCGTGCTGCCGGCGACGGTGGCCATCCTCATCGGCCTGTTCGCCGCGCAAAGCCGCGGGACCGCGGGCGTGGCGGCTTTCTTCAGTCCGATCATGGCGCTGTTCTTCATCGTCAACGCCGCGCTCGGCGCCGTGCATATTCCCGACGCCTGGATCATCCTCAGCGCGCTCAGCCCGGCGCCGGGGATCGCGTTCCTCCACGCCCATGGCGCGATCGGCTTCGTCGCGCTCGGCAGCGTCTTCCTCGCCGTCACCGGCGCCGAGGCGCTCTACGCCGACATGGGCCATTTCGGCCCGCGGCCGATCCAGACCGCATGGCTCGTCCTGGTGTTGCCGGCGCTGATGATCAGTTATCTCGGCCAGGGCGCCCTGATCATCGCCGACGTCAAGGCGGTCGAGAACCCCTTTTACTTCCTCGCCCCCGGCTGGGGCCTGCTGCCTCTCGTTCTGCTGGCGACCACCGTCACCGTCATCGCCAGCCAGGCGGTGATCACCAGCGCCTTTTCGTTCGCTCGGCAAGCCATTCAGCTCGGCCTGCTGCCGCGGATGGAAATCATCCACACCTCCGACCGGCTTGAGGGTCAGATCTTCATTCCGCGCGTCAACCGCATCCTCTTCCTCGGCGTTCTCGCGCTCGTTCTGGTGTTCCGCTCCGCCGGCGCGCTCGCCAACGCCTACGGCATCGCGGTCTCCGGAACGATGATGGCCACCACCGCGTTGTCGTTTTTCGTCGTCTGGCGGCTGTGGCGCTGGCCGCTGTGGGGGGCCCTGGCGCTAGTCTGCGCGTTCCTGTCGATCGACGTGGGCTTCTTCGTCGCCAATCTCGCCAAGGTGCTCGACGGCGGCTGGGTTCCGCTCGCGCTCGCCGGCGTGATGTTCGTGGTGATGTGGACCTGGGCGCGCGGCAGCGCGATCCTCAGCGCCAAGAGCCATCGCGATTCGATCCCGATGACCGATCTGATCAAGATGCTGGAGAAGTCGAAGCCGGTGCGCGTTCCCGGCGCCGCCATTTTTTTTACCAGCGATCCGAGCCTGGCGCCCTCCTCGTTCATGCACAATCTCAAGCACAACAAGGTGGTGCACGAGCGGGTGGTGATGATGTGCGTGAAGACGGAAACCTCACCGCGCGCGCCGCCGGGCGGAAGGTTCGAAGTCCACGCGCTCTCTCCCGACTTCCTGTCGCTGACGCTGCATTTCGGTTACATGGAAACGCCGCGCGTTCCCCACGCGCTCGCCGCGTTGCGCAAGACGGGGTTGAAATTCGACATCATGACGACGTCGTTCTTCCTCGGCCGGCGCACCCTCAAGCCGTCGCCCAACTCCGGCATGCCGCGATGGCAGGATCGGCTTTTCATCGCGCTGGCCAAACAGGCCGCCAGCGCCCCCGACTTCTTCGCCATCCCCTCCGACCGCGTGGTGGAGCTCGGCGCGCAGATGAAGGTGTGAGCCGCGCTCAGCGTCCGATATTGAAGCTCGCCAGCGTCGCCATGTTGACGATGTCGGAATCCTTGGCGCCGAGCGAGACGATCTGCACCGGCTTTTCCAGGCCGACGATCAGCGGCCCGATCACCGTCGCGCCGCCGAGCTCCTGCGCGACGCGGGTGGAGATCGCGGCCGAATGCAGGGCCGGCATCACCAGCACGTTGGCGGTGTCGGTGAGACGGCAGAACGGGTAGGCGCCCATCAATTCCTTGTTGAGCGCGACGTCGGCCCCCATTTCGCCTTCGTATTCGAAATCGACGCGGTGGGCGTCGAGAATGCGCACCGCCTCCTGGACGCGCAACGCGCGCTCGCCGGGCGGGTGGCCGAAATTGGAGAAGGCGAGCATCGCCACGCGCGGCTCGTAGCCGAGGCGGCGCGCGACGCCCGCCGCCTCGACCGCGATCTCGGCGAGTTCCTCGGCGGTCGGCAATTCGGTGATCGCCGTGTCGGCGACCAGGACCGCGCGCCCGCGCGCCAGAATCAAGGAAACGCCGACGACGCGGTGGCCCGGCTTGCAATCGATGACGCGGCGGACCTCCTCGAGCGCGATGGAGAAATTGCGCGTCACGCCGGTCACCAGCGCATCGGCGTCGCCCTGTGCGACCATGGCGGCGGCGAAATAGTTGCGGTCCTGATTGATCAGGCGCTGGCAATCGCGCAACAGGTAGCCGCGCCGCTGCAGACGCTCATAGAGGAATTGCGCGTAGAGAGCGTTGCGTGTGGAAAGCCCGGCGTTGTGGACCTCGACGCCCTTGTCCATGATGTCGAAGCCGGCCTGCTCGGCGACGGCGCGCACGCGTTCCTCGCGCCCGACCAGGATCGCCGCGCCCAAACCCTGATTGACGAACGAATAGGCGGCGTGGATCACCTGCTCCTCCTCGCCTTCGGCGAAGACGACGCGCTTGGGCCTGCGGCGCACGCGCTCGATGATCCCCTGCATCACGCCCGCGACCGGATCGCGGCGCGCGGAAAGCTGCGCCTCGTAGGCGTTCATGTCGGCGATCGGACGCCGGGCGACGCCCGAAGCCATGGCCGCCTTCGCCACCGCGATCGGCACGACATGAATGAGGCGCGGATCGAAGGGCACGGGAATGATGTAATCGCGCCCGAAGCGCGGCCGCGGGCCGCGATAGGCGTGCGCGACTTCGTCGGGAACGTCCTCGCGCGCGAGTTCGGCGAGGGCGTGCGTCGCGGCGATCTTCATCTCCATGTTGATGGTCTTGGCGCGCACGTCGAGCGCGCCGCGGAAAATGTAGGGAAAGCCCAGGATATTGTTGACCTGGTTGGGATAGTCGGAGCGGCCGGTGGCGATGATGACGTCGTCGCGCGCTTTACGGGCGTCCTCGGGCGTGATCTCGGGATCGGGATTGGCCATGGCGAAGATGATCGGGTCGGGCGCCATCGACTTGACCATTTCGGGCGTCAGCGCGCCTTTGGCGGAAAGGCCGAAGAAAATGTCGGCGCCGGCCATCGCCTCCGCCAAAGTGCGCAGCGGCGTGTCGACCGCGTGCGCCGACTTCCATTGGTTCATGCCGTCCTCGCGGCCGCGATAGACGACGCCCTTGGTGTCGCACAGGATCACGTTCGACGGCTCGAAGCCGATCGCCTTGATCAGATCGAGACAGGCGATGCCCGCGGCGCCCGCGCCGTTGCACACCAGCCGCGTCGTCTTGACGTCGCGTCCGGTCAGGCGAATGGCGTTGATCATGCCGGCGGCGACGATGATCGCGGTGCCGTGCTGATCGTCGTGGAAGACGGGAATGTCCATCAATGCGCGCAGACGTTCTTCGATGATGAAGCACTGCGGCGCCTTGATGTCCTCGAGATTGATTCCTCCGAACGACGGCCCAAGGAAGCGCACGGCGGCGATGAATTCCTCGGGGTCCTCGGTGTCGACTTCGAGGTCGATCGAATCGATGTCGGCGAAGCGCTTGAACAGGACCGCCTTGCCCTCCATGACCGGTTTGGCCGCCAGGGCGCCGAGGTTGCCTAGGCCGAGAATGGCGGTGCCGTTGGTGATGACCGCGACCATGTTGCCGCGCACGGTGTAGTCGTAAGCCTTGGCGGGATCGGCGGCGATCGCCCTTACGGGAACCGCGACGCCGGGCGAATAGGCGAGCGAGAGATCGCGCTGCGTCGCCATCGGCTTGGTGGCGAGGATCTCGAGCTTGCCCGGCCGCCCGCGCGAATGGAAAAGCAAAGCTTCCTGGTCGGTGATCGATGGCCGTTTGGGCGCGCCGTCGAAACTGTCGGTCATGAACAATCGTCCTCAAAGGTTCGCGAGCCGTGACGGGAGCGACGGGAAGGGGCGGAGTCGTCGACGCGGGCGTCGGTCCGGATCTCGCCGACGACGGGCCGACGGCGGCGCGGGCGAAACGGCTGGCGCGCCCGCATCGGCGCATCCCCGCGCGCTCGGCTTGCGAGGCTTTCCTTCGTCCCGGCGGTCGCGTTGCGCTTCGTTCTAAAGCATGGCGGGCGTTTGGCAACTCGACCAATCCGCGCGCCGGCGCGCCTCAAAAGGCCGCCCAGGCATAGAGGAACAACGTGTTGTTGCCCGACGCGTTGTGCAAGCCGCCCAGCCCCGTCCCGTCGAAGTCCGTCGTCCCGCCGTAAAGCTTCAGGTATTGGACGTATTGGACGCCGATGCGGGCGTTGTAGGTCGAATAGGGCCCCGGGCTGCCGTGGCTGAACGGCAGATAGGCAACGTCGAAGATCAGGCCCTCGCCATTGGGACTGTAAACCGTTCCCGGTCCATTGTAGGCTGCGGTGTCCCAAAGTTGATCGCTGGTTCCCGAAACGTTGAAATAGCCCGCCGTAAACGAATAGGTATGGTCCCAAACGAATGACGCGTTGGCTTTGAAACTATTCAACCTGTCATCGAGGTTCGACGCGCCGCCGACGGCAACGTTAGAGCTGGCGTTGAACCTCTGGTATTCGATAATGTCGGACAACTTCACCGTGAGGCTGTATTTGTCGCCGTCGTACTGGTATTGGGAGTCGAAGCCGACATCGGTGTAATCGTCCGTCCCAAAGGTGAATACGCCTCCCGGCGCCGTCCGCCCATACATGCCGAACGTGCCGATCATCAAGTAGTGGTCGCCCCAGTGCGGCTCCAGCGCCAGCCGCCAGTAGGGCAGGACGCCGACCTGCGCGTCCGGGGTCGAACTGGACAGCACGCCGAAAGCCTCGAGGGTCGACTTGTCATAGCCGCCGTAGGCCGTCAGTTCGGCGTAGAGGATGTCGTTCCAGAAGACGTAGGCGCCGGCGCCGCCGACGACTTGCGCCAGGGCGTCGATGTGCGTGCCCGGCGGCTTGAAGGCCGGAGCGACGCCAGAGCTGATCTCCGGGAAAGACCAGGCGTTGGTAGTGTTCCACGCGTCCTGCACCGTCGGCGTATTGTTGACGGTCACGCCGAAGTAGGCGTCGGCGCCGAACAGCTTGAACGTGTCGACATAGCGAACGTCGGAAGCGTCGAACCACGTCTGCCCGGTGACCGGGTTTCCGCTCACCTGTATGAACGAGCCGAGATTGCCGTAAATCTGTCCCGCCAGCAGACCGGTCACTTGTTGAGTGACGAGATTGTCGTTGGTTTTCAGTCCCGCAGGCGGCGGAACGGCTGGAGGCGCACTGCCGGGAGGATCATACGGCGCCTGGGTATGCGTGAAGCCCGGCATAATCATCGCCGCAATCGGCGGCAGCTTCGAATCGCCGCCCTGCAGCGTGTAGCCGCTGAGCTTGAAGCGCCGGCCGAACGGCGTCAGTTCGGGAAAGGCGGTGTGGCAGGCGGCGCAGGGCTGGCCGGTTTGGCGCGCGAAGCTCGGCACCGCCGATGCCGGCTGGGCCGTGAGCAACGAGGCGAGCGACAGGATCGCGAACAACGCGAGCGCGGCGCCCGCCCCCGCGAGGCGGCGAGGCGGACGCCTTATGGCGCGCCCCGTCTGCGAACCCGATGGCCGCTCCACTCGCAGCATTTCCAGCCCCCCCCGTTTGGCGCCCGGCGCTCGCCCCCGGGGCGACAATCGCCGTCGAACCGCGGCGCCGCGCGATCGCTCCCTAATGGCGAACCTAAGGGCAAAACTTGCGCTCGTGCAAGCGGAACATGGTTGCGGAAACGTCGGCCCGGTCGGCGAGAAAAGCGGCGCGTCGACGCTACGCGCCGCTTTTCTCGCGGCGTCTCGTCACGGAAGCCGCCGCCCCATCCTCGCCAGCCGCGGCCGCGCTCGGGTTACGCGATCTTCGGCAACCAGATCTTGCAACTGCAATGGTCGGTCACGACGCCGGCGACGTCGAGACACGCCGACGGCGCGCGGAACAGCCGGCAATTGCCGCATTTATGGCCGTCGCGCGGCGCATCGGCGAAGCCGACGCAAGCCTGCGATACTTTCGGCGTCGCCGCTTGGCTGGTCGCCGCCAATGTCGCGCCGGCGCCCAATGCGACGCCGCCGGCCAACAGCGTGCGGCGCGACAGCGGCAAACCGGCGGCGCGTTCAACTTTGGCCATCGCGACCTCCCGTCGTTCCCGTTTGCGAGCATGCAATTCATTGCTTGCTCGTGCACCAACTAGGCGTCCTCCGGCGCTGTGGCGAGGCGACCGCTTGTCGCAGACGGTTTCCGCGCGCCCGTCGCGCGACATCGGATGGGGCTCGAAGGCGCAACCATCTCCTTGGCCGCGCGCGCTCGCCGACGCCGCGGGCGCCGTGATCCCGCCCAAAGCCGATCACAAGCGCGAAATTCCATGCGATTTCGCCATGTGTCGCCGGCGTCGCCTCGTCGAAAACTTCTTCTGCAATCTCAGGCGATTTCGCAGGATCGCCACACGCCATGACAAGACCGATCAGAACTTCTCGGCGACGATCCGCCTCGCCGCCGCCGCCATCGCGCTCAAATGATGTCAACAGGCCTCAGTTGTCTTTGCCGTCGCTCGTGCGGCCGCCGCCGGCGGCGACGCACTTGGGCGCGGACCCGTGCGGGGCCACAGGCGGCGCGGCGGCGCGCGGGGCGACGGCGTGCGGCGCCGCGCGTTTCAACTCGCGCCGCGGCGCGTCTTCGCTCGCCGCGCCGCCGAGATTGAACTGAGCGATGAGCTCGGCGAGCTTGGCGGCCTCCACCATCAGCGAGCGGCTGGCGGCCGTCGATTCTTCCGCCATCGCGGCGTTCTGCTGGACCGTCTCGTCGATCTGGGCGACGGCGGCGTTGACCTCGCGCAGCGAGGTCGACTGCTCCTCGGCGCCGGCGGCGATCTCGGTGACCAGCGAGTTGACCTCACCGACTTTGCCGATGATGCGGGAAAGCGCGTCGCCGGTCTCGGCGACGAGTTTCACGCCCTCGCCGACCTCGTCGGTGGAAGCCGAGATCAGGCCCTTGATCTGCTTGGCGGCTTCCGCCGAGCGTTGGGCGAGCGCGCGAACTTCGGAAGCGACGACCGCAAAGCCGCGGCCGGCCTCGCCCGCGCGCGCGGCCTCGACGCCCGCGTTCAACGCCAGCAGGTTGGTCTGGAACGCGATTTCGTCGATCACGCCGATGATCTGACCGATCTGTTGCGAAGACTTCTCGATGCGTCCCATCGCGTCGACCGCGCGGCTGACAATTTCGCCGCTGCGTTCGGCGTCGGAGCGCGCCTCGCCGACCACTTTGTGCGCGCGGCCGGCGCCGTCGGCGGTCTTCCTGACGGTTTCGGTGACGGCGCTGAGCGCGCCCGAGGTTTCCTCGAGACCCCCGGCCTGCTGTTCGGTGCGGAAAGAAAGATCCTCGGCCGCCGAGGTCACTTCCTTGGCGCTCGCAGCGACGAGATCGGAGCTCTCGGTGATGGAGAGCATCGTCGTCTTGAGTTTCTCCTGCGCGGCGTTGAAATCGAGCCGGATCCGCTCGAACATAGGCTGGAACGGCTTGTCGATCGGGTGAATGGCGCCCGCCGCAAGCTTGACGAGACTCTTGCCGAGGTCGGCGAGGTCAGAGAGGTCGATGGCGAACTTGACGACCTTCGTCACGCGGCCTCTGAAATCGACGATGGGATTGTAAGAGGCCTGCAGCAGCATGGGTTTGCCGCCCTTACCATTGCGATGGAATATGCCGACGACCGGTTCGCCGCGGTTGACGGCGGCCCAAATCCCTAAATACTCCGGCGAGCCGACATAGGCCGGGTGGACGAACATGCGATGGTTGCGCCCCTTAATTTCGTCGAGGGAGTAGCCCGTCGCGCGCAGGAA
>Ga0326727_10019052_pt1 | contig 13896 bp, 11 predicted proteins | sample MB2enrmetagenome_FD_207643 | JGI IMG/M metagenome (GOLD analysis project Ga0326727, IMG submission 207643) | Lab enriched peat soil microbial communities from McLean, Ithaca, NY, United States - MB29MY | ecosystem: Environmental > Terrestrial > Soil > Wetlands > Peat | place: USA: New York... | reverse complement strand
GGGCTCCCCGGCTCTCATTGCGCCGCAAGGCCCCGATGGTAATGACGCGCGAAATTTCCAGCATGTTCCATAAGTGCCGGGTGAAGGGAACGATTTGGTTGGTCCAGGTGGCGTTGTCGTTGATTCCTACTTTCTTGCATCTCTCCATCAGCTCACAAAGCTTGGCGTCCGTGGCTTCGAGGCGCTCGTTGTAGCGAATGACGGTGACATTGTTGGTCATCCACTCGCCTAGCTCCTGGTGGAGTTTGTAGGGGTTCTCGTTGCCATCCATGCGGCGGACGCGCTGGTGCAGTTCTTCGCAGCGCTTGGTCTCCTGCTCGAAAAGCGCGCTGGAAACGGCTTCGGAGCTTGCCGCCAACGATTTGCAGTACTCCACCGCGCTCCTGCCGGCCAGATCGCCGGCGAAGGTGCAGGCCGGAATGCCGTTTCCACCCAGGCGGTTGGCGCCATGGTATTGGTATTCGCACTCGCCCGCGGCGAAGAGCCCGGGAACGGAGGTCATCTGGTGAAAGTCGACCCACAGGCCGCCCATGGTGAAATGGACTGTCGGGAAAATCTGCATGGGAACTTTCTTGGGATCGTCCCCCACAAATATTTCGTACATGTCCAGAATGCCGCCCAGCCGGCGTTGCAGATAGCCTGGGTCCAGATGGGAGAGATCAAGATATACCTTGTTTTCCCCGTCGATACCCAATCCCATTTCGACACAGACTTTGAAGATGGCGCGGGTGGCGATGTCCCGGGGCACCAGGTTGCCGTAAGCCGGATACATTTCTTCCAGGAAGTACCAGGGTTTTCCGTCTTTGTAGACCCAGACCCGGCCGCCCTCGCCGCGGCAGGTCTCCGACATCAGCCGGTTCTTGTCGTCGCCGGGAATGGCGGTGGGATGGATCTGGATGAATTCCCCGTTAGCGTAGAGGACTCCCTGCTGGTACAGGCAGCTCACGGCGCTGCCGGTATTGCCTACTCCATTGGTGCTCTTGCCGAAAATGTAGCCTAATCCGCCAGTGGCCATAATGACGGCATCGGCGGCGAAAGCCTTGATTTCCATGGTTTCCTGGTGCTGGAGGACCGCGCCGCGGCACACGCCAGCCTGGTCGATAACCGCTGCCATGAAATCCCACGGATAGTGCACCTCGACGACACCTTGCTCTTCCAGTTTGCGTACCTGCTCGTCGAGCGCATAGAGCAATTGCTGGCCGGTGGTGGCGCCGGCAAAAGCCACGCGGTGGAACTTGGTGCCGCCCGCGCCTCTTAAATCGATCAGACCTTCAGGGGTGCGATTAAATGTGACGCCCATGCGGTCGTACATATAAATAATGTCGGGCGCGGCATTACAGAAATCCCGAACCAGGGGCTGGTTGGCCAGGAAGTCTCCGCCGTAGATGGTCTCCTGAAAATGGTACTCGGGAGAATCGCCTTCTCCGATGGTATTGATGGCTCCATTAATGCCACCTTGGGCGCACGCCGAATGGGACCTTTTGGGCGGAACCATGGACAGCACGGTGACCTTGGCGCCCTTCTCCACCGCTTTGATGGCGGCCATCAAGCCCGCCGACCCGCCCCCGATAACGAGAATATGTGGTTTGCTCATGGGACTCTCATTCGTTAGCGAAATGCGACCAGGGCGTTAATGCCCAACGCTGCAATGGCCAGAAAGGCGACAGTCGAAACGGCGCCGGCCACCCGTTGGCTCTTCGGTCCGACCGTCAAACCCCAGGTGATGCAGAAGGTAAACAGACCGTTCGTGAAGTGATAGACCGCGGCGACGGTTCCCACAAAGTACAAGAGAAAGATTGCGGGATGGTGCAGTTGTTCCGTCACACTCTGAAACGATATTTCCGTACCAAATAGCGCGGCCTGCAGCCGGAGCGTGTAAAAGTGATAACCAACAAAGATGAAGGTAACGACTCCGGCGACTCTCTGCAGGTAATACATCCAGTTTCGGTAATAGGAATACGTGGCGAGGTTGGTGCTTGCTCCCCAAGTGATCCACAATCCGTATATGCCATGAAAGGACAAGGGCAAGATAATCAGGAAGAACTCGATAGGAATCAGAAAAGGCAGGCCCTCCAGGGTGCCTACAATTTTGTTGTAAGCCGCAGGTCCTTTGAGGGCGTACGAGTTCAGATATAGATGCTCGAGGAGGAAAACACCGAGCGGAATCACTCCAGACAGCGAGTGTAGACGCCGGAAAAAGAACGAACTGCTATCCATTGCATCCCTCCATAGTCAGAAGACAATCGGGAGACAATCGGGAGACAATCGGGCGATCGGGTGATCTTAGAACCGCTGCTTCCGAGAATCGTGGCTGCGAACAAGATGCCGATTCACCCATAGATTCTGCGGGTTTTTCAGGTCGCCCGATGATCCGATCGCCGGATCACCTGATTGTCTTCTGACTTCTGACTTCCTTCCCATCTGCGTGAATCTGCGGCACGCTTTTTACGTACCTGCGGCACGCTATTTACGCAGCGCCCAGATTTAATCCCCGCAATGTTGTGACAATATCGTCGTACCGGTCCACCACATGCACGCCGGCCTGCCGCAACAGTTTTACCTTGGTGGAAGGCCGGCCCTTGCCGCCCTCGATAATGGCGCCGGCGTGGCCGAAGATGGTTCCTTCAGGCATGTTTTCGGTGAACTTGCCGGCCACATAAGAGATCAGCGGTTTGGTAAATCCGCCATCCAGCACGAACTGCGCCGTATCTTCTTCGAACGCGGTTCCCGGCTCGGAAAAGGTAACCACGGCCTTGGTTTCCGGGTCTTTTTCGAACAGGGCCAGCAGATCTTTGGGCGGAGAACCAATCAGAGAATCCCCTCCGATGCCGACCGCCGTACTGACTCCCAGCCCGGCCATCTTGACCATATAGGAAGTTTCCGAGGTCATGCCGCCGCTGCGCGAGATCACGCCCACACAGCCCGGGACAAAACAGCGTTCGACATTGTCGCCGCCAATCGCTCCCAGTTTGACCCGCTCCTTGGGATTGATCGCCCCCGTCGTATTCGGCCCGATAACCCGGGCGCCGGCCTGGTCGCTCGCCCGCAGCAGTTTCATCACGTCATGCTGGGGAATGTTCTCGGTGATCACCACCATGAGCTTGATGTCGTTCGCTAAAGTTTCGAGCACCGCATCCAGAACGAAGGCCGGGGGGACATAGATGATTGCGGTATTCAATTCGTGCTGCGCGCAGGCCTGCTTCAGCGTGTCATAAACCGGGATCCCATGGACCTCCTCGCCTTTCTTGCCCGGAGTGACCCCGGCCAGGATCGGCGTGCCGTACTTCAGCATGTGCTTGGCAACCATGGAGGCTTCACGGCCCGTAATACCCTGGATAACAATCTTCGAATTGCGATCGATGAGGATTCCCAAAACATCCCTCCTTTACGCGCCGTGGGCGGCCTGTGATTCGTGGCCGCCGGGGTAGGCCTTCGCCATCTTTTCCATCATCTTTTTTCCGGCCATACTCATGCTGATTTCTTCGCCGTAGTATTCGACGCCGGCCTCACCGAAAATTGTGCGGGCGGCGGTATCGTTCACTCCGGAAAATCGGACCAGTACCGGAAAACGCCGGGGATCGATGCCTTGCGCCCGCAGCGCTCCCACTACTCCGGCGGCGACGACGTCGACCTGAGTGTTGTTGGAAATATTGGCCGAAAGGATAAAGCCCTTAACGCCGGGCTTGGAAAGAATCGCTTTCACCAGTCCGAAGACTTTGCGTTCCGGAGGATTGCCGCCAAACTCCGTGTAATTGGCCGGTTTGCCGCCGTAGGAGAGCAGGGTATCGAACATCATCAGGCTGCCGCCGCCGCCCCCGCACATGAATCCGATATCGCCGCCATCCATTTCGGTGTAGCGGGCCGTACCGCGGTAGGGGTCGGCCTCGTTGACTTGTACGACCTGCTTTTCCAGCGCCGTCATGGGCCGCCAAGCCCGGTCGCTGCCGAGTTGCACGAATTCGGACAGCTCGGGATGACGATACATGGCGCAGTCGTCCACCGCCATCAGCGCGGCCGCGGCGACTACCTTCGCCTCTTTGGTGATCGCCAGGGGATTGATTTCCAATATGGTGCAATCGTACTGAACGAACACTTTGTAAAGTTTGACCAGGATGTCGGTAGCTTGCCGCAGCGCCGCCCCGCCCAGTCCCAGGTCGGCCCACAGTTCCTTGGCCTGGAAATCGGCGAGCCCCTGGAAGGGGTCTACGCGCAGAATCTTCATGCGTTCCGGGTATTTGGCGCTCATCTCTTCGACGTCGATTCCCCCGGCCGAACTGGCCAATATGGCAATCGCGCGCGCGGGTTTATCCAGGGCTATCGAAACGAAAAGCTCGTGATCGATGGCCAGCTTTTCTTCCACCAAGAGCCGTTCCACGGGATAGTGGCGAACCACCGTGCCGAGCAGTTGCTGCGCCGCCTCACCGGCCGCCGGTGGATTGGCGGCAAATTTGATGGCGCCGGCCTTCCCTCGTTTTCCCACCGGGACGAGCGCTTTGAGCACCACTTCGCCGCCGAGAGCCTCGGCCTTCTCGATGGCCTCCTGAACACTGCCGGCAACCAAGAAGCGCGGCACCGGAACTTGACTGTTTGCCAGCAATTGCTTGCTATGGTTCTCTAATAAGCGTCCCAAGATAGTCCTCTCTTAGTTAGCCCTTTTGAAACGGAGTAATTGTTTCGCTCTTTCCACCACCGGGGGATCGACCATTTTCCCGTCGACTGCGATCACGCCAAGATTTTCTTCCTGGGCCTTGGTGAAGGCTTGCACAACTTTTTCGGCGTAGGCCAGCTCTTTTTCGGAGGGCGAAAATGCGCCATTAATAATGGCGAGTTGCTTGGGATGAATGGCGAACTTGCCTTTGTACCCAAGCTGCCTCGCCATCTGGCACTCCTTCAGCAGCCCCTCTTCGTCGTTTAAGTCGGAATAGACGGTATCAATAGCTGCAACTTTCGCCGCGCCGGCGGCCACGGCCACCGCGGCCCGGGCATAAGTGAGCTCCACCCCTTCGCGGCTGCGCGAGGTGCCCAGGTCGAGGGTGAAGTCTTCGGCGCCGAACGAAAGCCCGGAGACCCGCGCGGAAGCACTGGCAATCGGGTAGGCGTTGAGAATCCCCAGGCAGGTTTCCAGAATGCAGTGGATCTCGACTGCCCCTGCGGCCAATCCCCGTTCCTTTTCCAGCCGGGTCAGCGCCTGGTCCAACTCCTGCACCTGCGATGGATACTCGGTCTTGGAGAGCATGACTCCGCGCAAGCCCGGATAGACGATGCTGGATAAGTCGTCGTGCAGCATATCGGCGCCCATGCTGTTGATGCGCACATAGATGGGTTTTTGGCCGGGCGCGCAATTCCGCAACGCGCTGGAGATGGTGGTTCTGGCAAGATCCTTTTCCGCCAAGGCGACCGCATCCTCCAGATCCCACACCAGGGCGTCGGTCTCAGCGGTGAGGGATTTCACCACCATTTTTTCCTTATTGCCGGGCACAAATAAGATGGTTCGCGTAATCACTCGTGTCCTCTTGATGAAGGAAACCGTTTGAATTGGGTAAGGCTCAGTAATAATGGATTGCTTTGTCAGAAAGTGCAAGAACTATGCCAAGAGATTAGCCCTTTGCATTCTGGGGGTTACACGGGCCGTGCCATGCCGGCGTCAAAATTGTGATCATCCGGGCTGCCGGTTGTTAAGGTTTTTGCCAGTGGCTGCCCGCCCCGTGGCCGCAGCATCCGCTGCTGGGCTCCGGGGCGGTGCGAGCACGGAGCACATTTTTTTGATTTTTCTATTGCCGGAGGCGGGACCACACGGGAGCAGGCGGGATATGACGGGATGCTGCACTTCTTCTGGGGAGGGCGTGCCCGGTCGCGCGTTCGCCATAAGATACGCAATAAAATTGTTAAGGAGACCTTTTCGACGACAATGTAACACACACTTCGGGGGCTGGGTATGCGAAACTGCCCGAGCGTTTTCTGGTCTCAGCGGGCGAACATCGAAGGAACGGCTGCTAGTAATTGGCCTCCAAAATTCTTACGACGTCGTGTTCGCTTGGCTTTCTGGGATTGTTGCTGATCAGCCGTTTAGCTTCCATAGTAGCCTTGGCCAAGGCGGGGATTGCTTCCCTGGGCACGTTATAGGCGCTTAGTTTGTAAGAAATACCCAAATCATCCAGCAGAGCCTTGACGGCCTTGACGGCGAGCCGGGCGCCTTCGCACTCGGGCATTCCGTCGGGATTGGCCCCAAAAGCCCGGGCAATCTGCTTGAATTTCTCGGGAACGGCCAGCAGATTGTATTCCATTACCCACGGGCAAATGAACGCGGTGAGCAGGCCGTGCGGGAGATGAAAGCGGCCGCCGATAGCCAGCGCGATAGCATGGTCGAGTCCATTCTGAGTGTTGGAAAATGCCATACCGGCGATGCAACTGGCATAGAGCATATTTTCCCGCGCCGGCCGATCGTCTCCGTTGGCGTACGCTTTGCGGAGGTTCGCGGCGATCATGCGAATCGCCTGAAGATTTAGCGTATCGGTAAAGACCGTTGCCCGGATGCCGGTGAAGGATTCGATCGCGTGGACAAGCGCATCCATACCGGTTCGGGCCGTGATCTGGGGCGGTAATCCCAACGTCAGTTCCGGATCCAGCATCACGCAGCGGGCGAAGAGATGCGGGCTCACCACGGCTTTCTTCACACTGTCGCGGTCGTCGGACAGAACACTGATGGAGGTCACTTCGCTGCCCGTGCCGGCCGTGGTTGGAATCAGAATCAGCGGAATGCCGGGTGCGGGAACCAGGTCCATCCCCAGGTAGTCATATACCGAGCCTGAATTCGTCAGCAGGATCGAGGTAACTTTCGCGATATCGAGAGAACTACCCCCGCCGATACCAAGAATCACGTCAGGAGAAAACAATTTTGCGGCCTCGACACTCTTGGTGACAACTTCGATGCCGGGATCCGGCTCCACTTCGGCAAAGACCTGAAACGACAATTTGGCCCGATCGAGAATTCTTGCGACTGGATCGAGAAGCCCGTCGGCCTTGATCCGCGGACCGGCGATGACCAGAACCTTGGATCCATGCAGGCACTTGATTTCTCGTTCCAGTTCTTCCAGACAGCCAAAGCCGTATACCACTCTGCTCACCGTATTGAAAGATGAAAACATATTTGTCCTCTGTCTCGTGGGGCGCTATAGCGCCAGATCACATCTGAATTGGGCCGTACTTTCACTTCCGCTCATACATTTCCACTTTCCCAATGGAGCATCTGAACCGATACTTATCGCCGCGATGCAACGCGAGTGCCAGCTCGATCGGCCGCCCGCTTTGATCGAAGGTCAAGCTCTCGATCTGGATGCAGGGGCACGTCTCTTTCACCTTCAGCAGCCGGCGCTCCGAAAGGTTCGGCAATACAGCCCCTATCTCCTGCAGCGCAAAATGCGGCACAATTTGATAGTCTTTCATCATGTCGTAAAGTGCCGTATCCAGGTTCCGGTCGATAAGCCCGGGAAACAGGTTGCCCGGCAGGTAGCATCTCTCCAGTACCAGCGGCGTGGTACTTGCCACAATCATGCGATATATCGACAGTACAGGGTCTCCCGCCTGCACTCCGAGCTTTGCGACCTCAGTTTCGGTTGCAGGAATGACTTTCGCCTCCAGCATCTTATAGGCGGGATCGAGCCCGGCCTGCTTGATATCGTCATAATAAGTAGAGATGTTTTCCAAAGAACGGCGTATCAAGGTCGGACTTTTTTCCGAAAGCAAAAACGTGCCTGAATGGCGCCGGCGTACTAGCAGATGATCTTCGACCAATTTGTCGATGGCCTGCCTTATGGTCATGCGATGAACTTTGAACATGGCCGCCAGTTCATGCTCGCTGGGAATTCTGTCTCCAGGCCGATATTTCCTGCTTTCAATCTGCTTCGACAGCCATTCGTATATCAACAAATATTTGGGCTTATTGGTCATATCACAGCTTCGATCTTTTCTGCACGTTATCACATGCTTTATGAATCACATACAGAAACCTCGATAGGCTGTGCTTCTCCGGCAATACCCAAAACTAAAAACTACTTGACAACTGGAGTATAATTGGCGAGATTTACTTTTGTCTAGACAAAACACAATGCCATAAAGAGAGGTCCAGATGACCACCAGATTTTGGACATGGCTGTTCGTGTTGATTATCCCGCTTCTAGCCATTGTCGGCGCCTTTCCGTTTTATAACCGGGCCGAGCCTTTCATCCTGGGTTTCCCATTTATCTATTTCTGGGTCTTTTTGTGGATCGTACTCACACCGCTCTCCATGTTGATCGGGTATAAGTTGGACCCCGAAAACAAAAACGAAGAGTAAGCCAATAGACTGCCGCAGCAACCGAAAGGGGCTTAGCCATGGCGCTATGCACGTTTCTGATTCTTATTCTGCTATCCGTGAGTTTAGCTTTCCTCTCGCGACGTGGCGTCATCGCCAGCGACATCAATCAGATATTAGTGGCCAGCCGGAAATTCGGCAGCTTTTTATTTTTCTTCGTTACCGTCGGCGAAATCTATGGCATTGGAACGATGATCGGCGTCCCCGGGGCGGTCTATTCCAGGGGCTCCAGCTATATCCTTTGGTTTCTCGGCTATATTCTGCTGGCCTATCCGGTAGGTTATTTTATGAACCCCCGGGTTTGGAGAATCGGCAAAATAGGTGACGCTTCCACCACCAGCGATTGGTTTGAGTGGCGCTTTGCCAGTAAGTGGCTTGGACTGCTCGTCGCGTTCTTGAGCATCCTGTTCCTTCTGCCCTGGGCGCAGATGCAATTTGCCGGGTTAAGCATCATTCTTCGGTATCTGGGCATTCAGATTAACCCTGTTGCGGCCGTCGTCGCCGCATCCATCATTGCCTTCACTTATGTCGGGCTGTCCGGCATAAAAGGTTCAGCGTATGTTGCCATTCTTAAAGACATTCTGATGATTGCCGCTATTTTAGTTGGCGGGGTGACGGCGGTAATGAAAATGCCTGGCGGGCTAGAGGCGATCTACAGAACGGCTTATGTGAAATTTCCCAGTTATTTGACGGTCGTGGCCGTTCCGATAGATAAGAATGTGACCTTCCTGATCTCGACCATTCTATTTCAAGCAGTGGGATTTTATTCTTGGCCGTCGATCATGCAATACGTGTTCTCGGCAAAATCGGAGCGCACGATAAGACATAACCAATGTATTATGCCGCTGTACATGTTGATGTATATATTCCTGGTGACTGCCGCCTTTTTCACCCTGGTTACGGTTCCCGGTCTGAAGAATCCCGATGATGCCTTTATGGGTATGATCGTGCGGAATGTGCCCGGCTGGTTGGTCGGGATCGTGGCTGCGGGCGGCGCTTTGACCTGCATGCTCGTATTGGCTGATGTTTCCCTGGCAGTCGGGGGAATCGTGTCCCGCAATATTATCGGTATGTTTAAGCCTGGTATGTCTTCCAGTAGCCTGGTGAGATGGACCCGAGGTTCGACGGCTCTTTTTTTGGCCATCAGCGTCTGGCTTACCATTTTCTTCCCTCGTTTGCTTCTGGGTTTGATTAACATTGCGTACTTTGGGATAACGCAAATCTTTCCGGGAATAGTTGCGACCATTCTGTGGAAGCGAGCCCACAAGTGGGGAATTGCCGCCGGCATGATAGTGGGAGTGTTCTGTGTGTTTCTGTTCAACACTATCAACATTGTAACTTTCGGAATAAACAAGGGACTGGTGTCGGTTGTCATTAATACCATAGTTATGGTTGTAGTTAGTTTGATATGTAGTCCGGATGCAACATCTATGGAAAGATTTATGCTCACAGTAAAAAGTGATCGTCGAAGTTCTTCTGAGGTGGTTGCCGTCCGTTAGAAAGGCAATATGTGGCGGGCGAGCAATGGTCATGTCGGAGACGCAGCCACTTAGTCGAGCGTGTTTCAAAGAGTAACCAATAACGAACTTGATTTCTGGGCACTCCCGATTTCAAGGTACTTTCGGGGTTCAGCGGAGCGCGGAAATACCCGTCAGTGGACTATCAAAGAGAGGAAGCCCTTGTATGTCAAAGCAAGATACCAAAGCCGGCCTTAATCCTGACGTCATAAAGCAAGACGAAGTGGAACACGTACTTTATCCCTGGCAGGCTCAGAAGGGACTGAGCCCCATCGTGGTTGATCGCGCTGCCGGCAACTACTTTTACGATGCCTCCGGCAAACAATATCTCGACTTTTCCTCTCAGTTTGTCTTCAGCAACCTCGGACATGCGGACCCGCGCATGGCGGAGGCCATCGCACAGCAGGCTAAGAAACTGGAGAACGCGGCATCTCCTTTTGCTACCGAACCCAAAGCTCGACTGGCCAAACTGCTGGCGCAAATCACGCCGGGTGACATATCAAAAGCGTACTTTTCCACCAGCGGGGCCGAGGCGAACGAGGGAGCGATCAAACTGGCGCGCATGGCAACCGGCAAGGAGAAGATACTCGCGCGCTGGGGCGGGTACCATGGTTCCACTTTCGGGGCTATGGCAATCTCGAATGACTACCGCAATTGGGCGTGCGAACCGTCGATCCCCAATGTGGTTCATTGCCTGGGCCCTTATTGTTATCGCTGTCCGATGCGAGCTACCTACCCAAGCTGCGACCTGGCCTGCGCTGCGCACGTGGAGGACGTGGTGCGCTTCGAGGGGCGGGAGAAGCGGGTGGCAGCGTTCATCGCGGAGCCGATTGTGGGAGCGAACGGGATCATCGACGCTCCCGATGGGTATTGGCAAAAAATAAGGGAGATCTGCGATAAGTACGGAATGCTGCTGATACTGGACGAAGTCATGACCGGCTTCGGGCGCACGGGCAAATGGTTCGCGATTGAGCACTGGGGGGTGGTCCCGGATGTAATTACGATGGCGAAGGGGATCACCTCGGGCTATATTCCGCTGGGGGCCACTTGTATGCGGCCCGGGGTAGCCCAGGAGTTCGAGAACAAGCAGTGGGTGCATGGGCACACCTATAGCGGGCACACTCTGGCTATGGCGGCGGCGGTGGCGGCGATTGAAATCTACCAGAGTGACCGGCTGATCGAGCGCGCCGCGGAGATGGGCGCGTATTTGATGGAGAAAGCGCGGGAACTGCAGGAGAAGCACCGTAGCATTGGGGATGTGCGAGGCAAGGGCCTGTTTGTCGGGCTGGAGCTGGTCAAGAATCGCAAGACCAAGGAGCCGATCCACGATCCGTGGTTTGAGGGGCCGCGGCCGCCTACGGCCAAGCTGAAGGTGCTCGGGCAGGCGCTCAAGGAAGGGATCTACTGCCTGCCGGGACAGACCAGCGTGATCATACTGGCGCCGCCGCTGACCATCAAGAAGGACGAGATCGACTTGGCCATGAGGGTCTTTGACAAGGCGCTGGAGATCGCGGATGCGGAGACGTGCGAATGACCAGCGCTTTCGACATTCGAGTTAAGGGCGAAGAACGTCTTTAGCGCCCAACATGCCCACCGGGGGAGTGACCTGATGGTGAACGTCATCCGCCTCGCTGCGGAGCGGATGTCATAAGCCGAACGCGGAGAAGAGAATGAAGAAGATGATGCACGCCGACCAAGCCTATGTGAACGGTAAGGTGATTACGATGGATGAGCATGACGGCATCCAGCAAGCGGTGGGCGTAAAGGCGGACAAGATTGCGGCGGTTGGGTCGAACGCGCAAATTCTGGCCTTGTGCAATCCGGATACAAAAGTAACAGACCTGCAAGGGAAGACCATGACGCCGGGGTTCGTCGACGGGCACAGCCATCTGATGCCGGCCGGTGTGCAAGACCTGTACGAGGTATCGCTGAACAGTCCGCCGGTGGGAACGATTCAATGCCTGGCCGATATTGTGCAAAGGATGAAGAAGAAGGCAGCCAGCGTGCCGAAGGGACAGTGGGTCATCGGCGCCGGCTATGACGACACCTTGCTGGCGGAAAAAAGGCATCTGACGAACGCCGAGCTGGATCTGGTTTCCACCGAACACCCCGTGGTGATCGTGCATATTTCCGGTCACGTAGGAAGCGTGAATTCGGCAGCGCTGAAATGGCTGGGCATTAATCGGAACACACCGGATCCGGAAGGGGGACAAATTGCCAGAGACCCGATATCCAGCGAGCCCAACGGATATCTGACCGAAACCGCCATCATGGATGTAAGGAAAAGACTTCCGGCCCTCAGCATCGAGGACGGAGTTGCTGCCGCCAGCCATATGGCGCGGCAATATGCCAGCAAAGGCCTCACTACCGTACAAGACGGAATAGTGAACGATCTCGAGACCCTGGAACAACTGGTTGAAGCCAGGAAATCGGGCCGGATGCCAACCCGCTTGGTCGTTTGGCTGGCTCCGGATTTAATTATGGGGGTAAAAAGCGGCGACATTAAGGTAAAAGGGTTGGCGGAGAGTGATCTGGCAATCCGGACGGCAAAGCTGTTTCACGATGGATCGATACAGGCAGAGACGGCCTACCTGAGCAAACCATATTTTGTTCAGCTGAAAAATGCTGCGCCAGATTTCCGGGGCTGGCCGATTCGCAGTCGGGAAGACCTGATCCGATTGGTCAAAGAACTGCATAAGATGGGGTTACAAATAGCGATTCACGGCAACGGCGACGCCGCCATTGACGATATTTTATTTGCCTATGAAGCCGCGCAAAATGAGTTCCCTCGCCCCGATGCGCGGCACGTGGTAGTGCATGCCCAGACGTCCCGCGAAGATCAGTTGGATAAAATGAAGGAACTGGGCGTTATTCCATCGTTTTTCGTCGTGCACACCTACTATTGGGGCGATCGGCACACGGAGATCTTCTTGGGGCCTGAACGGGCTGCAAGGATAAGCCCTGCGAAATCAGCTTTCCAGCGGGGGCTGCCTTTTACCCTGCACACGGATACACCGGTCACGCCGATCGATCCATTATTTCTCGCCTGGTCGGCGGTTAACCGGCTTTCATCCAGTGGACGGGTGATCGGCGCTGAGCAGCGGATATCAGCCCTGCAAGCGCTGCGCGCGATCACGATTAATTCGGCACGGCAGGCTTTCGAGGAACCTACCAGGGGGTCAATCGAACCCGGCAAGTTCGCGGATTTCGCCGTTCTGTCCGGTGATCCGTTCGCTTCTCCCAACGCCCTCAAAGACATCAAGGTGCTGGAGACTATCGTGGGCGGAACGAGTATTTATCGATCGGAATAAAAACGAAAGGCAAGAGGAAGGGAATTCTGCAACATTTCTTCGTCAACCTGCTCGACATAAATCCGAAGTGGCAGGCCTCCGCTACAACCCAAGGCGTGTTTGAGGGGCGCGATCGCGCGACGGACGAAATCAACTGGACCGGCGCCAAGTAAAGAGCGTAAAAATTATTAACGAAATTGGTTAAATCATAGTTGCCTTTTTTATCCCTTCAATTTAAAACGGGGCCGCAAAGGCTGATTTTGCCGGCTCTAGCGGTGTCGTGTGGTTGGCGTAAATCTTGCACCGGGACCCTTGAACTGCTGAAGCTGGTAGTGTGCGCACCTGCGCTTCGCAGGCGCGCCCGGGCCGCCCCATCGGAGAATGGAAAAGCTTAATCCACTTGGAGAAGATTATGAACCTGAAGCTGAGCGTCATTTTGGGCCCCATTGCGATCTTTGCGGCCTTAGTGGCTGTCGTGCTTGTGGTGTTCAGGGTTAACGCGTCGGCGCAACAAACTGCCTCGCCCGGCGCCGGAGCGGTGGCTAAACCTGTGGCGGTCACGCTTCCGGCGGACGTTTATGCGGATTCGGGCTTCCGCCTGCCCTTGCCGAAGCGGGAAGCGTTAGATGCCGGAGGGCAGAGAGTGTACGACATGATCGTCAACCCGAATACCCGTACCTTGGCGGGATTGCGCGGACCCTTGGGAATTCAGTTGTACAGCCCGAAAGTCGCCGAACTC